>Ga0302325_10012451_pt1 | contig 18242 bp, 26 predicted proteins | sample Palsa_T0_2_FD_201948 | JGI IMG/M metagenome (GOLD analysis project Ga0302325, IMG submission 201948) | Peat permafrost microbial communities from Stordalen Mire near Abisko, Sweden - Palsa_T0_2 | ecosystem: Environmental > Terrestrial > Soil > Palsa > Peat permafrost | place: Sweden: Abisko...
ACGGGTAACTGCCTTTTTGATTGCCTTTAACTTTTGGGCAATAAATTGGCCTGGGGGCTTTTGTTAGTAACCCCCCCCCCCCCCCCCCCCCTGACTTGCAATCCTCCTCAACCTATGGCTGCTCAACTTACGACAGTGTGCGTATTGCCAAAGATCTAAGAACACCTCAACTCTACGCGGTCAAGTTCATCGACAAAATCTCCGCCTTGAACGGACATGATCCCCTTTCGCAGAAGGGCCACGCGATATTGCATCAAATTGCGCTCGAGGTGGCCCTGCATCGCGCATGCGCAGAGCACAGAAATGTGATTGGCTTCATAGCCACCATGGAAACCCCGATTTGGCGCTGGATATGTCTCGAGTTCGCAGAGGGAGGCGATTTGTTTGACAAGATTGGTATTCTTGCAGCAGGTTGTATGGCGCTGACGGTGGTTAGATCCTGATGTGGGTGTGGATGACGATATTGCGCAGTTTTACTTTATGCAGCTCATATCGGCGATGGTAGACTCCTTTCTCGTTGTGATCTGAGGCTAGATTTTCTGTCATGGTAAGGGAGTGGCTCATAGAGGTATGACTACCCTTGTGATGAGTGGTTGACTGATGTTAGATATAAAGCCTGAGAATCTGTTGTTGGATGGCGATGGGAATCTGAAAATCGGCGATTTTGGCCTTGCTGCTCTATTTGAACACAACAAGAAACAACGATTACTTAGGAACGTCTGTGGAAGTCCGCCCTATGTGGCACCTGAGGTTTCCCTCTATTTCATACTTGCTAATCTACCTAGGTAGCTCAGAAGGGATCCCCGTATAAAGGCCCCCCAGTGGATGCTTGGTCATGTGGTGTTGTCCTTTTCGTTCTCCTAGTGGGGAACACTCCCTGGGACGAACCCACGTCATTCAGTCCCGAATACAAAGCCTACAAGACGAAACCCAATGTATTATTTCGACATGACCCCTGGTGCAGATTAAAGCCTGATATCTTATGTACGTACACTATGGGAGTAGGTAGCATTGCTAATACGTAGCGCTGGTCTGTGGGCTTATGACTATCGATGTGGACAATCGGATGACTTTGGAAGAAGCAATGCAACATCCTTGGGTGCGACGGTAGTATCTCTCCATTTTCTGTCTCTAATCTGGAATAGACCGAATCGGATGTTGACCGAGGGTGGGTACCTGGCGGATCCTCTGACGCTGGCGCAACGACTTATGGAGAGACTGCAAGTCGATCTGGCAGATGACAACGATGGTGCCGCAGAAATGTAACTCCCCCCTCCCCCCTCCCCCCCTCTCCTCCGAATAGTTCTTACTCTTTAGGCGAGGTCCCTTTTCGCAGCCTGATTTCCATTTCCAGAGTGGACCGGTTCCACAATATCAGATGCGCAACGGCCGTCAAGCATTCGTATCTTCCAGCCAACCCACCACCACCATGGTCACCGACCACGAACACAGTCAACTATCCGAGGAACCAAGTATGAGTCAATTCACCGCCAACCCGCACCTGCCCGAATCCCTGGTACCCTCCCCTCACTCCCTCTTTCTGACACCAGACTCAACGCGCGTCTCGCTTCAAAGATCTCTGTCCCCCGGAACGACTGACTCAATTCCACTCGCTCCTCCCGCGCCATGAGCTGCTGGACATGCTCGTAAGTGCCCTCCAGGCACAAAATATCGTGACTCCCCGCATCGCGGACGACGACCAGGACGGCCCGGGGAGTATCAGGATTCCCGTCCACCACACGGATAAGCGAAAGTGTCCCTTGCAGGGAGAAATTCGTGTGTTGCGGTATAATAGACAAGGCATGTGGGTTGTGAAGTTTATCAAAAGTAGAGGCGATCCTCTTGAGTTTCGACGGTTCTTCAAAGTATCCCCCCCACACACACACACACCCTATACGGTTGAATCAGTGCTGATGGATTAGCAAACGGCGGTTCTTTGTAGAGATGCAATTTATATTGTGTAGGATCCGATCTGGAATTATGTGCATGGCAGGGGATTGGGATAAGCATAGATACAGTAGAGATTTTGAGGAAGTTGAGTTACTTATTATTTTGGAAAGCATTTTTAGCATCGATAGCGGAATTCATAAGACGTGAACTCGTGATTAATACATACATACTCCACATCTCTTGGCTTCTTATTAACTGCTAAAAAAACTGCAGTACTCCCAACATGACAATAAACGAACAGACAAACTCCGTGCTATACGAAAAATGGGTCTTCTGTACTGGAATCTCCGATGTTTGGTTGTTCATTTCCGGAGACTATCTAACCGGGCTTGGAGATCGTCATCAGCGCCAATGGCCTCGGGTACTCGATCCACCGCGCCAAGTTGTTTATTCAGCGCACTCTGAGGAGTCTCTCCTAACTACACAGTATTAGATGTACACGTTTATGATGCCATACCGATTGACTGAGGTCAACGCCAATCTCATCGAGCACTTGATTCACGATCTCGTCCGTCTCTTCCTCTTCATCTTCGAATGTATCATCAATGGCATCGTCCATCATTTCCTGTCGCTGGTCCATCATATCGTTCTCCCGTTCAAATTCCATGGCAATCCGTTGAATAGCCGGGAGATTCATATTCCGGTTCATGGTCCCGAGTAACTTGCCATCAAACACCGTCTCAAAAAGCCAGGACTACCTTCGTCGCGCCTTTCATCGCCTGGACCATTTGATCATTACTTCTGACGGTCTGGAAATCAGCATACGACGAGCATATGGAACTGTACTTGTATCCGTAGAGCGATGCCCTGGAGTTGTGTCTTCATTTGGTAGAATTTCTGGACATGTCTTCGTGTTCTGACTAGATCCTTGGCCATGACCTTGCATGCTGGCATTTGTCCTGCTTTTGCTGATTTCTTGATATCGCTTATTAACTTCTTTTCTTGTTGTTCTAGCTTTGTGCGTTCCCGATCAAGTTCCCGCTGCGCTTTCTCTAGCGACCGTTGATGTTGACGGAGGCGCTCGGCGGGAGTCAGGCGTTTGCCAAAGGCCCTGGGGTTAGCACTGTGAATGACGTGGCGCTGGTTCCGTGGGATACGTACCATTCTATGATATTCATGTTTTGGACTGTGGGTCTTGTAGTTGGACGGCCCAGGTGCGCTTGTGGAGCCTTATTTATCCAAACACATCACGAACGGCCCAGGCGCTGATCTGCCCGAGATCCCCTAACCCAATCACAAGAGCCAAGAGCTTCAGATGGGCTAACACTAAGAGAGCTGTTGTTGCAATATTTACTAAGTAGATGACTCTGGAAGTATGTGAGAAGAGGTCAGACTTTCTTTGATGTCGATAAAATGATCATATCACCAGCAATTTTAAGTACAAAATGGCCGCGCTCTTTATTATCCGATATCCTAAATATACTATTTCCTTGGCTCACCGGCCCGTGAAATATATTACATATGTTCTGTCTAATCCGCTCAACCGTTATAGGTAATAGAATCAGTAACGGGCGGGATAGTCTTTGCCTTGCGATTTAATCACATCCTCCTCCCGGAGATCGCACACTAACATTCCGCCCGGATAGTGCGTAATAACGTCCCCCTGTACCTGATCCCCCATCTCAAGCAAACAATTCTGCGGAGTAACTCCACACCCCCAAAACACAGGAACTTCTCCCTCCCAAAACTCCACGGCTTCGCCCCATTCCGGCTTCTCAATATCTTTTATTCCCAGGAGTTTCATACCTTCCCAGCCCCAAGCAATAGGTTCGCCATGGCCAGTCATTTGGTAAGGTGCCGTAATTTGTCGAACCGTCGTCACGGCTTTTGTGGGATAAGGACGCATCGACACTACGTACGTTCCTTTGACAAAGACACCCGCGGGATTCAGTGGTAGCGTTGTTCGATACATAGGAACAGCGGATCTCGTTTCCCAATGCCGTGGTTTCCAGCCCGTTTTGGCCAACGCCGTCTCGAAGGAATATGAACAGCCGAGCAGAAACGCAACGCTATCCTCTGTCCAATAGTCACGAATCTCATCTACAGAGGAAATCAATTTCCCAGAGCGATAGATGTTGTATTTCGGCAAGTCAGTCCGTACATCGATTTCGTGGGAGAACAGAGCGTGATCGAACCCCGTGGCTGGTGAAGGGATGAATCTTGTTGGATCACCGATCGGACTTTCGCCGATCAAGGGACAAGGGACGGGATTCCGTTGGCAGAGCGCGCGGAAATCAGAGGCGTATTTTGACGGGAGGATGACTAGATTTGCTTGGATGTGGCCGGGTGCGAGACCTGATGTCGAAGGGTTGTATGATAAGCCGTTTGTGCGGCAAAGTTGGCGAACTTCGCGCCCCCAATGGTTTTGTGCCATGCTGAAGGTAATGCCTTCACTTAATCCGTCAAAGGTGTACCTTGTGGGAGGTTGACTCGATTTATCAGGCCAATATGGGATCTCCGATTAGTCGATCATCACGGATCGGCATTCAGGAACTACAGATTTCTTTGTCATATCTCATGCGTTGACACTTGAATTTATCAAGATACGTAGTTTTTGTATATCCAACGCATAAGATGAACTAACCTTTCTTTGACGCAGACTCGAGCCTGCTTCGTTAACAAAATGATGGGAAGACATCATTTATGTTGAGGGGGTGTATAACTGTCGACCGTTCGGTGGACAATTTTTTTGAACTCTATAGCACACATCTCACACCCCCCGCCCTCTCCAGCGGTCATCACACCTACGCGCTCCGCCCTTTGGCATGTTATTTTTACATACACATATAGCCTTTGGCTCGGTCACAGCCCCGGCTCCTCGGTATTGATGCGAGTACATCGTAGTGAAATAAGACAAAGTTAAGCACACAGGGGCTTTTGTTCACATATATCATATTGTCTTGATCACTCTCCCTAACAAATAGATAATTAAGTATCCCGAAACGGCATATACAGATAAATTGACTATGATTCCACGACCTGCGTTGGCTCCTGACCGCCCAAGCTCTCAATATTACAATTTGGATGGAGGACATAGACCACCTTCCGTGCGCCGTCGACTTCCATCGCTTCGTCTTCCAAATCTGCTTCTCCACGGACCTCCATAATGTAGTTATCCTGCTATTAGCATATCACAATTTGATAACGGTACCTTCTTGAGACGTTTAAGCACTTTTCGTACGAGTTGCGCTTCCTCCTGGTGTTGTTCCTCGGTCATGATATCCTCTTCCATCTGTTCCAGATACCACATAATCAACTCATCTCTCTCAACGCCCTGGCCACCTGATCTTTCATCTTCGTCGAGCCGACGCACAATCAAGTTCATCATCTGAATGTACTTGTCGTATTGCACTTTTGTCTTCTCCTTCTTGACGACCGGTTCCGGGGGGACAGTTTCTTCAGATACAGGGGCCTGTTCCTCGTCTTCATCCTCGTCCATTTCGATATCGTCTTTTTCAACGTGGATGATAGATTGCTTGAGCAGATTGTATGCCTCGGTGACGAATGCGGGGGTAATTTCATTGACACAGTTGGCGCGTGCAATGGCCTCGCTGAGTCGGATCATAGATTCAAGTTGACGCACTGTGATACGGTAGGAATTCCGGCCGACACCTTGTGCGTCATCAGCCCGGAGATCCTTGTAGTACTCAACCATTACTTTCTGGGCCTGCTTCGTCATCTACGATTAGTCTTGCTACGGGTGGAATATACCTTTGGTCTGAAAGTTCTGGCATACCGGATATACCGTTGAAGTTGCTCCGTAGTGAACTCGGGCGTCAACGCCTCATCCTTCTTCCTGTGAACATTGACAATATGACTCGCTAGATTCCAATCCACACTTTCCGAGCACTCATCCAGGACCACGAAGAAAAGATCAAATCGACTCATAATCGGGGCTGTCATAGCGATGTTTGCCCGCAACGTTTGTCGACGATTGTACCGTCCGCCAATAGGATTCGCCGCAGCAAGGATACTCGTGCGAGCGTTCAAGGTAGCTTGGATACCTGCCTTTGAGATGGAGATGGTCTGTTGTTCCATGGCCTCGTGAATGGCGACTTGGTCTGAGATGTCCATTTTGTCGAACTCGTCGATGGCGCAGATGCCGTTGTCGGCAAGCATGAGGGCGCCTGCTTCGATGGTGAATTCGCCGGTTTCTTCGTCTTTGACGACTGCGGCGGTGAGACCGGCGGCGGAGGACGCTTTTCCGGAGGTATACACTGCACGTGGGAGGAATCCACAGACATACCTTGGATTAGAACGAAATGCAGAGGGATGTACTTGAGGAATTGGGATTTGGAAGTAGAGGGATCTCCAACGATGCATACGTTGATATCTCCTCGAAGATGAATGCCCTCGGGAGTGACCTTGTGCACTCCTCCCATCAACTGTAAGAGGAGGCCTTTCTTGATGATTTCATGACCATAGACACTAGGCGCAATACTTCCGACCAACCGAGCATAAACATGGTCCATATTAGCCATATCTCTCAAATCCCGAATCTCTTCGTCCGTCATACTTCGCAACAACTCATCCTGGTCCATTTCAGTAGCATCGCCCGTTCCCCGCACATCAGATCCCAGCGAATCCTTTGCATCCGTTGGCGTGGCCATACAAGCCAGGAAGGCCAGTTTATAAGTCAAATCTCGAGCACCGAGAGACTTGAGACCGGTGATGCCCTCGGAGCTGCCGGTGCCGCGATCAGGAGGCGCAGGTAAGGATTCCGCGCGATTGCCAGGTAGTCCTAATTGTGCAACATCAGGGATCACAATCAGTGTCCCCGTGAACACCATCTTATCTCCCGCTTTCGCACGTTCAACAATATCCCCTCGAAGAATCACATCCAATCTACCGTTAAGCTACGTTATGTAAAAGGGAATACGTTCTGGGCATCGAACCAGTAGGAATCTCACTACTGTTCTCTTGGATCCGACATTTCTGCCAATCTCCAAAAGTGCTCCCTTCCAAATTTAATCGCCAGTTTACTTTGTTCATGCAGACTTCGTTGGGACAGACGCGAGGCTCGGTGTACCGAAAGACTTGTTCTACTCCTTCGACTGTGGTGCGACAGTCTTGACATTGGAAGACCCCTCGAGTGAGCTCGGGACGGACTTCGCTTGTTCGTGTGACTGTGCCGGAAATGGAGACGAGTTTGCCGATTGCCTCGGTCCTGAGAGAGCGGATCGTGCTGATGAGGGGGAGTTTGTAGAAGGCTATGTGGAGAGGTTTTGCGGGTGATGCGGCTGGCGCGATCGTTGTATGGTAGTGTTCTGGTTTGTATTTTTTGATGAACTGGTGAAGCGCTCTGAGTAAGAAAGGAAGGAATCTAAAATCAGTGTCAGGCGACTATGTTAAGATACCGGTAGTATTGTTGGGCGATAGCCTGCGCGAGAACCCCCGTCTCGCCATTCACGGTAAAGTCCTGAAGATTCTCAAAGTCGACATACAGCGTAGTCAGTCCGAACCGTTCAATCTCCTCCAACTGCGCGAAATAAAAGTTGCCAATCCGAGCCGAGCTCGCGGGCGTACTTGGTTCCGCCCCGGGTGTCTGCGGATCATAATCGTCATGGAATCTACCATCAGAACAAACATAGTTAAGGACCACGTTTCCAGGAACAGGAGGAATGCGCCGCGGACCATTTCGCCTGTTTCATCGGTGACCTTTTCGATTTGGTCGTCCAGGGCGCGTCGACGGCGAGGGATGGGCGGGTCGTCGTAGTCGCCATGGGGTGTTTCTGCTTCGGAGCGCAGAGGACGGTCTTGTGGCAGGTCCGAGTTGATGTCCATCTCCATGGGCTCAGACATAATTGTGTTGGAAGGTGGTGGTGGAGGGACGACTGAGGATGGCGGTAGAGGAGCAGCTGTGGTGTGCAGTGTGAGTGGAAAGAAGCACGCGCGACTGAGCCGAGAACGCGTCTCAATTTGATCCACATTTGGCAATGGCTGGATTACCTCAGCTCCCGCTCACTGGAGCCATGCCCCACTGCTATTGGCTTCAGACTCCGTCGGCGTAAGTGGCCAATCACATGGTGGTCTCGGTTGCCTTCGGCGGCGGGCGCCAGCCCGGGGCGCTACATAGCATAATACGCGCTCCCAGCACATGGGCGGCGGGCCGGATTGCACGGCGAGGCTTTTTACCCTCAATGCGAGCAACTATTGCCGATTTAGGCTAGGTCATTGCGATTTACGTGCGGCCTTTTCATGATGCCGTAACGACTCCGTCGGCAAAAAGCGCCGCCATGGGAATAGAGTTTGATATAGCCCCCTGAAGTAGCATGTCCTCTGTGGGCCTCAAATCCCTCTTCTTCCAAATTCCTTCAAGCTGCACAGCTGCTTCGGAAACGGAGTTGAAGAGCCATCATCAACACCGTCAACCGGAACGGGCTACGGCATGCAGAGTCCCAGGACTTGTGAGGCGCGTGTTCCGCTCACGACGTCTAGAGTACGCAGAGCAGGTTGGCTCTTCTCCCTTGTATCGCCAGGAATGTGCTGAGTCCAGTGACAAATGTTCGGAATAGAGATGCCTCTGTTCGGGCACGGATACACTTCGCAGAAGATCCTGAGAATCCATATCTGCAGGAACTCATAGGCGATACTTCTGCTACGGCAGTGACATGGGATATTCAAGGCCTCACACCTCACGGCCTTGTCAAGCTGAATCTGCAGTACTTCTTCAGTTTCATGAAATTCTAACATGGCAGAGAATTTCTGAATCCCGGCCAAACAGGGACCACTGCAGCAGCAGCCTTAGGGAAAAACATGTTGGCCATGGACCATGTAGTGATCTGTGGCGGCGAAAGTGGTTGGCAGTATGATCCAAATACGACGGGATCAGATCGCGCCAAGAATGCTACTCCCTTGATTGTGGCAGATGCACAAGGACGGGCCCAAGGGGTTTCTATTGAGCGAGGTCTGCGTGTCAAAGATGTCCTAGGGAAGATAGTTGTGATGCAGGAAGTGCGTTCTGCTGCGGCGGAAAAGGAGGTTTTCACAGAACGGAATAGAAAAAAACAGAGTCTAGCATTGGGACTAATTGGATGTCAGTGCATGAAGTAGAACAAATCAGACCCAAGAGTCACTGCATACGGACAACGGACATTGATTGCTTGGCTGATAAATTTGGTGAAACACACAAGTCCGCAAATTTACGACCCAATACCCGACAAGGGTTGGGTGTCAAGCCCTGATCGACAAACTTGAAAATTTCGCAAATTCCTTTCACTCGGACTTCAAAAGTACATTCGATCAATCCCTTGAATGGCATTCACACCAGGAGGCGGCTCAAGAGGCGGTTTCCGTGGCGGCGACCGGGGTGGTAGAGGGTACTTTCCACATTCCTTATATCCCGGGTCAAGGAGCAGTCGCTGATGTTTTAGTGGTGGTGGACGAGGCGGCTTTGGTGGAGGAGGACGGGGAGGCGGACGAGGAGGATCCCGGGGCGGTCGAGGCGGTGACAGAGGCGGTGGATTCAAGCGTGGTGCCGGCCGTGGCGGCGCAAGAGGCGGTCGTGGAGGAGCCAGAGGCGGAGCCAAAGTAATGATTGAGCCTCATCGACATGCCGGTACATCCCCTGCTCCAAGAACTGTATCCTGAGATTAGGTGTTTTCATTGCCCGAGGAAAAGAAGACGTGCTAGTCACCAAGAACATCAACCCCGGCGAATCCGTCTACAGCGAAAAACGGATCTCCGTCGAAGGCCCCGATCTCACAAAAACGGAATACCGAGTATGGAATCCTTTCCGTTCAAAATTGGCCGCTGGCATTCTCGGCGGAATTGACAATGTTTTCATCCAACCGGGCGCAAAGGTCTTGTACCTTGGTGCTGCATCTGGGACGAGTGTGAGTCATGTGGCTGATATTGTTGGCGAGACGGGCGTTGTGTATGCTGTTGAGTTCAGTCATCGCAGTGGGCGGGATCTCGTTAATATGGCCAAGAAGCGAATTAATGTTATTCCTATCGTTGAGGATGCCAGACATCCCCAGAAATACAGGATGTTGATCGGCATGGTCGATGCTATCTTTGCGGATGTTGCACAGGTATCACATGTCCTGGATTCCCTAATGGTAGCCTGATCAATCTCGTATTGTCGCAATAAATGCACACATGTTCCTCAAACTCCACGGCGGCGTCGTCATCTCAATCAAGGCCAACTGTATCGACTCCACTGCTGACCCTACCGTTGTATTCGCACAAGAGGTACAGAAGATGCGATCAGAGGGAATCAAGCCTCTCGAGCAAGTCACCCTGGAACCATACGAACGAGATCATTGCATTGTCACAGGACGGTACGAGAGGACGAAGCAGTAGTTTTAAATAAAGTTGCTTAATGTATTGTTATTTTTTGGGCCACGTATCTGAGTTGCAGGTCTTGTAGCTTAATAGCCGATCAAAATCCTTTTCCAATCAGAGAACGCACGCTTGCTTTGACTTGATAATTGTTTGTCTAGACCATATTTGGTCGTTCTATCATTGCTCTCTCCCCAGGTATCCTAATCAATACATAACCGATTTTTGATAACCCCCACCCTTCCACATATACCCGCGATAGAATGCAATCTCAACCATGCCAAATGTCATCGATTTTTAATTTCGTTTTTCCTCCGGATGATTCCCCGAGGAGATATCGATCCCATAATCTTGCCATAAATGTCACGCCCATTCTCCATAGATTGACCGGAAGGGATATATAACTGTTCAGAACAAACTTGATCGCTGCTGCAACTTCCTGGAATTCGTCATTGAATGCTTCGCCGAGTGGATTGAATTCGACATTCGAAAAGTATCCCAGGACTCCGCCTGAAGTTGCAGGAGCTGGAGTATTTTGCTTCTGGATCATCTCACGGAACTGTTCTACCGCCCAGATCGAATGCGATAATCGTTGAAGAGTAACCACCAAACTGACTAACTCTGTCCTCCTCAAATGAAATTCCTCCTTCTGTTCCATGTCAAATTCAAACAGTACTTTGAGAGCCGTCCCATATCCGCTCGTCTGTAACTTCCCCCATAAACGACACTTGTCGCATCCGACACAATCCATGATACGACTGACATTACGGAATCGTTCCCGGAATTCCCCTTTCAGACCGATGATAGTGGGGTCATTGGGATCGAACATGCGGGATTCGTCAAAGGACGGGGCGGCGATTTGGGCTGTGGAGATGAGAGAGTGGACTTTTTCCTTGGTGACGATGTCTTGTGTCGGATCGCCAGAGCAGTAAGTGTACGTATCGAGGTATTCTGACAATTTGGTAACTGCACGGAGAACGACGACGTAATTGAAGTACAAGTTTTCAATCCACTGAGGACAATTCCACACCCTTGACTTGAAACATTCTAGGTTTGGTCCCTTTCATTAGAAAACAACGTCGAGGGAGATACCCATTTCCCGGTCGTCTGGTTCAAATAATCCCAGCAAAGATGCGTAGAAATAGAAGTATGCATCCCAGAAATCAACCGCCAAAACACCCGTTTCTCAAGACACGTATTATCCAGTCTCAGTTGATTATATTCTTGTGCCAACGTCGCACCACTCACTCGAAGGCCTTTTGTCCTCCCCGACATGACTGCCTCCAAATCACTCATCGCCGATCCACCGAGTCCCTTTTCAGGGGCTTCATGCTCCTCGTGGGGATCCTGAGATTGCATTTCGAAACAATTCTCACGGTATATTTCCCTCCAGACGGCATTGGCATGCTCTCCCGAGTACCCTGTAAATCGCTCGGGATTCTTGACTAGACTCACGTATACACCCTGGGGAGTCCCGCTCTCGTCCTCGGGGATACAATAGTCGCGCTCCTTGTCATACCCATTCTGTTCGAACACACACATTTCAGCGGTGTCCTCGCCGAGAGCACCGCCCAACGGAGCAGTCGGAGCCGCTGGTTGTTCCGAGTGTGCTAGTCTAATCGGATGCGTGGCAATAGGCCCCGTTACTTTCCCTAGATTCGACGCTCTCCATATTTCTGGGATTTCCTCCTGCACTTGTCAACGCATTTTCAACGGTGAGGTAGCTACCTCGTCTAGGGTGTCGACTGCACATGCGCGGTTTCCGCACATGGGGAAGGCACCGCCCCATGAGACCGGACAGGCCGCTTCATACAGATTCAGCCGATAATACCCAAAGAAATCGTTATGTAGGATATCGTTGAGTTTCGGATTCAGTAAATGGTTGATCTCCTCGACTTGTTCGTATGACGCAAATGTGTCTGGGATTTTCCCCTGAGGCTGTAAAAATGTTAGCGCAACCTATCAAGGGGGCGTCATACGAATTCTGTCGCAAATGCAAGTGACGAAAGGAGGAATGCTGACGCTAATGCTCGGGTCATGGCAGAAGAGAGATGTCTGTGCATCTTCTGTCTGGGAGGTCAAGGGTGAGGATGGAGGTGCTTCCTGGGGGCAGTGGGTCCGAGCCTCTTTTCGACTCTGCCACGTTCAGTGTCACAGCTCCAGCCTCCGTATCCGGCTCATACAGCGCGTTGCAAGTGGGATTAGTCATGCTAATTACCGGGTTTCGTCCTATCAAGGCTATTTTTAGATCAGGGCGCGTCGAATTTCCATATGTCGCTCAAAGTTACGTCGTGATTGCGGATCTGTGGAATGAGTGCTGACTAAATCAGGATTCAATTGAGGCTTGTGATGGATGACTGAGATGTCGGACGTTTGAAGCTTGATAAGTTCCGGCAACTTTGCAGCCTAAAGCACGGGAATACTTGAGGAATGGAGGCAAAGGCACTCGCATGAGCTTGAACCTCGGAGACAATTGTACGCTGCCTTACTATAGACACCCCAAAGGCACGGGGATTTGGAGTCTTCGAGCTATGTTGCGATATGATACCCGAGATGATAGATCGTCAGATTGGGACCCTGAAAAGCGGACTAATATTCTCCGACAAGCAAATAAACTCCCCGAAAATCGCCGGCAAATCTTTTCTGTGTGTGTACCCCACTTCGTCCCCAAGCTTCGTCCGCACAACTCACCAAAAAAATGTCGGCCCAAGATGTCAAACGTATGTATCCTACCATCCTCTCTCACATATGTTGTCTAACCTACAGCGCTTCCATTCCAATACCAATTCGCCGCAGGAGCCATTGCCGGCGTCACAGAAATCCTAGTCATGTACCCCCTCGACGTCGTCAAAACCCGTTTCCAATTACAAGTCAAAGGATCGGGAGAGCAGTACAACGGCATGATCGACTGTTTCCAAAAGATCATAAAAAACGAGGGGTGCGTACCGTGTATGTCGTGACAGGGAGTTGACAAGCTAGATTCTCGAGATTGTACCGAGGGATTGTGCCGCCGATTTTAATGGAGGCGCCGAAAAGGGCGACAAAATTCGCCGCCAATGATTCGTGGGGGACGTTCTATAAAAAGGCTTTTGGGGTGGATACCATGACGCAGTCGTTGAGTGTGCTTACTGGTGCGACGGCGGGGGCGACAGAGTCGTTTGTCGTGGTCCCGTTTGAGTTGGTCAAGATTCGGTTGCAGGACAGGGCTAGTGCTGGGAAGTATAATGGTGCTGCTGATGCTGTTGCCAAGATTATCAAGCATGAGGGGCCGCTTGCCTTGTATAACGGTCTTGAGGCTACTTTATGGAGGTATCTTCCCCCAAAAACAATTTATATCGGATTTGGAGGGGGGCTGATTTGAAGACACATATGGTGGAACGCAGGGTACTTTGGATGTATCCATTCTGTCCGTGCCAACTTGCCTAAAGCCACGACCAAGCAGGGCGAGTTGACAAATAACTTTATCGCAGGAGCCATTGGTGGTACAGTCGGTACATTAGTGAACACGCCTTTCGTACCCACCTAATCTCACATGATCTAACACTGGCAGGATGTAGTGAAATCGCGTATCCAGAATACGACCCGCCAACCCGGCGTGGTTCCAAAATATAATTGGACCTACGGGGCGTTGGGCGTCGTATTCAGAGAAGAGGGATTCCGTGCCCTGTACAAGGGCTTTGCCCCTAAAGTCCTGCGATTGGGACCCGGCGGAGGTGTCCTCTTGGTATGTCGTTTGAAATCAAGAGCTAATGATAAGGTTGTGTACGATCAAGTGATGGAATTCTTTAGGAAGTTGAAGAGCACGTAGGAGAGGCGGGTGACTAGACTAGAGGACTTTTGGATTCAGTTTGTTAGAGCGGGCATTTTGTAACTATACTTAGAGATGCACCTGAGAGATGACAATTAAAGCCACTAGACAATTCGCTACCGGACATCGCAATCTCATGATTTTATCCACTGTGAATGTAATGGTCATGTATCTTGCCAGTCATTGAATGTCGTTGTCAATCAGCTTCTTGTTCTCCGTATGTTTTTGTCTCTCAAAGGACTGCTCTATTAATCTGCTGGAGAAGTTTTGGGGTGAGATTGACCTGAGAGTGAGAGTAACCTACCACTATCCCGCGCCCCACGATCTGCCCTCCCTCCACAACTTGCTCCGTTCCCTGAGATAGACATGATTCTGCGCCCGGTCCCCTAGGCAAAAAACTCCCCAGCAAAACCCTCAAACACCGTTAGATTCTCCAGCCTCTACATCTCGCTCCGCCAAACCCAGATCTCACGTCTCAGACTCGGCGACGGCGGAGAGGGCAAAAAGCGGTTCATGTCCTACGTTAAACTCTGTGGGGGAGGTTGTCGGACGGGAGGGGGTTAGTCGATGTTATGGTGAGATGTTTCGACGAGTGCGGGCGATGATGAGTGTGCCAGAGGTTGATTGCGAATGAGAAGTGAGTTGGAGGGGTAGTAGTGAGTTGGTTGTGGCTTGTGAGTTGAGGAAGGGGCTTGTTTATCGGATACATGCCACGAGGAAGAGTAGTATAAGTAAGGGCTTTGGCAATTCAGAGTAGTGATGCAATGTGAATCTCCTGGGAGAATGCCTTTGATATTTCGTTGACTATGTCATCTGTATACTTACTATACTATCGCAACCTAGCAATGCCGAATTCGTTGTATAGGAACATTTGCCGTGACAGACTCATTGCTGACTTTCATCCTACTCATCAATATCTCCCTCAGATCAAATATAACAAATCATCCAATACTCAATCTTTCAGAACCATTGCCCCGAGCACGGCATCGAGACAGGCTTAAGCCTCCCATCTCTAAGACTGGCGAATGAATTTATATTTAAGGGAAATCTCATCACAACGTTGCATAAATCGAACATACAGGACGGGAAACATACCTTACCATCCCTATCCTCTCCGGAACAACTTTCTACCGCAATAATGCAAAAGCCGTACCTGAATGCATAGGATCTCTTGTCATGGGTTTTGCTTCCGCTGTAGGAACGCATGCAAAAGATCAGATTGTGAAAAATGGATATATATAGGAGGTGTATCAGATGCGTGGGGGCAAAGTGTGCTTGTATGTAAGCCGATGTCGCGATCGGAGGTATGACTCACAATCTGAGGCGGCGGACTGACTGGTTAATGCACGGGGTGGATAATCTCGGCTTGCATGTATGTATGGGGGTTTAAGGTTCTAGATTAAACGCCACGCGTATCGAGGGGCCAATCGACCTAGATGCTACCGTGCAGAGGGTTCTGAATCAGGTAATGAGTGCGGTGGGAGAGGGGAAGGGATATGCCATTGGGGAGGTGCGCTGGGTCTATGATTTACAAAGTGAGGAGAGAATGGAGGTACGGGAGATTGGGTTCAAGGCACAGCTTGGTGACTGGGTGTTGAGATCTTTGGAGACTTGCTAGGGGATGTGGACTTGAAATTGATTTTGGGTATGCTCATCTGAAGAGTTTCAGATTTGCAGAGGAAAGGTTTGGTATAGGACTTGTACGCAATCACAATAGGAGGCTTACTCGAAAGAGGGATCTCTCCGTTCTCAGAAGGCTTCAAGCCTCCAAGCATAGACACAAAATATGGCTGCTGTGACCACGCAACCCCCAGGACACCCGGCACGGCGCAATGGCGAATGGAGAACCCAGTGGTTTTCGAAGTCGAACGAACAAAACTACTTCCATTAACTCCTTCGATATTTAATACCGCATCCTCGACTTCTACATCATGCACCCTTGCCTCCGTATCCATATTTCCCTTCCCCAGATATGCAAAACCTATCCAAACGCCGGCGTAGTACAATAATTCACGATCAACTCCCCTCTGACATTAAAACACTACCTCATCAGTCCCGCTGGCTTTCCTTGAGTTGTGGGGAGGGGGGCCATCGGGGGAAGTCATACCTGCCATAGATTCCCCACAGTTTCATCCAAACCAGGCGCAAAACTCGAATTCACATACAAAAACTACCAATCAGCCATACCCTTGAGGCACTTTAAATAGTATACTAAGGGGATGATGGGATGATGGGGAAGGATACCAACGACTCGGTAGCTTTTAGTTTAAGTTGTCTTCTCAAATGATTCGATAGAGTCCCGAACTTTTGATCCGAAGTGATTTGTCCACGCTGTTTACTCTCTACTAAAATAGGCGCTCTTCCCACGGCTTTGAATCGCACGGTGACTACCATCAGACTGCTGCCTACAAAGCTGCTCTTGGGGATTCGAAGCATCGCAACGGGGGGCCAGGGGCAGGGGACAGGGGAGGACGTTTGGTTTTGGGGACGCTGGAGGCGATGGTCAGGGCTGTGGTTGCGTCTTGGGGGAGAGAGGACAGGATTATTGACGAGGAGAGGTTTTCGGGGATTTTGGAGGGCGATTCAGATGGGATTGTGTCTGTCATGGTTGGAGCATCAGGGTCTGTTGCTGCTCTGGACGTGGATACATAAAACGGGGAGGGCGGATGGTGGGCAACGGAAAGTGTCGATCAATTTTGGCTCGGATTTTGGTCGCAGATCTGCGAAGAGTTCATCGAGCGACGGGAAGCACAGCGACCGCGGTGAAATGGTGGAGAATACAGGAAACGAAGGATATTTATTGAGTACACAGCGTGTGGTGCTATGAATCACGATTCAACAGAATAAAAAAGGATGACAGACACTGAGAAAGTCGCCAATGACATCCGGAACGCAGCGCTCTCCTCAGCGGAGCCCAGCGGTCTTGTTACCCTCACACAATATGTCAGCCTTGCACAACAGAACGCAATCTTCAGGTCAGTCTTCATGTGTACTTCCTTCTCTAACGTCTAGACGAGACTGTGCCCAATCCCCAGCAATTTGGATTGCCCTTCGCGATGCCCTCGACGCTTCGTCCCTCCAAGGCGATTTGTCCGTAGAAAACACAGAGCGTCTACTTGCTTTGCTGCGTCTAGTGCAATTCTTTTTGGCGGGAGAACCAAATCTACACATATCTTCCAGCAGTGAATCTATTTCCATGTACATCCCCATGGCACGACTTGTACTGACAGACACAGGAGCGATATCGGAAATACTTTAATGCAAACTCTTCGCAGATTATGGAACTCTCCCGGGAATGAAGGTTTTCCTCCATACCCACGATATAATGTCTAATAACAGATCTAGAGAAATTGAGAATTTCGTGTCTACGAGGTTTAGCGAATTATACCACCATCGCCGACGAATCTAGTCTCTCCAAAATATGGACTGATATCCTCGAAGACAACGGTCCTTTCATACAGTAAGCTACCCCCACTTCCTAAGGTCAATGTATTTCTAACATACAAGGATGACTGAATCCTGGAGAAAGGAGTATTTACATCCTACATTACACATCCTAGTCCGATGCAAATCCTTCTTACTTTCGTTTCTTTCTCACGACTCGTAGGACCCCCATGGCACTTTGAAGCTAATCATAGTCACACTGGGGATACCAGCGGAAAGTCGAGGGTCGTTGGTTTGAGAGTGTTTAGACAAGTTCTTCTTGCTGCGGCGGATTTCTGGCAACATGACCAAAGCCCGATATTCACAACACTGTACTCCCCTCCCCTCCTCGAAAGATTTCACCACTAACAGCCAGATACGCTCTCCTGCGAGAATTATTCTCGGTGCTCTCGATTCGGAGTGTATGGAGCGGTATCTCAGAGACAACGAGAAATACCGGAGACGACAAAGTGGAGCGACAATTAGAGTTACGCGCCAAAGTGGTGTTGATCAAGTTTGCCGATGGAATGGTTCATGATTCCATTTCGGGACTGCTCACGGGGCTAAGAATGGGGGGATTTGTTTCGACTATGAAGGATATTGTAAATGGACTGATGGGTCGCGTTTTATCTGATCCGGGGGCGTTTGGTATTGAAAAGGTGGAGGATATTGCATCGCTTGTGCAATTGCATTTGGAGATTTTTAAGAGTTTGTTACAGTCGGAGGAGGGTACTAAGATATCGAGGGAGGAATCTGCGGCGCTTTGTGAGGTGTTGAT
>Ga0302325_10012452_pt1 | contig 18241 bp, 13 predicted proteins | sample Palsa_T0_2_FD_201948 | JGI IMG/M metagenome (GOLD analysis project Ga0302325, IMG submission 201948) | Peat permafrost microbial communities from Stordalen Mire near Abisko, Sweden - Palsa_T0_2 | ecosystem: Environmental > Terrestrial > Soil > Palsa > Peat permafrost | place: Sweden: Abisko...
GTGAACCCCTTACGTATCTGCCGAGCGCGGAGACCGGAAACGCCAGCCGGTACAGGTGGTAGTTCAGGTAGAAGTCACCGGGGAAGCCGGTCCCGGTGAAGTAGGGCTCGTCCCAGGTGCCGTCCGGGCGCTGCGTCTCCGCCAGCCAGCGGATGCCGCGCTCTACGGTCTTGTTCTCGGCCTCGCCCGCGGCGAGCAGGGCGAGCAGCGCCCACGCGGTCTGCGAGGCGGTCGACGCGCCGCGGCCTGACCAGTTCTTCGGGTCGTCGTAGGAGCGCAGGTCCTCGCCCCAGCCGCCGTCCTCGTTCTGGTGCGCCGCCAGCCAGGCGACGGCGCGGCGGATCTGCGGCTTGCCCGGCTTGACCCCGGCCGCGATCAGCGCCGGGACCACCGCGCCGGTGCCGTAGAGGTAGTTCGCGCCCCAGCGGCCGAACCAGGAGCCGTCGTCCTCCTGGTGCTTGAGCAGCCAGATGACGCCCCTTCTGCAGGCGGTCTCGTGGGCCAGGCCCTCGGCCGCGAAGGCCTCGACGATGTGCGCGGTGACGTCGGCGCTTGGCGGGTCGATCACCGCCCCGAAGTCGCAGAACGGCAGCTTGTTGACCAACTGGCGGGTGTTGTCGGCGTCGAACGCGCCCCAGCCGCCGTCCTTGCACTGCATGCCCTCGAGCCAGCGCAGGCCGCGCAGGATCGCCGCCCGGTTGTCGGTCCCGGTGCGCCGCAGCGCCAGGATCACCTCGGCCGCGTCGTCGGTGTCAGGGTAGTTGTCGTTGTCGAACTCGAACGCCCAGCCGCCGGGGGCGGTGTCCGGGCGGCGGACCTGCCAGTCGCCGGGCTGGCGGATCTCCTCGTCGAGCACCCAGTTGGCGCTGGCGGTCAGCGCCGGGTGGTCCGGCTCGAGGCCGGCGTCGGCGAGGGCGACCATCGTCAGCACGGTGTCCCAGACCGGGGACTGGCACGCCTCAAGGCGGCGGATGCCGTCCTCCCTGATGGTGAACCGCTCCAGCGCGGCGATCGCCTTCCCGACGACGGGGTTGTCCACGCTGTAGCCCATCAGGTGCAGCGCCATGATCGAGTAGACCCAGGGCGGCTGGATGCCGCCCCAGCAGCCGTCGGCCTCCTGGCGGGCGATGATCCAGTCGGTGCAGCGCCTGCGGGCGGCCATCCGGGCGCGCTTGGGCAGCCTCGGCTCGACCTTGTGCAGCACCTTGTCGAGCCCGTTGAAGGCGAGCGACCAGGGGTCCTTGCGATCGGCCTTGGGCGGCCGGCCGGGGACCTGCGCGTAGAGCTCCTCGAGCAGGAACGGGAGCGGCTTGCTCGGCCGGAAGCTGGACACCACCGCCAGCGCGACGATGGTCTGCCGGGCCCAGCAGCCCCAGTCGTAGATGTTCAGCGGGACCTTGGACGGCAGGTAGATGACCTCGGGCGGGATGACCGGCAGCTCGTCCCATGACCACCGGCCGCTGATCGCGAGCCAGATCCTGGTGAAGACGCGGGTCGCGGTGAGACCGCCGTTGGTTCTGATCCAGTCGGCCGCGAGCGCCATGTGCGGCGCGTCGACGGCGTCGCCCGCCAGCTTCAGCGCCACGTAGGCCTCGACCGTGGTGGACAGGTCGCCCGGGCCGCCGTAGAAGGTGGCCCAGGTGCCGTCCTCGCGCTGCTGTGACCTGATCCAGCCGGCCGTCTCCGCCAGCTCGACCTCGGTCAGGATGCCGAGGAAGTGCCGCAGCAGCACGTCCTCGGCGTCCATGGTGACGTTGGTCTCGAGCTCGCCGATCCACCAGCCGCGCGGGTCCTGCAGGCCGAGCAGGTGATCGCGCGCCTTGGCCAGCGTGACGGCGGCGACGTCGCGGATGCCGCCGGCGGGGTCGGGGATTACCGGGGCAGCGGTTTCAGGAGCGGGGGTTGCGGCGGCGGCGGTAACTGGGGCGGGCGCCGGGATCATGACGACGCCGGGGGCGCGCAGCGCCACCTGCGCGCGGGACCTGGCGCCGGCCGCCTCCGTCCCGCGCGTCGGCGCCCGGCGGACCGCCCGCCCGGTGCCTTCGCCTGTGGTTGCAGTCGTCATCGGTTACCACTGCCTCGCGGTGATGAACTCGGCGATCGCGATGAACTCGGCCCGGACGTCGGCCGGGACCCCGATGCCGTCGAGGGACGCGGCCGCTCGCGCGAGGCGGTCGTCGGCCTCCCGCTCGGCCCATTGCTTGCCGCCGGCCGCGACGATCAGGTCGGCCGCGTGCACCAGGTCGTCTTCCGACAGCTCGTCCTCGCGGGCGAGCAGCGCCTTGAGCTCGGCCGCCTCCGGGGTGTCGCTGGACAGCGCGGCCACCACCGGAAGGGACTTCTTCCTGGCCCGCAGGTCGGCCCGGACCGGTTTGCCGGTCACCTCGGTCGCGCCCCAGATGCCGAGCAGGTCGTCGGTGAGCTGGAACGCCAGGCCGACGTGGCCGCCGAACTCCGCCAGGCCCATCGCGAGCTCGGGCTGCGCCCCCACGTGAACCGCGCCGATCGTGCAGGCGCACGCCATCAGCGCCGCCGTCTTGTCCCCGGCCATCTCGATGCACTCGCGCAGGGTCACGTCGCCCCGCGACTCGAACGCCAGGTCCTCGCTCTGGCCGGTGATCAGCCGCTGCACCGCGGTGGAGAGGCAGCGGGCCGCCCACGGGCCGCCCGGCGCGATGTCCTCGAGCACGAGGTCGTTGGCCAGCGCCAGCAGCGCGTCGCCGGCCAGGATGGCCGCGCCGACGCCGAACACGGTCCACGCGGTCGGCCGGTGCCGGCGCTCGGTGTCCCCGTCCATGATGTCGTCGTGCAGCAGGGAGAAGTTGTGCACCAGCTCCACCGCGACGGCGGCGGTCACGCCGCGCTCGGCCGGCACTCCGGCCGCGCGGGCGGACAAGAGGGCGAGCGCGGGGCGAAGCGCCTTGCCGCTGCCGACCCGCACCGGGTTGCCTTCCGCGTCGGCCAGACCGTAGTGGTACGCGGCGACGCGGCGCACGCCAGGGCTGAGCCGGCTGATCGCGGCTTCCGTCGCAGGGCCAACCAGGTCACGCGCTACAGCCACGCCTGCAGGCATCACAACTGTCACGAGCGCACCTCCCTTTCATGCTGACGAACAGGGACAAATCCCGAAATTTCCTCTTTTGTTCCCGGGGTTGACGGGACGGCGGAGGCGCCGGGGACGGCCGGGGCGCCGGGGACAGCGGAGGCGGCGGAGGCGCCGGGGACGGCGGGGACGGCCGGGGCTAGCCGTTCGTGCAGGGCGATGACCGCGTTGAGGCCGCTGCGGACGGCGCCCTCCATCGTGTCCGGCCAGCCGGTGTCGGTCCACGAGCCCGCCAGGACCAGGCCGGGCAGCGCGGTGGCGGACTTCGGGCGGAGCCTGGCCGTCCCCGGGACCTGCCGGAACGTGGCCCGGCGCTCGCGGGTGACGAAGAACTCGGTCACCTCCGCCTGGCGGGCGGCGGGGAAGACCTCGGCCAGCGCGGGGACGAACCGCTCGCGCAGCTCGGCCACGGTCAGGTTCACGTACTCGTCGGCCGCCGACAGCGAGACCGCCAGGTACTGGCCGTCGTCGCCGCGCGCGTGCATCCCGGAGATCCGGGTCCGGTCGAATACCCACTGCAGCGGGGAGTCCACCGCCGCCGCGAACGGCACGTCCATGACCTTGCGGTCGTAGCGCACGTGGAGGTTGACGATCGGGGCCGCGCCGAGGCCGGCCCAGCCGTCCACCGTCTCGGCCGGCAGCGCGCCGTCCGGGATCAGCCGCGCGGCCTGCTCGTGCGGCACCGCGAGGACCACGGCGTCGGCGACGATGTCATCGCCGACGTCGGCGTCGCCTCCGCCGTCGTCGCCGTCGGTGGCGGCCAGCTCGGTGACGTCACCGTCGGCCGACTGCGCGGGGACGCCGTGGCCGAGGCGGACGATGAACTCGCCGTCCTGCTGCTCGATGGCGGCGACCTTCTCCGCCAGGCGGACGGTCGCGCCCAGCCTGGCCAGCAGCCGGGCGGCGGCGGCGCCGTGCAGCTCGCCCAGGCTCAGCGCGGGCACGCCGATGTCGGCCGCGCCCGCGTCGCCCAGCAGGCCGGTCTTGACCACGACCGCGGCCAGGGCCAGCGACGCGTCGTCGCCGGGGACGTTGAGCGAGGAGACGGAGAACAGGTCCCAGAGCACGCGCCTGGTCCGTTCGTCCTGGCCGTGGGCCTCGAGCCAGTCGCCCAGCCGGAGCTCGTCGGTCTTGGGGTCCTGCTCGTTGAGGCGCTTGAACCCGAGCGCGGCCCGTGAAATACGGGATCGTTCAGAAAAACTCAGAAACGGATACCCGAGCAGGGCCTGCAGGAGATGGAGCGGCGCGGGCAGGCGCCGCCTTCTCAGCCTTGCTTTTTTCTCCGGTGAGACCACGGTGACGTCGAAGCGGGGCTGCAGGGGCGCGTGCGCGGCCATCCCGAGCCGGTCGAGCAGGCCGCGGTAGGCGGTGCAGCAGCGCAGGAAGACGTGCTGGCCGGTGTCGATGACGAGGCCGTCGCGGGTGAACGACATCGTGGCGCCGCCCAGCCTGGGCTTGGCCTCGAGCAGCGTCACCTGGTGGCCCGCCTGGGCGAGGGCGGTGGCGGCGGTGATGCCCGCCAGCCCGCCGCCGATCACGACCGCCCTCACTTGGCGGCCCCCTTGCGGTACTTCCAGCGGTCGAACCCGGCCAGCGCCTCGACCGCGACCAGGGCCTTCTCACTGCCCGGTAGGGACATCCGGCCTTCGAGGACCGCGTGCGGGTTGGCCGCGATCCGGTCGAGCAGGCGGCGGTAGATGCCGGCCATCGCGCCGGTGCAGGCCGCGCTGCGGCGGTCGATCGTGGCCAGCAGCCGCAGGCCGGAGCCGTACCATTCGCGGGCGCGGCCGGCCTCGAACTCCACCAGGTTCGCGAACCGCGCCTGCATGGCCTCCGACGGGAAGGGCTCGGGCTGGCCGAACGGGGCGAACTCGATGCCGAACTTGGCCAGGTCCTCGGCCGGGAGGTAGATGCGATCGTTGGTGAAGTCCTCGCGGACGTCCCGCAGGATGTTCGTGATCTGGAGCGCGACGCCCAGGTCATCGGCCATCTTGGTCTGCTTCTCCGGGTGAGCCGCGCCGTAGATGCCGAGCGAGAGGCGGCCGATCGAGCCGGCCACGCAACGGCAGTACCAGAGCAGGTCGTCGAAGGTCTCGTAGGTGGCCTTGTTCACGTCGGCCAGGCACCCGTCGATCAGCTCGTTGAATGCCTCCAGAGGGATGGCGAAGCGGGTGCCGGTGTCGGCCAGCGCGACGAGCACCGGATCGGTGCCGTCGAAGGCGCCGGCGGCCGTGGCCCCCGCGCTCGGGACGGCGTCCTTGACCGCGGCCACCAGCAGGTTGAGCTGGCCCCTGGCCTCCTCGAGCTGGGCTGCCTTGGTCTCGGGCGGAAGTTCGCCGTCACCGATGTCGTCGATGCGGCGGGCGAACGCGTACACGGCCGCCAGCGAGCGCCGCTTGGCTGGCGGGAGCAGTCTTATGCCGTAGGCGAAGTTCCTGGCCTGCTCCCAGGTGATCTGCTCGCACTGCTGGTACGCCTCGTCCGTGTTCATGGTCACCTCCCCTTCAGGTAGCAGCGGGCCATGGCCGCGAGGGTGTCCGCTTTGCCGGGCTTGGGCGTGCTTTTCAGCACGTCGAAGTCGTTGTTCGCGATCGCCTTGAGCGCGGCGCGGCCGCCGGCCAGGTAGCCGGCGATGGCGATCCTGGCCGCGCCGTGGAGCGTGCCGATCAGCGGGGCGCCCTCGTCGAGCAGTCGCTCGGCCCGGTCCGCCTCGAACTTGATCAGCTGCCGCACGTTGTCCCCCGCCTGCGGCTCGGCCAGCTCGCCCTCGGTCACCCCGAAGCGCTCCCTGTCTTCGCGCGGCAGGTAGATCCGGCCGTTGGCGAGGTCCTCCGCCACGTCCTGCGTGTGTTCGATAAGTTGCAGAGCAGTGCAGATGCTATCGGAGGCGCGGATCCGCTCCGGCGTCGCCGCGCTCATGATGTACAGCACGATCTCGCCGACCGGGTTCGCCGACAGCTCGCAGTACTGCCTGAGCTCGTCGTAGGTCTCGTACCTGGTGACCACCTGGTCCTGGCGGTTGGCCTGGATGAGATCGTCGAGCGGCTTGCGCGGGATGCCGCAGTCGGCGACGGTGAGCTTGAGCGCCCTGATCGCGTCGAGCTCGGGCTCGCCGTCGGCGTAGATCTTCGCGACGTCCCGCTGGAGGGCGTCGAGCAGCGCCAGGCGCGTGCTGGTGATCGTTTCCTCGGTCGCGTCCGGCGGCAGGCCGGGCAGCGGCTCGTCTCCGAGGTCGTCGACCAGGCGGGCGAAGCCGTAGAGCGCGGTGAGATGCGCGCGGTAGCGTCTGGGCAGCACGCGCAGCGCGACGGGGAAGTTCTCCGCCGACGCCTTGGCCGCGACCGCAAGCGAGACCTCCGCCGTAACGGTGATCTCCGCGTCGCTCTGCCCCAGGCCGCTTCCTGCGCGGCTTCCCCTGCCTCCGCCTGCCACCTGTCTATTTGGGCACACGTCAGAAATAAATGCAAACAATGACGCTCACGTCACCTGACACGCCTGTCGGAGATGTATGACGGGCCCGTCAGGGAAAGGCACCGAGGCCGGTCCGAGCCGCGCACATTATGAGTCCAATTAGTTTGCAGTAACCAATGCCAATATGCTAGGCAATGCGCGAAAGTGTAGATGAACGGTGGGTGAGCTGGGACGATGACCTCGTTTCGAGGTTAAGACGGGTGGCCTTCCGGCTTCCGGTCGGTAGGCGCCGGACCGGTCGCTGGCTCGCGGTACCCACTTGGCCCCTATTTCATGCCCATCGATCCAGCTCCCGCAAAATTGCGAATAAGACACATTGCGGAAACAAACTGACGGGGTGTGCTGTCATGACTGCACGGAGTGCGGTACCGGTGCCACCACGCGGCGTTGCGGGTGCGGGGTGAGAAACCACACGCCGGCCAGGGGTGGACACGGCCCCTTCTGAGGGGATCCTTACCAAAACTGAGCATTTCCCATACGAAACACAGAGAGTTCGCTAGCATCGGCCCGTGACTGAGCGCTTCCGCCCCGATATTCAGGGGCTGCGGGCGATCGCGGTGTCGATGGTGGTCGTCTACCACCTGCGGCCGTCCCTGCTGCCGGGCGGGTTCGCGGGCGTGGACGTGTTCTTCGTGATCTCGGGGTACCTGATCACCGGGCACCTGTGGCGCGGGTACCAGGAGACCGGGTCGGTGTCGCTGCTGGACTTCTGGGGCCGCCGGGCGCGCCGGCTGGTGCCCGCGGCGGCCCTGGTCCTGCTCGTGACCTGGCTGGCCGCCCGGCTGGTGGAACCGGTCACCGAGCTGCCCGACATCGCCGCGCAGATCCGCGCGAGCGCGCTGTACTACCAGAACTGGCAGCTGGCGGCCGACGCGGTCAACTACCTCAAGGCCGACGGGCCCGCCACCCCCGTCCAGCACTTCTGGTCGCTATCGGTCGAGGAGCAGTTCTACCTCCTGTGGCCGCTCCTGTTCGCCATCGCGGCGCTCGTCGCCATCGCCGTCACCCGGGGCGGCGGCGGGCATGACCGGGCCGCGGCCGGCGGCCGGCGGGCGGGGCTGGTCACGGTCGCCCTGCTGACGACGGCGCTGGTCGCCTGCTCGCTGGCGTACTCGGTCTACGACACCAGGGCCGATCCGGCCGCGGCCTACTTCGTGACCACCACGCGGATGTGGGAACTCGGCATCGGCGGCCTGCTGGCCATGGTCCCCGAGCGGTACGGCAGCCGGATCGGCCGCCACGGCTGGCTCGGCTGGGCGGGCCTCGCGGCCGTGATCGTCGCGGCGTGCACGCTGAGCGGGACGTCGCCGTTCCCGGGCTGGATCGCGCTACTGCCGGTCCTCGGCGCGGCCGCGATGATCGCGGGCGGCGGCGCGCAGGGGCGGTTCGGGCCGGCCCCGCTGACATCGACCCGCCCCATGGTGTTCCTGGGCGGCATCTCCTACTCGCTCTACCTGTGGCACTGGCCGATCATCAACCTCTACAGCGTCTGGCGGGGCAAGGCACCCGGCCCAGTCTCCGGCCCGGTCCTCGTCGCCGCCGCCGTGCTGCTGGCCTGGCTCACGAAGGTCTGGGTCGAGGACAAGGTCCGCCTGTCTCCCCTGCTGCGCGGGCACGGCTGGCGGTCGGTGGCGGTCGCGCTCGCCGCCGCGGCCCCGGTCGCCCTGGTCTGGGTGTACCTGGCCAACCCGGTCACCTGGAACGGGCGGCTGCCCGCCACCGGCTACCCGGGGGCGGCCGCGCTCGCCTCGACGACGGCGGCCCGCGTCCCGTCCGAGCCGTTCCTGCCCCCGATCCAGGACGCGGCGTCCGACCTGCCGACGTACTGGCATGACGGCTGCCTGGACGGCACCCGTGCCTCGACTGACAAGGTCTGCACGTTCGGGGACACGAAGAACTCCGTGCTCACGGTGGCCCTGGTCGGCGACTCGGTCGCGGGCAACTGGTTCCCGGCGCTGGAGAAGATCGCGCTGCAGCGGCACTGGAAGCTGGTCACCGACCTGCGCGGCCGGTGCTCGTGGACCACCGTGATGCTGATCGACCCCACCACCAATGCCCCGTTCACGAGCTGCCAGCAATGGGGGCAGGCGGCGCTCAAGGACCTGGTCACCACGATCAAGCCGAGCGTCGTGATCACGTCGGGGATGCCGGAGGACGGCACGGTCGACCACCCGCAGCTCGGCCCGGCCGCCTACCAGGAGGAGGCCGCGGGGACGGCGCAGTACTGGACCGACCTGGAGAACCACGGGATCGACGTGGTCGCCATCAGGGAGACCCCGTACCCCGTGATCGATGAGTCCGGCTGCGTCGCGCAGCACGGCCGGAACTCGCCCCAGTGCTCGGTGCCGACGGCCAAGGCGATCCTCCCCAACCCGCCGACCATCCTCGCCTCGCGCGACACCGGCGGCAAGGTGAAGGTGATCAACATGAACAACTTCATCTGCGGGCCGCAGGAGTGCAAGCCGGTCATCGGCAACGTGCTCGTCTACATCGACGACCGCCACCTCACCGCGACCTTCGGCCGGACCCTGACCAAGTACCTGGAGCCGCGCCTGCTGAAGGCCGCCCCGCTGCTCGCCAAGTAGGCGCACCCGGGTCAGTCAATGGGGAAGCTGGCCAGGATGTCGAAGCGTTCGGGCCCGGGGACTGGGTAGTCAAGCCGGTCGCGGACCGCCACGACGCCCTGAACGTGCCGGGCTCGGCCGATGATGGCGTGTCCCTGTTCGCGGGTTTGCGGCCGGCCGACGATCGTGGCGACCCCGGCTGTCACGCTGACGTCCAGGATTCCCGGGTTCGCGGGCGCCTCGAAGGCCAGGATTCCGGTCCTGATTTCCTCGGCGATGTCCGCGTCGGTGCGGCTGTAGACGGCGAGCACGTCGGCCCGGCTGACGATCCCGGCCAGGCCGCCGCCGGAGTCGACAACCGGCAGGCGCTTCACGTTGCGCAGGTACATGATCCTGGCGGCCGTCTCGACCGTGTCCTCCGGCAGCACGGTGTACGCGGGGGACGTCATCAGGTCCGCCGCCGTGACGGCGTGCGCCTTGTGCAGCTGCTCTCGGCGCAAGATACCGGTGATCATGCCCGGCACCACCGCGTCGTCTTGCAGGCCGAGGGCCAGCTTCGCCAGCAGGTCCGACTCGGAGACGACGCCGATCACCTCATCCGCCTCGTCAACGACGGGGAACGCGCTGACCCGGTGCTGGCGCAGCGCGGCGGCTATCACCTCGAACGGCGTGTCCTTCTCAACGGTGATCACGGTGGGTGTCATGACGTCCCTGACGACGGCGTTCATCAGCCCTCGCCTCCTTCGCTGCGGGTCAGCACGACCTTGAGCGCGGCGCTGGCCGCGGGGTTGCCGAACACGTCGTAGGCCTTTTCGAAGTCGTTCAGGTCGAAGCGGTGGGTGACGAAGCGGGCGGCGTCGAGCTGCCCGGAGGCGACCAGCCGCATCAGGGTCGGGGTGGAGGAGGCGTCCACCAGCCCGGTGGTGATGGTGATGTCCCTGGCCCACTGCTCCTCCAGGTGCAGCACGGCCGCGCTGCCGTGCACGCCGATGTTCGCGATCCGGCCGCCCGGCCGCGCCAGTCGCACGGCCATTTCGAAGGTGGCCGGGGTGCCTACCGCCTCGATCGCCACGTCCGCGCCGAGCCGCCCGGTCAGCTCCTTGATCACGGCGATGGGGTCCTCGCGGGAGTCGTTGACGGTGACGTCGGCGCCGAAGTGACGCGCGCATTCCAGGCGGGCGTCGGACAGGTCGACGGCGACGATGTGGCTGGGGCTGAACAGCCGCGCGGAGGCGATCGCGGCCAGCCCGACCGGGCCCGCGCCTACGACGGCCACCACATCGCCCGGCCGGACGCCGCCGGCCAGCACGCCGACCTCGTAGCCGGTGGGCAGGATGTCGGCCAGCATGAGCATCGCCTCGTCGGACACGCCGTCGGGGATGCGGTAGGTGGAGGTGTCGGCGTACGGGACGCGGACGTACTCGGCCTGGGTTCCGTCGATGCGGTGGCCGAGAACCCAGCCGCCTTCGTCCAGGCACTGCCCGTAGCGTCCTTCGCGGCAGTACTGGCACGTCCCGCACGCGCTGATGCAGGAGACGAGGACGCGGTCGCCGGGCGAGAGCCGGTGCACGCTGTCGCCGACCTCGTCGACGGTACCCACCGCCTCGTGGCCGAGGATCCTCCCGACGCGCACCTCCGGCACGTCGCCGGCCAGGATGTGCAGGTCGGTGCCGCAGATGGTGGTCGCGTCGACCCGGACGATGGCGTCGCCCTCGTCGATGATCTCCGGGTCGGGTACCTCTTCCCATGCCTTCAGACCGGGACCGTGATAAACGAGCGCCTGCATGGCTGCCTCCGATTGCTGACTGGCTGTCGGTTCAAGCCTCGCCCCGCGCGCAAGCTGGCGACAGGGGCCGAAGGTCCTCTTAAAAGGGCTGAAGGTCAGGGCGCTTGGTGCCGAGGTGACCGGCGGACGGGACCTCGGCCAGACGGCCGCCGGTGAGGCGGAGCACCTGGTCCACCTGGGCAGCGGGCACGGGGCGGTGGGTGATAAGCAGTACGGTGCGCCCGGCGGTGGCGGCCAGCAGGTCGCCGGTGAGGGCATCCGCCGTTTCCTCATCCAGGTGCTCGGCAGGCTCATCGAGGATGACGACGGGGAAATCCGCGAGCAGCACCCGGGCCAGAGCCAGGCGCTGCCGCTGGCCACCGGACAGCCGGGCCCCGTGCTCTCCGACGGGGGTGTCTAGGCCTGCGGGCAGGGTGTCCGCCCAGTCGCTGAGCCGTGCCCTGCTCAGGGCGTCGCGCAGCTCGGCGTCGGTGGCTGCGGGCCGGGCCAGCCGCAGGTTCTCGCGCAGCGTCGAGTCGAAGATGTGCGCGTCCTGCTCGCACAGGCCGATGACGGATCGCACCGCTGCGGAGTCCAGCTCGGTGATGTCCGTCCCGGCCAGCGTCACCGTCCCCGCGGACGGGTCAAGGAACCGCAGCAGGACCATGGCGAGCGTCGTCTTGCCTGACCCGCTCGGACCCGTCACCGCAATCCGATGCCCGGCCGGCAGCCATAGGTCCGCCCCGCTCAGCACGTCAGGGCCGTCTGCCTCCCAGCGCGCGGCCAGTCCCGACACCCGGATGTCGTACGGCGCGGCTGGCGGCGGCATCGGGCTTGCGGGCTCGCGCACGGGGTCGGGCCGACCCAGCACGTCGCCGACCCGTGCCGCCGACGAGCGCAGCCGCGGTATCTCCTGGGCGGCCGGCCCCAGACCGCTGAACAGCTCGTGCGCCGCCAGCGGGGTCAGCACCAGGACCGCGAGCACGACCCCGGGAACGGCGCCGGACCGCACTCCCTCGACGCCGAATGCCAGGCACAGCCACAGCGCCGCGCCGGCCGCCAGCGTGCTCACCGCCATGCCCAGCCCGCGTGCGTACGCGGACCTCGCCTGCACCCGCGTGACCGCCGCGCCGGCCGCGGTCACGTCGCGCAGCGCACCCGCACTGCTGCTGAACACGGAAAGTTCCCCCGCGCCGTTCAGCAGGTCGGATGTCGCGGCGGCGAGCTCGCCCCGCAGCGGCGAGAGCCGACGTTCGGCCTGGTAGCCGATGACGTCGGCCAGCAGCGGGGCGCCCAGCGCCGCGGCCGCCAGCGACAGGGCGAGCACCAGGCCGGACGCCGGCTGCAGGGCGGCCATGACGGCAACGGTCACCGCCCCGGTGGCCAAGGCGACCGCGTACGGCAGCCGCACCCGGAGCCAGCGGTCGGTCGTCGCGTCGATGTCGCTGACCAGCCGGCTGATCAGGTCCCCGGAACGGAAGGCGGCCGTGCCGGCCGGGGCGAGGCGCTCCAGTCGGTCGTAGGCCGACATCCGCATCCGCGCCAGGATGCGCAGGGCGGCGTCGTGCCCGGCCAGCCGTTCCGCGTAGCGGAAGAAGCTGCGGCCGATCCCGAAGGCCTGCACCGCCGCCACCGGCACCATCAGGTACAGCACCGGGGGGTGCTGGGCGGACCGGGAGATCAGCCAGGCCGACGTGGCCAGCAGACCGATCGAGGACAGGGCCGCTAGTGTCCCGGCCGCGCCCGCCAACGCGAGCCGCCGACCGTCTCGAGCCCGCGAGTACGTTGTCATACCGGGATCTCCTCGTACCGGGCGGTCTGCGCCGCCGAGGCCTGGACCTCATCCACGGTGAGCCGCACTACCTGGTCCGCGACGGCGATGACGCGGGGATGGTGGGCGGCGATGAGCACGATGCGGCCGGCCGCGGCCTGCGCGCGCAGCGTGTCAAGCACTCGGTCCTCCGCTTCCGGGTCAAGACCCGCGGTTGGCTCGTCGAGCAGCAGCACCGGCCGGCCGGGCAGCAGCGCCCGCGCGAGCGCGACCCGGCGGCACTGGCCGGACGAGAGCCCACCCCCGCGCTCGGTCACCAGCCGGCCCAGCGGCACGTCATCCAGGGCGGCCGCGCGGGCCGCGGCCGCGACCGCGGCGTCGGGGGCACCCGGGCAGCCCAGCCTGATGTTGGCCGCCACCGTGCCGGGGAACAGGTACGGCTGCTGCGGAACCCAGCCCACCTGTGACCGCCAGGTCTCGCAGTCAAGGCCGGCCAGATCGTCGCCGTCGACGAGGACCCGGCCGGCCGACGGCTGGGCGAAACCGAGCAGCACGTCGACCAGCGTGGACTTCCCTGACCCGCTGGGGCCGGCCAGCACGCTGATCTCCCCCGCCCGGAAGAGCGCGGAAAAGTTAGCCGGGGCCCGGCCCGACCGGCCCGGATGAACGACGCTGACCGCCTCGGCGCGGATCACGCGCGGGGCGGGAGCACGCCGCTCCCCCGCAGGCGGGGGAGGTGTCTCGATAATCTCGATGGCCGCCGCGGCGGCGGCCAGCCCGTCGGCGCTGGCGTGGAACTGCGCGGCGGCCTGGCGCAGCGGCAGGTACGCTTCCGGCGCCAGGATCAGCGCAAGGAGCCCGGTGCGGAGGCCGAGGTGTCCGTAGACGAGGCTGAGTCCTACCTCGACCGCGACCAGCGCCACCGACATGGTGGCCACCAGTTCCAGCACGAGGGATGACAGGAACGCCACCCGCAGCGTGTCCATGGTCGCCCGGCGGTATTCGCCGGTCACCCGGCCGATCACCGCTCGTTGGTCCTTCGACCGCCCGAATACCTTCAGCGTCGGCAAGCCGGAGACGACATCGAGGAAGTGATGGGAGAGCACGGCAAGCGCGCGCCACCGCTGCTCGGCGTAGGCGCCGGTCATCTTGCCCACCAGCGCACCGAACACCGGGACGAGCGGCAGCGTCGCGGCGATCGTGACCGCGGCCAGCGGGTCGGCCAAGCCGACCCGCACCAGCACCACGACCGGCACGATGGCCGCGAGGATGAGCTGCGGCAGGTACTTGGCGAAGTACCCGTCCAGTGCCTCAACGCCCTCGGTCGCCAGCGCGGTCAGCTCGGCGCTGCGGCGTCCGGCCAGCCAGCGCGGCCCGAGCTCGACGGCACGGGCGAGGAAACTGCGGCGTAGCTCTGCCTTCACGGCCGCGCTGGCCCGGTAAGAGGCGATCTCGCCGGCCCAGGCGACCGCGACCCGTCCGGCCAGCACGGCCGCCAGCGCGAGGAGGACGCCGCGCAGCGCGCCGAGCGTCGCCCCGCCGGTAAAGGCGGCGGCTATCCCGTCGGCAAGCAGCTGCGCCTGGACGATGATCAGGCCCGCGGCCGCCGCGCCGAGAACGGCCACGGCCGCGACGGGCAGCCGGGCCCGGCGGGCATGCTTGAGCAGCCTGGGGTCGAACGGCTTCATCAGCTGACCGCCGTCGGCTGCTGCGATCCGGGCGCCTGCGGCGGCGCCTGCGGCGCCTGCGGCGCCTGCGGGGACTGCGGGGACTGCGGCTCAGTGGCCGCCACGGGCTGTGGGGGCGCACCGAGGCGCTTGCGGAACACCCAGTAAGTCCAGGCCTGGTAAGCCAGCACGAAGGGCAGGAAAATGCAGGCGACAACGGTCATGACCGCGAGCGTCTTCGCCGTCGAGGACGCGTTGCCGGTGGTCAGGGTATAGGCGGCGTTGACGGTGGACGGCAGCACGTTCGGGTACAGGGCGGTGAACAGAGCGGCCGTGGCCGCCGCGATGCCGGCCGCGGCGGCGCCGAAGGCGAGGCCCTCGCGGGGGTGGCCGCTGCGCCCGGTAATACCCCACCCGACCGTGGCCGCCACGGCGGTAAGCAGCGCGAGGGCCGCCGCCGACGCCAGGATCACGGAGGCGACGCCGGTGGCGACGTGCCCGGCCGCCCGGTAGCTGAACTCGGTCCAGGCGAGGAAACCACCGCCCGCGACGACGGCCGCCACCCCGGACAGCCGGGCCGCCGTCATCGCCTCCCGGCGCAGGTCCCCCATGGTCTTCAGGGTCAGGAAGAGGGCACCGTCCAGCAGGAACAGCGTCAGCGTGGCCAGCCCGCCGAGCAGCGAGTACGGGTTCAGCATGGTGAAGAAGTTGCCGACATAGTTGTGCGCCGCATTCAGCGGGATGCCGTGCAGCACGTTGCCGAAGGCGACGCCCCACAAGATGGCGGGCAGCAGCGAGCCGGCGAAGATCGCCGTGTCCCAGCTGCGTCGCCAGGCCGCGCTTCCCCGCTTGCCGCGGTACTCGAAGGCGACGCCGCGGATGATCAGCGCCACCAGGATCAGCAGCAGGGGCAGGTAGAAGGCGCTGAACATGGACGCGTACCAGCCGGGGAACGCCGCGAACGTGGCGCCGCCGGCGGTCAGCAGCCAGACCTCGTTGCCGTCCCAGGTGGGCCCGATGGTGTTGATCATGATCCGGCGGCGGGCCTGGTCCCGGCCGAGCACCGGCAGCAGGATGCCGACGCCGAAGTCGAAGCCTTCCAGGACGAAGTAGCCGGCCCACAGCACGGCGATCGCGATGAACCACAGGTCGGACAGATGCATGACGTTCTTACTCCCGAACTAGTAGACGAGGGCCAGCGGCTCTTGGTCGCCGTCGGCGGGGTCGGCCGGCTCTTCGGCGTCCAGGCCCGCCCGGGCGTACTTGAACATCAGCCCGCCCTCGACGATGGCGAGGCCGCCGTACAGCAGCGTGAGGATGATCACCGACGCGAGGACCTCGCCCGCCGAGTTGGCCGACACCCCGGCGCTGGTCTTCATCTGCCCGAACACGAGCCAGGGCTGACGGCCCATCTCGGTGAAGATCCAGCCCACGGACATGGCTGCGAGCGGCAGGAACGGCATCGCGATGACAGCCCACAGCAGCAGCCGCGACCACCTCGAGCCGGATGCCGCGGGGACCCGGCCCTTGCGCAGCGACCACAGCACGACCAGCGCGATCAGCGCGGTCGCCATGCCGAGCCCGATCATCAGCCGGAAGCTCCAGTACGTCACGGGGATGATCGGCGTGTACGAGCCGGGGCCGTAGACCTGCGAGTACAGCGCTTGAATATTGTCGATGCCCTTGACCTGGCCGGAGAAGTTGCCGGTGGCGAGGAAGGACAGCAGCCTGGGCAGCGTGATCTGGAAGACGGGCCGCGAGCCGTTGAGCGTGCCGATGGTGAACAGCGAGAACGGGGCCGGCTGGGCGGTGTGGTAAAGCGCCTCCGCCGCCGCCATCTTCATCGGCTGGTACATCGTCATCAACTTGCCGAGGACGTCGCCGGTGATCATCGTGCCGACCGCCGCGACCAGCGCGGTGATGGCGCCCACCTTGGCCGCGGTGCGGAACGCGGCGGTGGTGTCCGGATCCTCGACCGGACGGCGCATCAGGTGCCACACGGCCACGCCGGTGACCATGCCGCCGGCCACAAGGAAGCAGGCGGCGATGGTGTGCGGGAACGTGCCGAGCTGCTCCGGGTTGGTCATCACGGCGAGGAAGCTGGTGAGCTCCTCCCGGTGGCTGATGGGGTTGTAGTGGTAGCCGACCGGGTGCTGCATCCAGGAGTTCGCGGCCAGGATGAAGTACGCGGACAGCAGGGTGCCGATCGCGGCGATCCACATGCACGCCGCGTGCACTGGGCGCGGGAGCCGGTCCCAGCCGAAGATCCACAGCCCGAGGAACGTGGACTCAAGGAAGAACGCCGCCAGCGCCTCGATCGCCAGGGGCGCGCCGAAGATGTCCCCGACGAAGCGCGAGTAGGCCGACCAGTTCATGCCGAACTGGAACTCCTGCACGATCCCGGTGACGACGCCCATCGCGAAGTTGATCAGGAAGAGCCGACCGTAGAACTTAGTCAGCCGCAGCCACCGGTCGTGTCCGGTCCGTATCCACGCGGTCTCGAAGCCGGCCACCAGGAACCCGAGGCCGATCGTGATCGGCACGAACAGGAAGTGGTACACCGTGGTAATTCCGAATTGCCAGCGGGATAGCTCAAGCACGGTCACCGGCTGCCTCCAAGTCCATGCTGCGAAAGGGGTCCGGACCAGCCTCGCGGCGGTCACGCCCGCACGGCAGGGGGCGAAGGTCCCTTTAAAAGGTGCTGAAGGTCTGGCGCTCGACGCGTCCGTGGTGGCTAGGGTCGAAGCGAGGCCACCCAGGCCGGGAGCACCCTGCCAGGAAGGAGCACCGCGATGGCTGACCAGGTCATGGAAGAGCTTGACGAGAACGAGTGCCTGCGCCTCATAGGGCCAGGAGGGATCGGCCGCATCGCCTACGTCGGCCGGTTCGGGCCCGCCGTGCTGCCGGTGAACTACAAGCTGCAGGGCGGGGCGATCGTGTTCCGCACCGCTGAGCACGGGCCACTGGATGAGGACCTGCGGACCGGGATCGCCAACGCCGACTACAAGGTGGCGTTCGAGATCGATGACATCGACCTGGCCGCCGGTGGGGGCTGGAGCGTGCTCGTCCAGGGGCCGGCCCACCATGTTCAGGGAGCCGAGCTGGACGTGGTCCGCGTCGCGGGGATCGAACCCTGGGCCCCGGGCGACCGGGAGCTCTTCGTCCGGATCGTCCCGTCCCGTATCACCGGCCGCCGCGTCGGCCACGCCTGACCGATTACCTCAACCATCGAATCCCAACTCAGCCGGGGGTTCGCTGATCCCGAGCGCTTAACCTCCAGCTAGGAAGCCACAGCGGCCGTTATCTCCCCGACGACCTGCACGAATATGGCGCCCGGCACGGAGTCTGCGTTACCTCATGAGGTCAGCGACGTTGCGGGCGTCTGGATGAGTGCCCCGCCGGGGTCTCCGGCGGGGCACTGGCGGGACGCGTGTTGGCTACCGTTCTTCGGGGTCCTCGCCGGGAAGCAGCCAGGTGACTTCTGCCGGGTGGCCGGGGTGGTAGATCTCCTGGTCGCCGGATGTGGCGGCGGCGCCGCGGAAGTGCTGCCAGCGCAGGCCGTGGGCGAGGAAGATCCCGACGAGGGCGCCGCACTGGCGGCATATCGGGAGGGGCTCCTCGTCCTGGGGGCCGCGGCGTCCCCGGGGGTCTCGTCGGCGCGCGCCGCGACGGCGGTGAGCGCGATCTCGAACGCCTCGGGGTCGATCATGCCCAGGAACGTCAGCGCCGCCTCCATGTCCGCGGCGCTGGCCGCCGCGAGGCGGTCGCGGCGCTGCCGCGCGGCCGCGTCGGGGTGCTGGCCTGGGTGTAGGTGCGCGTGCGGGCCGGACGGGGTGATGATTGTTGCCATGCTGCTCCTCCAGTTGGTGCTGGTGGGGTGGCCTAGGGCCGTCGGTGGTG
>Ga0302325_10012455_pt1 | contig 18238 bp, 14 predicted proteins | sample Palsa_T0_2_FD_201948 | JGI IMG/M metagenome (GOLD analysis project Ga0302325, IMG submission 201948) | Peat permafrost microbial communities from Stordalen Mire near Abisko, Sweden - Palsa_T0_2 | ecosystem: Environmental > Terrestrial > Soil > Palsa > Peat permafrost | place: Sweden: Abisko...
TTCTGGGAGCGCCAGGGTGAGATCACAGGCCCGGTCTTCGGGTCCGAGGACGCCCGCGAGGGCGCTACCGCGTTCGCGGAGAAGCGCGCGCCGGTGTGGACGGGGCGCTAGCTGCCGCCTGGTGCTCGCGCGCGGCGAAGAACGCGCCCTTGGCGCTAACCGCCGCCTGGTGCTCGCGCGCGGCGAAGAACGCGCCCTTGGCGCTAGCTGCCGCCTGGCGCTAGCTGCCGCCACGTGCTCCTGACGCCGTGGCGATCAGCGACCGCGAGCCGCCGCGGTCGCGGTGCTCGCAGAGGTAGATGCCCTGCCAGGTGCCGAGCGCGAGGCGCCCATCGGCGATCGGCAACGTAAGGGACGGCCCGAGCAGCGCGGCCTTGATATGGGCCGGCATGTCGTCGGGCCCTTCGAGCGTGTGGGTCCAGTACCTGGCGCGCTCGGGGACGGCCTCGTTGAACCACGTCTCGAAATCACGACGCACATCCGGCGAGGCGTTCTCGTTCAAGGCCAGCGACGCCGACGTGTGGCGAATCAGGAGGTGCAGCAGGCCCACGTCGAGCGTTTGTAGCTCCGGCAGCGCCTCGAGCACCTCGCGCGTTACGAGGTGGAACCCTCGCGGCCGCGGTGCGAGCTGAATCAGTCGCTGGAGCCACACGGTGTGGAGCCTAGACGGCGAGGACCGCCAACCTCGCGTTTAGCTTAGCTTGATCTGACGTGGCCCTTGGTAGCGTCACCACTTGCCGTGCTCCAGCCAGGGACTCCAGCGCCATCGACGCCGGCGTCGGGCGTACCCGAAAGCGCGCAGCCTCGGCGCCGTGGGGTGGGTCAGGTCCCGAAGTGGCCCGCTGTGCTGCTGGCTCTGATCCTCGCTTCGATCTTGTTCGTCGTCCTGACCGATATGCGGCCCGCCTACGACGCCTACGGCTGGCTCGTCTGGGGCCATCAGGCGCTCCATCTCAACCTCAACACCGACGGAGCGCCGTCGTGGAAGCCGCTGACCTTCCTGTTCACGCTTCCCTACGCGCTCGCGGGGCGAGCGCAGATGTCGCTATGGATGGTCACGTCGGTCGCGGGGTCTCTGAGCGGAGCCGTGTTCGCCGCTCGCATCGCGTACAGGCTCACCGGACCCAGCCCCCGACGCCGGTACGCGCCGATCGCCGCGGCGGCGTTCGCCGGCCTCGGGGTACTCGGCCTCGACGGCTATTGGCAGCAGATCCTGATCGCGAACTCCGACCCGATCGTCGTCGCGCTCTGCCTCGGAGCGATCGACGCTCACCTCTCGAGGCATCCACGCCTGGCGTTCGCCCTGCTGGTGCTCGCCTCGCTCGGGCGCCCCGAAGCGTGGCTGTTCGCGGCGCTGTATGCGATCTGGGCGTGGCGCACGATCCCGTCGATGCGGGTGCCGGCCGTCATCGGGGTCCTGATCATTCCGGCCCTCACGTTCGGCATTCCCGCGCTCACCTCGAAGAGCTGGCTGAGCGCGGGCAACCTCGCGCTGAACTCGGTCAACGCTCTGCAAGGAGACAAGTTCTCTGGTGTGATCGAGCGCTTCCTCGGGCTGTATGAGCTGCCCATGCTGCTGGCAGTGCTGTTCGCGCTCGTGCTCGCTGTCCTCCGGCGGAACCGGGCGATGCTGCTGCTCGCCGCCGCGGCGTTCATCTGGGTTGCCGTCGAGATCGCATTCGCCCTCCACGGGTTCTCGGCCGTCCCGCGGTATCTGATGGAGCCCGGCGCCGTGATGGTCGTGCTTGCCGGCGCCGGGGTCGGCCAAGTCCTCGATGCCTCGGCGCGCGCTTCAGGCGTGCTGCGCTTCGCCGGACCCGTCGTCGTCGTGATCCTCGTCGCGGCGCTCGTGCCGACGGCTCGACAGCGAGCGAGGACGTTGCATGGGGAGATCAGCGATCGACACCACGTCGCCGCGCAGGACAACTCGCTCGAGGCCGTGATCGTCCGGGATGGTGGCGCTGCTCGCATCCGTGCATGCGGCCAGCCGGTCACGGGACTCGGGAGCCAGAGCGTGCTCGCGTGGGACACCGGCCTAAACGTCGGCAGTGTCGGCTACAAGCCGGGAAAATCAATCGACAGCGGCAGGCCGATCGTGCTGTTCAGAGCCGAACCCGAGGGTTGGGAGGTGCGCCCGATACACATCCTGGCGTCCGATCGCGTCGCATGCGATCGCCTCCGGACCGATACGACGTTCTGATCGCCTAGCGCTCTCCCGGCAGCTTGCGGGGATATTGCGACACAGGATGCGACAGGTCGAGTGCGGTCGAGACGATCCGCCCCTGCTCTTTGGCATGCGCCACCGGATAACCCTCGCCCGAGGCGGCGCGCTCGGGCCGACCGATGTAGCCGAAGTGAATCTCGTCCGGCAGCACCTGGAGCAGCCGCGGCGCCATGTACATCCGGGCGCCCATGTTGCGCGGCTCCTCCTGAACCCAGACGACCTCCTCGAGCTTGGGATATTGGCCCAGCAGCGCGAGGATCTCACCCTGAGGGAACGGGTAGAGCAGCTCGATCCGGCCGATTGCCACGCGCGGGTTGTCCTTCCGCTCAGGATGGCCGGTCAGGTCGTAGTAGATCTTGCCCGAGCACAGCACCACGCGGGTGACCTCCTCAGGCTTGACGCCCGGCTCGGCGAGCACGGGATTGAACTGACCGCCGGCCAGCTCGTTGATGCTGCTCGCCGCCTGCGGCAGGCGAAGAAGGCTCTTCGGCGTCATCAGGAACAGCGGTCGCTGCTTAGCGACGCGCGCCTGCCGGCGGAGCAGATGGAAGTACTGCGCCGGCGTGGTGCAGTTGGCGACGCGGATGTTGCCTTCGGCTGCCAGCTGGAGCCAGCGCTCGAGCCTCGCTGAGGAGTGCTCGGGCCCTGAGCCTTCGTACCCGTGCGGGAGCAGTAGCGTGAGCCGCGATGTCTGTCCCCACTTGGCCAGACCGGGCGTGATGAACTGGTCGATGATCACCTCGGCGCCGTTGACGAAGTCGCCGAACTGGGCCTCCCACAGCACCAGCGTCTCAGGTCCCTCCTGCGCGTAGCCGTACTCGAATCCGAGACAGCCCTGCTCCGACAGAGGAGAGTTGTGCAGCTCCATCGGAGCCAGCGCCCCCGGTAGGTGCTGGATCGGCGAATGCTCCTGGCCGGTCCTGGCGTCGTGGAGAACGAGGTGACGTTGGCTGAACGTGCCGCGCTCGGCGTCCTGTCCCGTCAGGCGGATTGGGATTCCCTCGGTCAGGAGCGACGCGAACGCGAGTGACTCGGCGTGGGCCCAGGTGATTGCGCCCGTGGCTCCCAGCGCTTCGCGGCGCTGCTCGAGCTGTTTGACGAGCTTCGGATGGACCGTGAAACCGTCGGGAACGACGAGGAGCTCTTCGTTGAGCCCCCTCAGGCGAGCCTCGGAGACGGCGGTCTGGACCTCGGGAGAGGCGGTGCGGTCAAGCTGATACTCGCCGGTGTGGTGCTCGAGGGTCTTGGCCGCCGCGATCTGCTCTTTCAGCTTCTGGTGCTCGTCGGTCAGGATCGCCCAGACCTCGTCGGTCATCGCCGTGGACTCCTGCTCGGTGACGACGCCTTGGTCGATCAGCTGACGGGCATACAGCTCGCGCACCGGCGGGTGCTTCTTGATCAGCGCGTACATCTCCGGCTGGGTGTAGGCGGGCTCGTCGGCCTCATTGTGTCCGAAGCGCCGGTAGCCGATCAGGTCGATCAAGACGTCGTGACCGAACCGCTGGCGGAACTCGAACGCCAGGCGGACGGCGGAGATGCACGCAGCGACGTCGTCGGCGTTGACGTGGATGATCGGAACGTCATAGCCCTTGGCGAGGTCGGAAGCCCAGCGCGTCGAACGGGAGTCGTCGGGGTCGGTCGTGAAGCCGACCTGGTTGTTCTGGATCAGGTGGATCGTCCCGCCAACCGTGTAGCCGTCGAGCGCCTGCAGGTTGAACGTCTCGGCGACGATGCCCTGGCCGGGGAAGGCGGCGTCGCCGTGCAGGATCACGTTGACCGCGGCATTGGTGTCCAGGTGAGCATGGGGTCCCTGTCGGGTCGTCTGCGCGGCGCGGGTCGCGCCGGCGGCGACCGGTGCGACGAACTCGAGGTGGCTCGGGTTCGACTCGAGCCGCACGATCACCGATTCGCCGTTCGAGAGCTGGTAGGAGCCGAGGGCGCCGTGGTGGTACTTGACGTCACCGGTCCCCCCCTGTGGGATCGTCGTGATCGGCTCGAGCGTGGAGCTGCCCTCGAACTCGGCGAACAGGGTGTCGTAGCGGCGACCTAGATTGTGTGCGAGGACGTTCAGCCGGCCGCGGTGGGCCATCCCGATCACAACCTCGCGTGCGCCGCGGCTGGCCGACAGCTGGATCGTCTCGTCGAGCATCGGCACGGTCATGTCGAGCCCTTCGACCGAGAACTGCTTCTGGCCCAGATAGGCCTTGTGCATGAAGCGCTCGAACGCGTCGACCTGGGTCAGCCGCCGCAGCAGCGCCCGCTTCTCCTCGGTCTTCAGCGGCGCGCGGAACGCGCCCGACTCGATCCTCTCGCGCAGCCACAGGCGCTGCTCGTGGGATGCGATGTGCTCGATCTCGTAGGCGATCGGACCGCAATACGTCTCGCGCAGGTGCGGCAGGGCGTCGGCGAGCGTCGCGCCCGGTACGTACATGCGGAGGATGTGCGCCGGGATCTTGGCCATCAGCTCGGGCGTCAGGCCAAGCGGCTCGGGGTCGAGCGCCGGGTCTCCCTCCGGCGGCGAGCCGAGCGGGTCGAGGTGGGCGGCGAGGTGGCCATGGGTCCGGTGTGCCTTCAGCAGAGATGTCGCGGACTGGACGGCCTGGAGCAGCTCCTCGCCGGGAGCGCTCGTGGTGTCGGCGGCGGCCGGAGCCGGTGCCGCGACTGCCTGCGCCGCGGCGGCAGCGGCCGGCGCGGGCGGCGGCGGAAGCGCGGGTAGAGCGACTCCGAGGTCGCCGAAGACCCGCTCGTAGAAGCTCTCCTCTCCCTGCAGGTAGGCCTCGATCCGCTGCAGGAAGCGACCCGACTCGGCGCCCTGGATGATCCGGTGGTCGTAGGTCGAGGTCATCGTCATGACCTTCTCGGCGCCGATCATCGCGCCGATGCTCCCGAGTCCGACGGGGTACGCGATCGACCCGGTGGCGAGGATCGTGCCCTGGCCGACCATCAGCCGCGGCACCGAGGCGACAGTCCCGAGGCCGCCCGGGTTCGTCAACGTGACGTTGCCTCCGACCAGGTCGTCAGCGGTCAATGTGTTCGTCCGCGCCTTGTCGACGAGCGCGTTGTATGCGTCGAGGAAGCCGGCGAAATCGAGTCGTCCGGCGTCGCGGATGATCGGGACCATCAGCGTGCGCGTCCCGTCCTTCTTCTCGACGTCGACGGCGAGGCCGAAATTGCAGGCGCCGTCGTCGACCCGGAACGGCTTGCCGTCGACCTCGTCGAAGTGGTGCGCCATCACCGGCATGTCGACCGTCGCGGCGAGTGCGATCGCGTACGCGATCAGGTGCGTGAAGGAGACGCGCCGGCCGGCTTCCTTGAGCTGGCGCCGGCGCTGGTCGAGCACCGTGACCGTGAGCGTGCGGAAGGACGTCGCGGTCGGGATCGAACGGCTCTGGTCCATGTAGCGCGCGAGCGTGGCCGCGCCACCCTTGATCGGTGTGCGGTTGGTGTCTGCGGCCGGGGCCACTTGTACGGACGCGCGCGACCCGTTGCCGGCGGCGGCGAGCACGTCCGCCTTGGTGATCCGGCCGCCGCGCGCGCTGCCCTGGACGCCGGCGAGATCGATCCCGTCGGCGGCGGCGACGCGGCGGGCAAGCGGCGTTATCGCGGCCACGCGACCGCCCGCCGGTGCGGCGGGTGGCGTGGCCGGCGATGACGCCGGGGAGGTATCGCCGGCGGGGGTTGCGGGCGATGCCGATGGTGGTGATCCCGGCGATACCTCTGCGCCCGGCAGTACGCCCGTCGTCATCCGCGCGATCACCTGGCCTACGGTCACCGTCTCGCCGTCTGCGGCGAGGATCTCGGTGATCGTGCCCGAGGCCGGGGCGGGAAGCTCCATGTCGACCTTGTCGGTCGAGATCTCGACGACCGTGTCGCCGTCCGTGACCGCGTCGCCCACCTTGACGCTCCACTCGAGGATCGTGCCCTCGGTGACCGACTCGCCTCCGGTCGGGGTGACGATGTCGATCGTGGCGCCGGCGTCCGCCACGTTTGCACCATCGACCGCACCCGTCTCCGGTGCCATCGCGGTCTCGGCGGTGACAGCAGCGGCCGCGGCGGCTCCTTCGGCCTCAGTCGCCGCTCCCGCGAGGGCTTCCTCGGGGGTCGCCGGCGGAGATTCGCCGGACACGGGAAGCGCGGATGCGGCCGTCCCGCCTCCGCCGTTCACTGATATTTCAGCCAGCGGAGCGCCGACCTCGACCGTATCTCCCTCGGCGGCGTAGATCTTGATCACCGTGCCGCTGATCGGAGCGGGGACCTCGGCGTCGACCTTGTCGGTGGAGATCTCGACGATCGTCTCGTCGGCCTGGACCGCGTCGCCCTCGTGCTTGTGCCACTCCAGAATCGTGCCCTCTGCGACGGAGTCCCCCATCGCGGGCATGACTACCTGAATCGTTCCGGTATCTACGACCATGCTCGATGCTCACTGTAACGACTCGGGACATTGTGGATGTGTGTCTATCGGTCAGCAGTCCGAGTCCGCCGGCGGTCCTCGACCACGAAGCCGATACTGCCGGCGAACGGGCCGAGCCCACCGATTACGGCGACTGTCACGGCAAGCCAGAAGGGGATGATGCGGGCGCGGGCGGCGGCGATGCAGACAAGCGACATGGCGATCCAGACCAGACCATGCGCCAGCCCGAAGACGAACGTCGCGGGCTGCGGATTCCCGGCGATGAAGGCCAGGATGAGCAGCGTGAAATAGATCGTCGAGTGCACGAACGAGGCGATCTCGAGCCTTCGAAAGGTGATCAGGCGCACGATCCCGCCCGATTCAGGCAGGCTTCCTCATGGCGCCGTGAGCATTGCCGCGACGCGCCGGAGCGGCTCGTCAGCCTCGGGCGGCCAGCGGTCGACGTCCGCGGGCCACCAGGCGAATTCATCGTGCTCTTCGTCGGGAGTGACCGCTGCACCGTCGGGTAGCCAAGCGAGCCCCACCAGCATCACGACGTCGCTGGGCAGTCGCAACAGCGCCTCGACGGTCATCCGCTCGGGCTCGACCGACCACTCCTCCCGCAGCTCGCGCCGGAGCGTGCCCGCCGGGTTCTCATCGACCTCGACCGATCCGCCCGCGCCGAGCGCCCAGCGCCCCGCCCACGAAGCGAGCCAGGCGGCGCGCCGGCCGGCGAGCCAGCGACCGTCGGCGGCCCTCACGACGCAGAGCACCGACATGCTCTGCACGGCGTCGTGCGGATTCAGTCGCAGGGCCCAGCGGACCGGCTGGAGCTCGAGCGCGAGCCGGCCATCACGGATCTCGAAGCTCGCGAGCCTGGCGGCCAGGCCGTCGTGGCTCGGCGAGCCGCGATCCTTCAGCGCCTGCAGCGCGATGTCCGCCGCCGCGGTGGCGCTCTCCTCCGCTTCGAACAGGTCGGTGCGCCAGGAGGCCTCGACCTGGGTTGGAGCCCAGGGACCGCGAGCGAGCAGGCCGGGTGCGCTTGCCACCCGTACACCGTATCTGGCCCCGCCCACCAGACGCGCGGCTAGGCTTCGCCGGATGTTCTCGACGATTGCGGTCCTCGGCCCGGGCGGCGTAGGCGGCTTCCTGGCGGCCGCGCTCGCGCGCGCGGGCGAGGATGTGCTCGTGGTCGCGCGGGCACCGACGGCAGACGTGATCGCGCGGGACGGGATCGAACTGCGGAGCGTGCTGCTCGGGGATCTCACCGCACGGCCCCGCGCCGCCGAGACCCTGACCGAGGAGGCCGAGACCTTGATCGTCGCGACCAAGGCGGGCGGTCTACGGGAGTCGCTGGAGCGGATCGAGACGGCGCCCGGACTGGTGGTGCCGCTACTGAACGGCCTTGACCATGTGGCGCTGCTGCGCGAGCGCTTCGGCGCCGGGCTCGTTGCGGCCGGGACGATCCGGATCGAAGCCGACCGTCCGGCGCCGGGACGGATCGTCCAGACGAGCCCGTTCCTGCGCATCGATCTGGCGGCGGACGATCCTGCGCTGGATTCGCGCCTCGACCGTCTCGCCGGCCGGCTGCGCGGTGCCGAGATCCCCGTGCAGATCGGCCCGAGCGAGGCTCAGGTCCTGTGGTCCAAGCTGGTGCGGCTGAACGCGCTCGCCTGCACGACCAGTGCGATCGACCGGCCGATCGGGTTCATCCGCGCCGACCCGGAGTGGCGGCCGGTGCTGGTGGCCTGTCTCGAGGAGGCGGCGGCGGTGGCGAACGCCGACGGGGCCCGGATCGCCGCGGCAGACGCGCTCGCCGAGCTCGATGCGGCTCACGCCGAGCTGGGCTCCTCGATGCAGCGTGACATCGCCGCCGGCCGGGAACCCGAGCTGGATGCGATTCCGGGCGCCGTGCTGCGGGCCGCCGCGCGCCACGGACTGGCGTGTCCCGCGATCGAGCGGTTGGTAGCGATCGTCGCCGAGCGATCAGACAGGCGGCGTCACGCGCGGCACTAACTCGGTGGCAACCGCGTCAAGGACCTCTTCCTCCTCGACTTCGGCGTCCTCTCCGTCGTGCTGCCCGTCGCAGAGGATGCGGAAGTTGCCGGTCACACCACGGTCTGCCTGGAGCAAGATCCCGGGCAGGATCTCCTCGCCCTCCTCGAGGCCGAGGCGGTCGAGATCGAAGGGGTGCATGCCGATGCCCCAGGCGTGGTGATCGGTCTCGCGATCGTGTGCGGCCACGCCGCGGGCGAAGTATTCGAGCAGCTTCGCGATGTTGGTCGTGTTCGAACTCATCCCGTCGACATCAGCCTAGCGCCGCCATGCTCATCCGCGCTCGATGATCTCGATCCGGTAGCCGTCGGGGTCCCTCACGAAACAGAGGCGGCTGCCGCCCTCGCGGACGCTATAGGGCGCGCGCTCGGGCACGATGCCCTGCTTCGCCAGTGCCGCCAGGGTGCCGTCCAAGTCCTCGGCGGTGATCGCGATGTGACCGTAGCCGGTGCCGACGTCGTAGGGCTCGGTGCGGCCAACGTTGTAGGTGAGCTCGAGGCGCGGACTGTCGCCGTCGCCGGGCTGGTTCATGAACACGTTGATCGCCTCATCGCGGATCGGCATCCGGCCGATCTCCTTGAAGCCCAGCGCCTCGTAGAACGCGACCGAGCGGTCGATTTCGAAGATGCGGTAACAGGTGTGGATAAGGGCCATCAGACTCCTTTGAGAGGCTGCCTCGGTAGGCTGATCTTAATGATCGTCGAGCGCTCGATGAACGACAACTTCCTGTCGAACACTTATGTGGTGGCAGACGAGCTGGGCGGCAACGCAGTCCTGATCGACGCCGGCGGCCCGGTCGCGCCGCTGCTGGACATGCTCCGCCGCGGCCAGTTCACGCTCACGCATGTGCTGCTGACCCATCACCACCACGACCACATCTCGGAGCTCGGCGATGTGCTCGAGCGTCATCCGGGCACGCCCGTCCTGATCCACTCGCTCGAGCGCGCTCAGGTTCCGGCGGCGACCGGGACGATGGAGCCGGGCGTCACGATCGAGACCGGCGCGCTGAGCATCGAGCCGCTGCACACGCCCGGGCACACGGCAGGAATGATCTCGCTGCTGATCAACGGGACCGACGTCTTCACCGGCGACACGCTGTTCAAGGGCTCCGTCGGCGGCGTCCGGGCGCCGGGTCACACGACCTACGCCGACCTGCGCGCCTCGATCATGGACAAGCTGCTGACGCTGGCGCCGCATACGCGCATCCATCCTGGCCACACCGACCCGACCACCGTCGGCGAGGAGCTGGAGCACAACGCGTTCGTGCGGATCTGGCGCGGGCTCGATCCTGAGGGCTCGGAGCCCTGCACCGCTCTTGGCGAGCCGGCCACCCTGATCCTGCTCGGTGACGATTACGACGGCGGACACAAGGCGTGGGTTCGCTGGCCCGACGGATCGGATGACATCGTCCCCGGTTCCCAGGTGCGTCGCGGGGCCGACGGGTCCGGCGACTAGAATTGGCTGGGTGGCGCGAGACAAGATCCCCACCTCGCGCGTGGGAAGGACGGCCAAGATCGGGGGGCTTGCGGCAGGCCAGGCGATCCGTCAGGCCGGAACCCGCGCGGCCAACGTAGCCCGCAGCCCGGAGGGGCGCGAGGCCGCGCTCGAGCGCCGGCACGTCGAGGCCGCGGAGCAGATCGTCGCGGCTCTCGGGACGATGAAGGGCGCGGCGATGAAAGTCGGCCAGGTGATGTCGTTCCTCGACGTTGGCCTGGTGCCAGAGGAGTACCGCGACGAGTTCCAGCTGAAGCTCGCGGCGTTACGTGACGCCGCTCCGACGGTGTCGTTCAAGCAGATGCGGCGGGTGATCGAGGAGGAGCTCGAGGGCCCGTTCGACGAGGTTTTCGAGGAGTTCGAGCAGGAGCCGATCGCGGCGGCGTCGATCGGGCAGGTCTATCGCGCCCGGCTGCAAGACGGTAGGCGTGTCGCGGTGAAGGTGCAGTACCCGGGTGTGGCCGCGGCGGTGCGCGCCGATATGCAGAACCTGGGTCTGATCCTGCGCCTCGCGAAGCGAATCGCGCCCGGCATGGACCCGAAGGCGATCGGCGAGGAGATCCGCGACCGGATCCACGAGGAGCTCGACTACGAGCTCGAGGCTCAGAACCAGCGCACGCTCGGCCGGATCTTCCGCGGCCACCCGTTCATCCGCGTACCCGAGGTGGTCACGAGCCTCAGCCGCGAGCGGGTGCTCGTGACGGAGTACGTCGAGGGCACCGGGTTCGAGGAACTCAAGGGCTACCCGCAGGAGGAGCGCGACCGCATCGGCGAGATCATGTTCCGGTTCTACTTCGGCTGCCTGTATCGCCACCACCAGTTCTCCGGTGATCCCCATCCCGGCAACTCGATGCTGCTCGACGACGGGCGGGTCGCGTTCTTCGACTTCGGGCTGTTCAAGCGGATGCCCCCGGGCTCGGTCGAGCTCGAAATTGCGGTTCAGCGCGCGGTGATCGAGGGCGATGTCGACACCGTGATGCGGCTCGGCGCCGAGACGGGCTTCCTCCCCGAGCCCGAGAAGTTCCGGCCCGAGCGCGTGCTCGAGCACTTCCGGGCGGCGACTTCGTGGTACACGACCGACGAGTACATCGAGCTCAGCCCCGAATGGGCCACCCGCGTGATGATCGATATGGGCGACCCGCGCTCGGAGTACTTCGGCCAGATGCGCCACGAGGCTGCGCCTCCCGACCACATCTTCGGGCGCCGGATGGAGGTGCTGACGCTCGCTGTGATCTCGCAGCTCCACGCGCGTGGGAACTTCCACCGGATCGCGCGGGAGTGGTTCTACAGCGACCCCCCGGCCACCGAGCTGGGTCGCCAGGAGGCCGAGTTCTACGCGCGCGTTGCGGTCTAGGGGGTCGCGGGCGCGATGAGTTGTGCCGCTGGGGGCGAGGTCGTGCTGGGTTGTGCCGCTGGGGGCGAGGTCGTGCTGGGTTGTGCGTAACAGAGGCTGTCGCGCAGCACGGCGGGGCTATACAGAAGTGATAACCGGCGGGGCAGGGGCGGGAGGGATGCGTCGGCGCTGGTGTTCGTGCACCGCCGGTCCGGGACCTGGCTGAGAAACGCGACTTCGTCACGGCTTCTGGGTGACCCCGCCGCGCGCCCGAAACGTCAGAGGTCGTGGTCGATAAGCGTTGACAGTCAACTAAAATCGACCCCGGCCCCGGGCGCGGCCCCGGGCGCGGCCCCGGGCGCGGCCCCGGGCCCCGGCCCCGGGCGCGGCCCGGGCCCCGGCCCCGACCCCGGCCCCGGGCGCGGCCCCGACCCCGGGCGCGGCCTGGGCGCGATCCACCGTGCGGTCCAGGCGCACGAGGCGCGGCCCGGGCGCGAGCGACCGTGTGGTCCAGGCGCACGAGTCTCGGGCTGGGCGGATAAACTCACAGTCCGGCGAGAGGTCACGAGATGAGTCCCCCTGGCGAACCGAGCTTCCCTTACCCTCTCGGAGTCAGCGCCGCCGATGATGGGGTTAACGTGGCCCTGTACTCGAGCGGCGCCGAGGGGGTGTGGTTCTCTACTTTCGATGACGCAGGCTCCGAGACCCGTCATCCGCTGACGCTCGCAGACAGCGACATCTGGCACGGATTCATCCCCGCCGTAGAACCGGGCCAACAGTACGGGTTCCGCGTCGCCGGCCCTTATTCACCGTCGACGGGTGCACGCTGCAACCCAAGCAAGCTGTTGCTTGATCCTTACGGGCGCTCGGTAGCCGGCAACCTGGTGTGGAAGCCGTCGTGGAACGGTGGGACTTCGGATGCGCCGGATCCGGCCGATTCCGCGCCGGACGCGCCTCGGTCGGTGGTTGTGCAAAGCGCCTACGACTGGGGTGGTGACACGCCACTCGGACATGCCCTGGCCGACAGCGTGATCTACGAGCTGCACGTGAAGGGCTTCACGGTCGCCCATCCAGACGTTCCAGCCGCCGATCAGGGCACGTACGCCGGGCTGGCCAACCCGGCCGTAATCGCCTACCTGAAAGGCCTGGGCGTCACCGCGGTTGAGCTCCTCCCCGTTCACCAGTCACTGACAAACGGTGTGCTCGCCGGCCAGGGGCTTACCAACTACTGGGGTTACGACACGATCGGCTTCTTCGCGCTCCACAGCGAGTATTCATCTGCCCGGCGTGCCGGGCGGCCACCCGGAAGCGAGATCGACGAGTTCAAGACCATGGTCAAGGCTCTGCACGGCGCCGGTATCGAAGTCCTGCTCGACGTCGTGTTCAATCACACCGCCGAGGGCGACGAGCAGGGACCGACGCTCTGCTTCCGCGGCATCGACAATGGCGCCTACTACCAGCTAGTTCCAGGCCAACCGCAGTCCTACGACAACCTCACCGGTTGTGGCAACACCATCAGCTCCGCCAGCCCGGCGGTGAGGAGGCTGATCCTCGACTCTCTTCGCTACTGGGTGAGCGAGATGCACGTCGACGGCTTCCGCTTCGACCTGGCGGCGGTGCTCGGTAGCGACGAACCGGGGAGTGCCGCCGACGCCGACCCGGGCTGGGACGCGACCGCCGCCTTCTTCGATCTGATCCTTCAGGATCCGACGCTGGCCCGTTCGAAGCTGATCGCCGAGCCGTGGACGGCCGCCGGCAACGAGCAAGGGCAGTTCCCACCCCGCTGGTCGGAGTGGAACGGCCAATACCGTGACACGATGCGCGACTTCTGGCGCGACCAGGTGTCGATCCCGCGCTGGGTCGGCGCACGCCTCGCCGGCAGCCCTGACATGTACGCCTCGAATGCTCCCCGCTACGGCCTTCGCCGGCAGCCTACCGCCACCGTCAACTTCATTACCTGCCACGACGGGTTCACTCTGAACGACCTGGTGTCCTACGACTCGAAACGCAATCAAGCCAACCAGGAAGGCAATCAGGACGGCACGGATGACAACCGGTCCTGGAACTGCGGCTCGGGGCCGGCCGATGACGGGCCGAGCGCCGATCCCGGCGTTGCCACCTTGCGCCGCCGCCAGCAACGCAATTTTCTCGCCACGCTCCTGGTCTCTCGCGGCGTGCCGATGCTGATGGCCGGTGACGAGCGGGGTCGTACCCAGCAGGGGAACAACAATGCTTACTGCCAGGACAATGAGATCAGCTGGCTTGACTGGAGCGCCGATCCGTCGGCGGAGAACCTGACCACTGTGGTCCGCAGCCTCATCTCGCTGCGGACCGGCGTCAGCGCGCTCCGAGCGCCCCGCTTCCCCGACCCCGGTTCGGACGAGCCGACCGCACCGGTGCCCGACACCGGTCTGGCCTGGTTCGACCCCGACGGCTTGCCCGTCTCGAGCCAAGACTGGGACAACACCGAGGGCCACAGTTTCGTGGCTGTGTTCCCGGATGTGCCACCAGCGCCGTCGGTTCTCGTGGCGATCAACGGCTACTGGGAGCCGGTCGCGTTCACCCTGCCGAGCCCGCCCTCGGGTGCGTGGACCTTAGCGCTCGACACGACGCAGGAGGACGGAGCGCCCGCGGCCGGAGCGCCCGCGGCCGGAGCGCGCGCGGCCGGAGCGCCCGCGGCCGGAGCGCCCGCGGCCGGAGTGCGCGCGGCCGGAGTGCGCGCGGCCGGAGCGCCCGCGGCAGGAGCGGCGATCACGGTTGGACCACGGTCGATCGTGATTGCGACCGGTTGACGCCGGCGGCCGCCCGCGAGCGCGGCTCGGTGAGTGTGCGGTTTGTCATTGACAGCGACCGGCCATCGCGCGATCATTGATACAACGGAATGCAGTAGACAGGGGGCATGACATGATGGAAGCGACCTGTCGGCTTGTTGAGCCGGCGATCGAAAGGTTCGAGCGGGAGTGCGAGCCAGACCGGTTCGTAGACCTGCTCGAATGCCTGGCCGACCTGCGGGTGGCGACGGCCGAGCGGCGGCTTTCACTCGCGCGGTCGGGGGCGCGCCGCGGCGGCACCCGGGTTCAGATGATGATCGAGGACCTCGAGGGTCTCGAGGATGCACTCGGGGTCGTGGCTACGAGAGCAGCCCGGGTCCACCAGGGGCTGCAGCACGAACGGTTGATCTAGAGCCGACCGAGCTTACGGGATGCTGCCGCCACGGCGCGGGGCGCGGTTCGCTGGCATGATGGAACCGTGGCCGGCCGAGCGGACCTTGATCTCTACAACGTGCTGCTCGGCTTCGGGTGGCTGCGGGAGCGTCGTGATCTGATCAAGGCGACGATCGATCCGGCCTTCCTGCTGCGCGCGCGCCGGGCGCTGTTCCCGCTGCCGATCGTGGACCGTCCCGCGGTCGTGCCGACCGATGTGCTGCCGCCGTTCGAGGCACGCCCCATGACGGCCTACGAGGGCCGTCGCGTGGCGCTGATCGCCGGCGGTGGAGCCGGGGCCTGCGTGGCGCTGATCGGCGTGCGGCGGGCGTTCGAGGAGGCCGGGATCGAGCCGGCGCTGCTCAGCACCTGCTCCGGCGGAACGCTCTGGGGATCGATGTGGGCAGCGGGACTGACCGCCGATCAGATGGCGGAGTTCTCGCTCTCCTGGCATCTCGAGGACTACATCGACGTCCAGTGGGCAAAGTTCCCCCGCTACGTGGCCTCGGCGCTCAAGGGGTTCACCGGCATGGCCAAGGGAGAGGCGATCGAGCGCACGTTTGACGAGCGCTTCGGGGCGCTCACGGCCGGCGAGTTCCGCATTCCGTTGACCTCGATCGTCTACGACATGGACCGTGGCCTGGTCGACTATTTCGGCAGCGAATCGAAGCCGGATCTGACGATCGGGCGACTGGTGCGGATCGCGATCGCACTCCCCGTGTTCATCGAATCGGTCACGGTCGACGGCCATCTCTATGTCGACGGCGGGATCATCGACCTCTTCCCGGCCGAGCCGATCCAGGACGACGGCGGGTTCGACCATGTCTTCGGCGTGAACTTCATGCTGCCTCCGCAGCTCGAGCCCGATGACATCACCGGCTGGAAGGACACCCGAATGGGCGTCCTGAGGGCGAGCCGCCAGGCCGAGCAGGGCTTTCAGCTCGAATTCGCGCATCGTGCCCGGCGCGCGCTCGGAGACCGGCTGACGGTCATCGACGCCGCCGACCATCGCCTCCTCCGCGGCCCCGCGTTCTATGACATCTTCATGGACCGCAGCCGCTGGCCCGACCTGATCCGCGACGGATATGAGCGAGCCACCCGCGCGCTCGATGCCCTGCGGCCGGTGACGCCGGCCGGCACCAGCCGCTGAGGCCGCTCAGACCCGCTGGACCTGCAGCACGCTCGTCGTCCCCGGCCTGCCGCTCGGGAGGCCGGCGGTGATCGCGACGCGGGCGCCGGGCTTGACCCACCCGAGCTCGACGACGCGCCGGGCGGCGTCGGCGATCAGCTCCTCGGTGACCTCGTGGCGACGGATCGAGTCCGCCTGCACTCCCCACATCAGGCCGCAACGCCGGACCGTCTCGCGTCCCGGCGAGAGGGCGAGGATCGGGACATGCGGGCGGTGGGCGGAGATCAGGCGCGCCGAGCGGCCCGACAGGGTGGGGACCACGAGGGCGGCGAGGTGGAGATCCCGGGCGGCGGCGCAGGCGCTGTACGCGATCGTGTACGCCGGATCGCGGGCGTCGCGGCGGACGCGGTCCTCGTTCCATTGGCGGTAGGGCAGCTCGCGCTCCGTGCGCTCCGCGACAGCGGCCATCATCGCGACCGCCTCGACCGGATAAGCGCCGACCGCGGTCTCCGCGGACAGCATGACCGCGTCGGTCCCGTCCATGATCGCGTTGGCGACATCGGTGACCTCGGCGCGCGTCGGGCGCGGTGAGGCGATCATCGACTCAAGCATCTGGGTCGCCGTGATCGACGGACGCGCGAGCCGTCCGGCGAGCCGCAGCATCCGCTTCTGGACCAGTGGGACGTCCTCGATCGGGAGCTCGATGCCGAGGTCGCCGCGGGCGACCATCACGCAGTCCGCGGCGTGGATGATCTCCTCCGCCGCCTCGACGGCCTGCGGCTTCTCGACTTTGGCGATCAGTGGCAGGCGGGTGTGGCGACGAACCGCGGTCACGTCCTCGGCTGTGCGTACGAAGGAGAGGGCGACCAGATCGACGCCGATCGACTCACCGAAGCGGAGCATCTCGAGATCCTCTTCGGGCACGGCGACGAGACCGCGCGTGGAGCCGGGGATGTTTAGCCCCTGGCGCGAAGCCACCGAGCCGCCGATCTCCACCACCGTCTCGATCTCCCCGTTGCCGTGGACACGCTGGACCTGCAGGCGGATCGCGCCGTCGGCGAGATAGACGGTGTCGTCCGGCCCGACCGCATCGGCGAGCCCGGGCCACGAGACCGACATCCGCTCGGCGTTGCCGACCTCGGTCGACCCGGCGAGCAGCATCAGCTTGTCGCCCGGCTTGAGCTCGGCGATGTCGTCGACCAGCGCGCCGATGCGGAGCTTCGGGCCGGGAAGGTCCTGGAGGATCGCGACCTGCCGTCCCACCTGCGACGCAGCGGTGCGGACACGCTCCGCGTTCTCCGCGTGCAACTCCCGGTTGCCGTGGGAGAAATTGAGGCGGGCAACGTCCATCCCCGCCTCGACCAGCCGTGCAAGCGTCTCAGGGTCCCGCGAGGCTGGACCGATCGTGGCGACGATCTTGGTGCGGCGCATCCAGGCGGGAACCTACAGCGTCAGGGCGCGGGCCGGTGAGGCGCCCTCCCAACAGCGCGGCGCCGGCCGGTTAGGCGCCCTACCACAGCACGACGCGGCCGCCGGATCCGCCGGCGACCGCCGCGTGCAAACTGCCCCATACACTGATTTTCTTACTAATACCGACAGATGTCAAATAAATTCTGCAGCTGGTCAGGCCGCGAAATCCCCGTCCTGGGTGATCGCCTCGCCGTCCGCGCTCAGCCGGCCGCCCGCGCGCAGGTCGCAGATCAGGTCCCAGTGCAGCGCCGAGGCGTTGACGCCACCCGTCTCCGGATAGGAGCGACCGAGGGCGACATGGACCGTCCCGGCGATCTTCTCGTCCAGCAGCGTCGAGCCGGTCGCGCGGTCGATGCCGGGGTTGGTGCCGATCCCGAGCTCGCCGACGAAGCGTGCGCCGCGATCGGTTGCGAGCGCCTCCCGCAGGTACTGCCCGCCGCGCTCGGCGCGAGCGTCGATCACTTCGCCCTCGCGGAAGGTCAGCTCGACACCGGCGACCTCGAAACCACGGTGGTTCGAAGGGACGGTAAAGCGGATCGTGCCGTCGGCGGAGGTTTCAAGCGGGCCCGTGAACACCTCGCCGCTCGGCATGTTCCGGCGGCCGTCGGAGTTGATCCACGTGCGGCCCTCGACGCGCAACCGCAGATCGGTGCCCTCGGCCTCGATCCGGATCTCGCGCGCGGATGACAGCTCCTGCACGAGCCGTAGCTGGCGGGCGCTCAGCTCTTGCCACGCCCCGGCGGGATCCGGGCGGTCGAGGAAGAGCGCGCGGGCGACGAACGCCGAGTAGTCACGATCGCCCATGCCCGCTTGCTGGGCCAGCGCGGAGGTGGGCCAGAGCGTCCCACACCACCGGCGCGCGAGCCGGGCCTCCTGGACGGGGCGGCGAGCCCGGGCGACCCGCGTGATACGAGCCGGGTCGAGGCCGGCGAGCTGGCGC
>Ga0302325_10012457_pt1 | contig 18236 bp, 18 predicted proteins | sample Palsa_T0_2_FD_201948 | JGI IMG/M metagenome (GOLD analysis project Ga0302325, IMG submission 201948) | Peat permafrost microbial communities from Stordalen Mire near Abisko, Sweden - Palsa_T0_2 | ecosystem: Environmental > Terrestrial > Soil > Palsa > Peat permafrost | place: Sweden: Abisko...
AGGCTCCGACTAAGAGCCGCAGTAGGCCGCGATCGTGCTCGTTGCGTCGGGGCTGGGACCGACGCCCTGCGGATGCGTGTAGGTGAGCTTCGTCAGGCCGGGCGCGTCGTCGATGACGATCTGGTGGACCACCGTGGTGCCGAACGTCATCTCCACCTCGTGGGCACGGCGGCCGTCGCAGGTGCGATCCTTGTCGACGCTGGGCTTGAAGCCGTTGTCGGCGACATTCTTATGGATCATCGCGATGCTGTCGTCGTACGACAGCGTGTCGTCGGACATGAACGTGATCAGTTCGCCGTCGCTCTTCTTCCACGATTCTTGCGTGCGCGGCGATTGAGCGCTGGCGGTCATCGCGACCACGTGGTCCCAGCCGGCCGGTCCGGCGAACGGTTTACCGGCTGCGGCGGCAGCGATCGGGAGAGAGAGGCCGACGGCGGCGATGAGGGTTGCGGTACGGGCAGCTACGGTACGCATCGTTCCTCCTACGGTAGGCCTTGAAGGGCGGCGATGCAGCCGACGAACGGTGAGGCGCGCTCGCCCCGCATGCGACACTCGGCGGACCGGACCCCGGCGCCGTCGGATCGGCGTTCACGACTACATTATTAGGCGTGAGCCGCCGTTCCGATGAGTCCCAATTCGCGGCCGACGTTCTCGAACGCCGCCAGTGCCCGGTCCAGCTCCTCGCGGGTCAACGCGCTCGAGATCTGGACACGAATGCGGGCGGTACCTTCAGGCACCACCGGATACCCGAATCCGGTCACAAACACACCTTCTTCGAGCAGCCGGTTGCTCATCGCTATCGCGAACGCCGTGTCGCCGACGATGATCGGAACGATCGCGCTCGGACCTTCGAGCGGCGCGAAGCCCAAGCTCGTGAGCCGCTCGCGGAAATAGCGCGTGTTCTCGCGCTGCTTCTCCACCAGCTCGGGCTGCGTCTCGAGCAGCTCGATCGCTTTGAGCGCGCTGGCCGCGACGGTCGCGGGCAACGCGTTGGAGAACAGCTGCGTGCGCGAGCGCTGCACCAAGGTGTCGACCAGCGCGCGCGAACCGGCGACAAACCCACCGGCGGCGCCGCCGAGCGCTTTGCCGAGCGTCCCGGTGAGAATGTCGATCTTGCCTTCGAGGCCGAAGTGCTCGATCGTGCCGCGGCCGGTCTTGCCCATCACGCCGGTGCCGTGCGAGTCGTCGACGATCGTCACCGCGCCGTAGCGCTGCGCGAGCTCGACGATCTGCGGCAGCTTCGCGAGCGAACCTTCCATCGAGAACACGCCGTCGGTGATGATGAACGGCGTCCCCTCGGCTTCGCGCAGCTTCGCTTCGAGGTCGGCCATGTCGCCGTGCTTGTAGCGCGCGCGCTTGGCCGCCGCCAGCCGGCAGCCGTCGATGATCGAGGCGTGGTTGAGCTCGTCGGAGATGATCGTGTTGCCGGCCGTCGCGATCGTCGGGATCACGCCCTCATTGGCCGTCCAGCACGACACGTACGACAGCGACGCCTCGAACCCGAACACCGACGCGATCTTCTCCTCGAGCTGACGGTGGATGTCGAACGTGCCGCAGATGAACCTCACCGACGCCGTGCCCGCGCCGTAGCGCTTGAGCCCGGCGATCCCGGCCTCTACGACGTCCGGATGATCGGCCAACCCGAGATAGTTGTTCGACGACAGCACGATCACGTCGCCGGCCTCTTCCATGTGCACCTCGGCCGCCATCGGTCCGGTGATGTGACGCAAGCTCTTGTAGGTGCCGGCGGCTCGCAGAGCGTCGAGATCGGCGGTGAGGCGGGCTTCGAAGGCGGAATTCATCGTTTCTCCGTTGATGCTTCAGTCGACGTGCAGGACGATCTTGGCCGCTTCGCCGGACTTCATCAAGGCGAAGGCGGCTTCGAAGTCCTCGAAACGCATCTCGTGCGTGATGATCGGGGTGAGGTCGACGCGACCGCTGGTGACCAGCGACTGCGTCTGATACCACGTCTCGAACATCTTGCGCCCGTTGATACCGAGCACCGTGAGCCCTTTGAAGATGATGCGTTCGGCCAGGTTGATCTCGACGTCGTCCGACGGGATGCCGAGCAGCGCGGCAACGCCGCCGTTGCGCACCATCGCCAGGCCGCTGTCGATCGCTTGGCCCGAGCCCGACATCTCGAGCAGGACGTCGACGCCGTCGCCGTTCGTGCGGCGGACGATCTCTTCGACCAGATCGGGCTGCGTGGCCGAGAAGGTCGCGTCGGCGCCGACGCGCTTGGCCAACTCGAGCTTCTGCGGGTTCACGTCGATGGCGAACACCTTTGCCGCGCCGGCCGCGCGCGCGACCGGGATCGCCATGAGTCCGATAGAGCCCACGCCGGTGATCGCGACGGACTTGACCGAGACGTCGGCGGCCATGACGGTGTGCACGGCGTTGCCGAGCGGATCGAACACGGCGGCCCAGCTGTCGGGGATCGACGGGTCGAGCTTCCAGACGTTCGACTCGGGCATCCGGATGTAGTCGGCGAACGCGCCGTCGGTGTCGACGCCGATGATCTCGACGTGCTCGCAGATGTGCGCCTGCCCGGTGCGGCACAGCGTGCAGATGCCGCACGCGATGTGGCCCTCGGCCGAGACCCGATCGCCGATCTCCACACCCTTGATGGCCGCGCCGATCGCCGCCACGCGTCCCATGAACTCGTGCCCGATGGTGAGCGGCGGTTTGACGCGTCGCTCCGCCCAGTGATCCCAGCCGTAGATGTGCTGATCGGTCCCGCACAAGCCCACCACCTCGACGCGGATCAGGACGTCGCTGGGTCCGATCGACGGCACGGGGACGTGCTCGAGCGTGAAACCGGGGGCAGCGCGCATCTTGCGCAGCGCCCGCATCGTGCTGGGTATCGCGGGTGCGGCGAGCGGGCGGTCGGGGGTGGTCGAGGTCATCGGCCGCGACGTTCGGTGACCGCGTCAGGCAGCCCCGCGGCCGCCGCTACGGCGCCTGGCGCAGGGTGTGGCCTCAGCCGAAGCGGCCGGTGATGTAATCTTCGGTTCGCTTCTCGCGCGGGTGGGTGAAGATTTGGTTCGTCGGACCGACCTCGACGATCTCGCCCAAGTGGAAGAACGCGGTGAAGTCGGAGATGCGCGCGGCCTGCTGCATCGAGTGCGTGACGATCACCACGGTGAAGTGTTCGGTGAGCTGACCGATGAGATCCTCGATCTTCGAGGTCGCGATCGGGTCGAGCGCCGACGCCGGCTCGTCCATCAGGATGACCTCGGGGCTAAGCGCCACCGCGCGCGCGATGCACATGCGCTGCTGCTGGCCGCCGGAGAGGTCCAGCGCCGAGCGGTGCAAACGGTCCTTGACCTCGTCCCAAAGCGCGGCTTGGCGCAGCGCGCGCTCGGCGATCTCGTCGAGCTTGGCCCGGTTTCGCTCGCCGTGGATGCGCGGGCCGTAGATCACGTTCTCGTAGATCGTCTTGGGGAACGGGTTCGCCCGCTGGAACACCATCCCGATGCGGTGCCGGATGACGACCGGATCGGCCTCGGGGCTGTAGATGTCCTCGCCGTCGAGCAGGATCGTGCCTTCGACGCGCGCGCCGGGCGTGAGGTCGTGCATGCGGTCGAGCGCGCGCAGGAAGGTCGACTTGCCGCAGCCCGACGGCCCGATCAGCGCGGTGACGTGCTCGGCCTTCATCGAGAGTGAAGCGTTCTTGATCGCCTGGAACGAACCGTAGAAGACGTCGACGTCGCGCGCGACGATCTTGTCGGCGGCCGTCGACGCGGTGGCGGGCTGCGCCGCGTCGATCACGACGATCTCCCGGTGAAGTGCGTGGTCAGCCTGCGTCCCAGCACGCGGGCCGCGACGTTGAACACCAGCACCATGATCAGCAGCACCAGCGCGGAGCCATTGCCGATCTGGTCGACGTCCGGCACGATCGACTCGGAGTGCGTGTACCACAGGTGCACGGCGAGCGTCTCGGCCGGTCGGAACGGGTTGAGATCGTACGGGTGATTGAACGGCACGCTCAAGCCGGCGGTGAAGATCAGCGCGGCCGTCTCGCCGAAGATGCGCCCAGCGATCAGCACGACCCCCGTCGTCAGCCGTCCGATCGCGCTGGGCAGCACGACGCGCGTGATCGCCTGCCACTTGGTCCCGCCCAGTCCCATCGATGCCTCGCGCATCGTGTCGGGAACGCTCGCCAGCGCCTCTTGGGTGACGCGCATCAAGGCCGGCAGGTTCAGCAGCGTGAGCGTGAGCGCGCCGCCGAGCGCCGTGAACTGCCAGTGGAAAAGATAGACGAACACCAGCAAGCCGAACAGGCCCATGACGACCGACGGTATCGTCGCCAACGACTCGGCGCTGAACTGCACGACGTTGCGGAACATCCCCGGCAGCGCGTACTCCTGGATGTAGACGCCGGCAGCGACCGCGATCGGCACGGTGAAGATCAGCGTGAGCATCAGGATGTAGAACGAGTTGTAGATCTCGGGCCCGATGCCGCCGCCGGCCGTCGTTTGCTTGGGCATGCCGAAGATGAACGACGGCGTGAGCGCGCTCCAACCGAGATACACCATGTACACGATGAACGCGGCCAGCATCACGATGATGCTTGACGCCATCGCCCAGAGGATGACCGTCGCGACACCGTCGGCGAGCTTGCGCGCCCGCACGCTGCTGGTAGCCGCGACGCTGCGCGCCGAAGGGTGGACGACGTTGCCCACTACGAGCGCCTTCGCAAGGCGACGCGCACGAACACGATCAAGAGCATCGCGATCACCAACAGCAGCAGCGCCATGGAAAACAGCGCGTGCTCGAGCAGCGAGCCTTCGGTCGCGCCGGGCATGTCGGTCACGATCTCGGTGGTGAGGGCGGCGGTCGGCGCGAACAGCCCTTGCGGAAACTGCGTCGCGTTGCCGAGCACCATTTGGATCGCCAGCGTCTCGCCGACGGCGCGCGCGATCCCCAGGATCAGCGCGACGGCCAGCCCGCTCGCAGCGCTCGGCAGCAGCACGCGGGTGATCGTCTGCCAGCGCGTCGCGCCCAGCGCCAGCGAACCTTCCTTGAGCGAGCCCGGCAACGAGCGAAACGCGTCTTCGCTCAGCGTGATCACCGTCGGCAAGATCATGATCGCCAGCACGATCCCGGCGGCGGCCAAGCCGAAGCCGCTGGGCGAGCTGGTGTGCGTGCGGATCAGCGGAACCAACAGCGTGAGGCCGAGCCAGCCGTAGACGACCGACGGGATCCCGACCATCACCTCGATCGCCGGCTTGAGGAGCTGCGTCATGCGATACGGCGCGATCTCGGCCAGAAACACTCCCACCGCGATCCCGAACGGGCCGCCGACCACGATCGCGAACAGCGTGACCGCCAGCGTCCCCACGATGAACACCGCCGCACCCGGGTGGCCCGCGTCGACGGCGAAATCGGGTGAAAACAGGAACGTCCAGAGCGGGAACTTGTCGACGTAGAACGTCTTTGTCCCCTCGAAGGCGAGATAGCCGAGTACTGCGACCATCGCCAGAATGACAAAGCCTGCGGCGAAGCGCAGACCCAGGACGGCGATGAGTTCGGTTCGATGGGACCGGCGGGCTTGTACGGCGATCACTCGTCGACGATGCTCCGGAAGGAAAGAGCGGAAGGGCGACTGCGCCAGCCGCCCTTCCGGGGCCTTCACATGACCGAGGATCAGCGGTCCGTCTCGTGGACCTTCATGTCGTTGATCACGATGAACCCGTCCTTGCGCACGAGATCGGCATTGCCGGCGACGAAGGCGATGAACTTCGCGATCTCGCCCGACGCCGGCCCCATGGTGAACATGTGCTCGTACGACCAGACCGGGTACTTGCCGGTGATGATGTTGTCGTCGGTCGGCGCGACGCCGTCGATCGACACTTCGGTCAGGCCGCTGCCGCGCGTGCCGCTGAACGCTGCGTACGAGATCGCTCCCGGCGTCTGCTTGACGATGCTCACCACGGTTCCCGTCGCGTCTTCGGTGAGCCCGCTCTCGTTGATCGGGACGCTGCCCATGATCGTCTTGGTGAACACGGCGCGGGTGCCCGAGTTGCGCGGCCGGTTGACCACCACGATCTTCGCGTCCGGTCCACCAACTTGTTTCCAGTTCGTCGCCTTGCCGGAGAAGATGTCTTGGAGCTGCGCCTTGGAGAGGTTCTTGAGACCGACGCTGGGGTTCGTGACGACCGCGAAGCCGATCACCGCGACCCGGTTGTCGTGCAGCTCGGGATGGGTGGGGGCGAGAATGTCGGAGTCGCCGATGTCGGTCGCTTTGCTGGCGACATCGTTGATCCCGGTTCCCGAGCCGCCGCCCGAGACGCTGATCTTCACGTCGGGATGCGCTTTCTGATATGCGCCGGCGGCGTCGAGTGCGAGCGGCAGCAGCGCCGTCGAACCCGCGACGGTGATCGTCGTGTCGGCGAACGCGGGTGCCGACCCGGCGCCTAGTGACAGACCGAGGAGCAGTGCAGCGAAGGCTGCGCTTCTCTTCACAGTGTGAACCTCCAAAGTACGTGGTGCGGTAGCCGTCAGCGGAAACGAACAGCCGCAACGCATCGTCGCAACCGAAGCGTAAGCCGGGTTTAACTTTAGCTTAAGGCGTCTTAATGTTCGGCTTCGGCGGCGGCCGGAATCCGCATCGTGAAGGTCGCGCCGGCGCCGTAGACCGATTCGGCCAGCAGCGTCCCGCTGTGCGCTTCGACGACGTGCTTGGCGATCGCGAGCCCGAGCCCGGTGCCGGTGTGCTCGCGCGAGCGCGAACGATCGACGACGTAGAAGCGCTCGAAGACGCGCGGCAGGTCGGCGAACGGGATGCCGACGCCGGTGTCGCGCACGCTGAGCACCGCGTCGCGGCCCTCGGCCAGCACGGTGACGACCACGCTTCCGCCGGCCGGCGTGTGGCGCAGCGCGTTGTCGAGCAAGTTGATGACGACTTGCGCCAGCCGCCCGCGGTCCGCATCGACCTCGACCTCGTCGGGCGCTTCGAGCTCGAGCTCGACGCCGGCCGCATCGGCGCGCTGCGCGAACGTATTGACCATCGACGCCGCGACGTCGCCGAGATCGAACCGGTCGCGCCGCAGCGTGACGGTTCCCGACTCGGAGCGCGCGAGCTCGAGCAGGTCTTCCACCAGCCGGATCATCCGCTCGACCTCGGCGCCGATCTGCGGTAGGAACAGCGTTCGCGCCTCGGCGTCGTCGTCGGAGACGAGCACCGTCTCGAGCATCAGCTTCATCGCCGACAGCGGCGTGCGCAGCTCGTGCGAGACGTTGCCGATGAAGTCGCTGCGCATCCGCTCGGCGGCCCGGTATGCGGTGCGGTCGGCGGCGATCGTGATCGCACCGGCCTCGTAGGGCTGCGCGGTGACGCCGACGTATCGAGCGCGCGCGCCGCTGCCGAGCTCGACGTCGCGCGAGCACACCTCGCCTGCCAGCGCGGCCTGCACGATGCGCTCGAGCTCGACCGAGGGCACGACCTCGATCAGCGCGCGACCGGGCGCGCGCCGCGGGTCGACGCCGAACAGCGCGCCGGCGGCCGCGTTGAAGACGCGGACGCGACGGCCCCAGTCGACGGTGAACGCGGCGAACGGCAGCGCCTCGACGAGCCGCTCGGCGCGGTCTTCCTCGGTCGCGACCGGCACGGGCGCGTCACGCTGCGTCGATGCGCGCCGCACCTTCGACGCGCGCAGCGCGGCGTACGTGCACGCGATGCCGGCCAGCGCGCCGAGCGAGGCCGCGATGAGGTCAGCCGTCGGCGGCTCCGGTCGTCACTCGCGGAACAGGTAACCGCGGCTGCGCACGGTCACGATGTGGCGCGGGTTGTTCGGGTCGATCTCGATCTTCTCGCGCAGCCAGCGCACGTGGACGCTGATCGTCTGGTGCTCGCCTTCGAAGTCATAGCCCCACACTTTCTCGAGCAGCATCTGGCGGGTGACGATCCGGCCGCGGTTCTCCATGAGCACGTGCAGCAGCCGGAACTCCTTGGGCGCGAGGGCGACCTCGCGGCCGCGCACGACCAAGCGTTGGCGCGACGGATCGATGCTGATCTCACCGGCGGTGATCGACTCGTCGCGCTCGTCGGCGTCGACGTCGGCGCGCCGCAGCCGCGCCTTGATGCGCGCCATGATCTCGCCCAACGAGAACGGTTTGGTGACGTAGTCGTCGGCGCCCAGCTCCAGCGCGAGCACCTTGTCGAACTCCTGGTCCTTCGCGGTGAGCATGATGATCGGGACGCTCGACGTCTTGCGAATCTCCTTGCAGGCTTCGATCCCGTCCAGCAGCGGCAGCATGATGTCGAGCACGACGAGGTCGGGCCGCTCGGTCTGCGCGAGCATCACCGCGGTGCGCCCGTCGCCGGCCGTCGCGACCGCGTAACCGTTCTTCTCGAGGTTGTAGCGCAGCGAATGGACGATCGCCGCCTCGTCGTCGACGAGCAGGATCTTCTTCTTCGTCGCGACTGCCGCCGTCACGCCGCCACCGTCGCATCGAACACGACCCGCACGCCGAAGGTGCGCTCGAACAGGTCGGCTTTCTCCATCGCGGCATCGAGTTCGCCCGATGCGTCGCCTTCGGCCTGCGCGCCGATCACCACCACGCCGTTTTCGGGCACCGCCGAGACGTCGGTCACCGTACCGAGGTGGCGGATGTCGAGACCGTCGGCGATCCGCAACAGCGAGGCCAGCACGTCGACCCGGCGGCGGTCGGCCGCCGCGAGCGCGACGTACTCCGGATGCGACGGCTTGGGCATCGCCTTGCGATAATAGCGCGCGACGAGCGCGACCAGCTCGCGCTCGTCGTTGCGCCAGCCCTCGAATTGCGTGTTGCGGATCAGGTAGGCGGCGTGCTTGTGGTGGCCGCTCTCGCTCACGAACCGCCCGATCCCGTGCAGGATCGCCGCCGCCCAGAGCAGGTCACGGTCACCGGGCGCGAGCCCGTGCAGCGGTGCGAGCCGTTCGAACAGCACGAGCGCCAGCCGCGCCACGTGGCGCTGGTGGCCGCCGAGGTGCTCGTAGCGGCGCGCCACCGCTTCGACCGCGTCGACGCGCGCGGCCCGCTCGTCGCCCAGCCGCTGGGCCAGCTCGCGGTCGCGCTGGGCGAGATCGACCACCACGCCGTCGCGCAGCGCGCGCTCGCAGACGACCAGCTCGTCGCGCCCGAGCAGCGCGAGCGCGCCGATCAGCACGGCATTGCCGGCGACGATGATGTCGCCGCGGCGCGGGTTCATCCCGGGCATGCGCCGCCGCTCGGCTTCGCCCATCACCAGCATCTGGCGCTGCAGCGTCTCCAGCCGCGCGCGCGACAGCGTGTAGCCGTGCACGCCCTTGACGGCCAGCCCGCGCTGCGCCGCGTCGACGGCGGCCAGTCCCATGATCGTGCCCGACGTGCCCAGCACGAGGTCGAGCCGGTAGTGACGGATGCGCTCCACCAGCGGGGCGAGTACCTCGTGGATGTGCGCGTCGAGCTTGCGCGCCGCGCGCAGCTGGTCGGGCACGTCGCGCAAGTACGCGTCGTACAAGCGGAGGCTGCCGAGCTTCACCGAGTCGACCAGGTAGGCGCGGTCGCCGTCGGCGACGATGAACTCGGTCGAGCCGCCGCCGATGTCGATGATGCACGCGACGCGGTCGTAGAGCGGGTAACCGTTGGCGACGCCGAGGTGGATGAGCCGGGCCTCTTCGAGGCCGTCGAGGATTTCCAGCTGCAGACCGGTGCGCGCCTCGACGAGCGCGCGAAACTCGCCGCCGTTGTCGGTCTCGCGCACGGCCGAGGTCGCGACGGCGCGGATCCGTTCGGCACCGCGCTCGCGTGCCGCGTCGTTGAAGCGCGCGATCGCTTCGACCCCGCGCTCCATCGCCTTGCGCGACAGCCGGCCGTGCTCGAGCGCGTCGTCGCTGCCCAGCCGCACCATCTCGCGCGCCTTGTAGACGACGCGCGACGTGTCGAACGCCGCGTCGAGCTCGACGACGATCAGGTGGATCGAGTTGGTGCCGACGTCGATCGCGCCGAACAGCACGTCGGCGGCCTACGCGCCGGACTTCTTGCGGACGGTGACCCCCGCGGCGCGCTCGTAGAACGTGGCGACCGACGTGTAGTCGTCCTTGCCGTGACCCTCGCCCGAGGTCGCGGTGTAGAGCTGGTACGCCAGCGCGCTGGCCGGCATCGGCACGCCGGCCGCGCGGGCGGAGTCGAGCGCGGCGGCGAGATCCTTGCGCAGCAGGTCGAGCGCGAAGCCCGGCGCGTGCGAACCGGCCAGCCAGCTCTGCGGCAGCCAGTTCTGCAGCAGGTAGTTCGCGCCGGTCGCGCCCGCAATGACCGACAGCACGGCGTCGATGTCGGCGCCGGCTTTCGCCGCGAACGTGAGCGCTTCGACGTTGGCGAGCATCGTGTTCGAGATGATGATCTGGTTGACGAGCTTGACCACCTCGCCCATCCCGACGGCGCCGACGTGGTTGGGCGTCCCCATCGCTTCGAGCACCGGCCGCGCTTCGGCGAAATCGTCGTCCGACGCGCCGACCATGATGGTCAGCGTTCCGGTCTTGGCGCGCGCGGGTCCGCCGGATACCGGCGCGTCGACGAAGCGCATCCGCGCGGCGCGCAGGCGCGCTTCGAAGGCGCGCGTCGCGACCGGCGAGATCGTCGACATGTCGACGAACAGCGTCCCGGGCTGCGCGCCGGCCGCGGCGCCGCGCTCGCCGAACAGCACCTCGTCGACCTGCGGCGCGTCGGGGACGCAAGTCACCACGACGGCGCAGGCCGCGGCGACGTCGGCCGGATCGCCGCCGTCCCGCGCGCCCTGCGCGACGAGCCGTTCGACCGGCGCGCGGTTCGCGTGCGCGCAGACCGTCACCGCGAAACCCGCGCGCAGCAGCGACGCCGCCATCGGCTCGCCCATCGTCCCGACGCCGATCACTCCGACCGTGGTTGCCATTACGGTCGGCTCGCGTACGGCGCACGGGACGGGTCGGCCTGCGGGTGAATGGGCCGGGGTGACCTCGGAGCGCCTCGCGTGACCGCGCTGCTCGCGTTCATCCGGCTCACGCGGCCGCTGTTCTTGTTCGGCGGCTTCGCGGGCGTCGCGCTGGGCGCGGCGGTCGCCGCCGGCGCCGGATCGCGTCTCGACGTTGCGACCTACCTGTGGGCGCAGGCGCTGGTCACGGCGTTTCAGCTGATGGTGCACTACGCGAACGACTACTTCGACCGCGAAGGCGACGCGAACGCGCAGCGCACCCCGTGGTCGGGAGGGAGCGGCGTCTTGCCGTCGGGGGCACTGCCTGCCCGCGTCGCGCTGGTTGCCGCGCTGGTGTGCGCGGCGCTCGGTTTGGCGGCGGCGTTGCGCTTCATCCTCGCGGGCGACGCGGCCGCCGGCCTGCTCGGCCTCGCGATCTTCGCGCTGGCATGGTCGTACTCGGGGCCGCCGCTGCGCCTGGCGGCGCGCGGGCTGGGTGAGATCGACACCGCGCTGGTGGTCGCGGTGCTCGTCCCCGCCGCGAGTTATGCGGCGTTCACCGGGCGGGTCGATGCGGCGTTGGCGAGCGCCGTGGCGGCGCCCGCCGCGGCGATGTTCGCGATGATGCTGTGCGTCGAGCTGCCCGACGCGGGCGCCGACCTCGCCGCCGCGAAGCGCACGCTGGTCGTCCGCTGGGGCCCCGCCCGCACGTGGCAGGTCGTCGCGGCCGTCACGGCGCTGGCGATCGCGACGGCCATCGCCGAAGCGCTGCGGCTGCGCCCCGGCGGCGCGCTCGCGCTGCTGCCCGCCGCCGGGGCCGCGGCAGCCCTCGTGCGGCGGTGCCTGTTCGATCCCCGGCCGGCGTCGATCGCCTTCTGGGGCGTGGCCTCGTATGCCACCATGACGGCCGGCCTCGCCGCCGCCTACGCCTGGGCGGCCGCCGGGCGCTGAGCGACCGGCGTCGTTGCGGCGCTGGTCCCCGAAGCGCACAATGGACCCGGCAGCCGCCGCGGCGAACTCGCTCGCGACCACCACTCGTAAGGGGAACCGACAGAATGCTTGCTTCGATCCGCCGCCCGACGTTCGAAGACCTCAACCTCTCGACCGGCAAGCGCGCGCGGCTCTACTCGATGATGTACCAGCACGGCCCGGCCAACGGGACGCTGATGATGCTGCCGATCGACCAAGGGCTCGAGCACGGCCCGATCGACTTCTTCGACAACCCCGACGCGCTCGACACCGACTGGGTGCTGCGGCTGGCGGTCGAGGGCAACTTCTCCGGGATCGCCTACCACATCGGGCTGGCCGAGAAGTACCACAAGCAGTACGCCGGCCGCGTTCCGCTGCTGCTCAAAGTCAACGGCAAGACGAACGTCCCATCCGACGACGAGTCGTTCTCGTCGCTGACGTCCAGCGTCGAAGACGCCGTCCGGCTCGGCGCAAGCGCCGTCGGCTACACGCTCTATGTCGGCTCGCCCGCGCAAGACGTCGATATCGCGCAGGCCAACGAGGTGCGGCGTGAATGCGAGCGCTACGGGATGCCGCTGGTGGTGTGGGCGTACCCGCGCGGCTCCGCGATCAAGGCCAAAGGCGGTCAGGACTCGCTGTACGCCGTCGACTACGCCGCGCGCGTCGCCTGCGAGATCGGTGCCGACGTCGTCAAGTTGAACGTCCCGAACTCCGAAGAAGCCGCTCCTGCGGCGCCCAAGCCGTACAACACGCTCACGATGTCCGAGCTCGACGGCCTGCGCAAGGTCGTCAAGTCGGCCGGCCGCACCCTCGTGCTCGTCTCCGGCGGCTCGAAGCTCAGCGACGACGACACGGTCCACAAGGCTCGCCTCGCGATGGAGGCCGGCTGCGTCGGGCTCATCTTCGGGCGCAACATGTGGCAGCGCAAATGGGACGACGCGCTCACCATGGCCGGCCGCATGCACGATCTCATGAAGGAGTTCGGCCAATAATCTCCCCGTTCGATTCCGCGCACCGCACGTTCGCGCACAACGTCATCGATCCCGATGGCGCAGCATCGGCGAACGGGAGCACGCTCGAGGCTCGCATCGAAGCGGCGCTCGATCGCGTGCGGCCGGCAATCCGGCGCGACAGCGGTGACGTGTGGCTGGTCAGGGTCGAGGGCGACGTCGCGTACGTGCAAATGATCGGCGCCTGCGGCGGCTGCCCCGCTTCGAACGCAACCCTCAAAGGCGGCATCGAAGCCGTCATCCGCGAGGACGTCCCCGAGATCCACACCGTCGAACAAGTCTAGGCGCCCGGCTCGCCCTTGGGCCTTTTTGCTTCGTCGCGATTTTAGGTGTTGCAGTTCTATCGATTTAATGCTTGGTGCAACCTCTGTTCGAACTCGGCAAATTTCTCGAGCAGCGCCGGCGACTCGCGTTCGGTCCATGCGCGCAAGAGATCAATTTCGACTTCGTCGAAGTTCTGCGCGGCAACAGCTACCGCGGCGTTGAGCGCCGTGTAGTCGCTCCAGAAGTAGAAGTGGGCCAAACGATCGCGGATGCAGTCGGTGCGTGTGAGAATTCGAAGGCGCAGATCTCCGTGCTCAAGTATGCGTGTTTCGTGAATGTACTCTCCGCCGACGGATAGTGGGCCTCGGGGGAAGTCGACGGTGAACTTCGACTTTAGATGTACGAAGATGCGAGATCTACCGTCTCGCTGAAACCCTATCGGCTCCAGTGCAACTGCGACTTCGGCGAGTGGGTCGCCGGCGTCCAAGATGAAATCCGCATCGTCAGACATGTAGCCCTGCGGAGCATAGAGTGCGGCAGCGCTTCCGCCGGTGAGAACGGCCGACATGCCGTGCGCCTCGAGCGCGGCCGAGACGGCAAAGCAGACGTCGGCGAGCGTCGATTCTACGGAGATCATAAGCGCTTGTTCCGGCGCCGCGGGCGCAGCCGGCGTGACTCTTTGAGCCGCTGGTACTCCGGATATCCTTCCGCGAGGCGCAGAAGGAGCGCGCGAAGCTCTTTAACTGCTGGAAAGAGCGGATTGAGCGTCACGGCTCGCACGACGAGCGGGCGCGTGGCGATCAGCCCCTCGTCCTCGACCTTGTCGAGCGTTCGCTGTACCGACGAGATGCTTGATCCAAGATACCTGGCGAGTTCGGCCGGGTAGGTCTCCTCGAGCACTGCAACGACCATGAGGAGCGCCGTGCGCATCTTCGTTCCAAAGAGCGCTGGAGCAGGAAGCTCCCATTGTTCGTCCTCATAGGATGGTGCACCGAACGGCATACCTTACTACTCCTCTCGGTATACTTTACTACTCCTCTCGGTATACTTCAACCCACGGCTGCGCGCCCGACCGAGGGATTGGTGGGATTCACGCCTGCCGTCTAAGCCTACAGGGGCAACTGGCTCCACTCTGCCACCGCTGCTAGAGAGAGATCGCCCCGGCGTAGCCGGTGAGCTCGACGTAGCCTTGGCCGACGTGTTGGTGGGTCGCGGCGTCCTCGACGTCGACGGCGCCCTCCCAATATGACGTGCCGCCGGCGGTGTTCGCGAGCTCCTGGTCGGCGAGCAGCGGAACGAGGACGAGATCGAGCCGGGCCGAGGGAACGCGCATGCGCCAGCCGCTGGGATACGCGGCGCCGGTGTGCGGGCTCTTCCAGCTGCCCGTCGCGTCGACGACGACGTCGGCCAGCGCGAGGTAGCGCACCGCGCCGCGTGGGTCGATCAGCGAGCCGCTCGACTCGGGGGTGATCGTTCCGTTCTTTTCGCGCAGCCGGTAGTCCATGATCTCACGGCGATCGTCGAGTTGAACGGAGAACCAATCCCAGCCGACCTGATCGTGCAGTTCGTCCGAGCCGAACTCGTGGTCCATCCACGACGTACCGTCGACATGAAACGTTCGACCGCCGTACCGCAGCCGGCCCGCCGTGCGCAGCCGGGTGAACGAGTAGTAGTGCGACGCGCACGAAGCGCAACTGCCTTTGAGCGACACGCCGTCACGCCCGTGCACCGCCGGCGGCTTCTCCGCGATCTGCGTCAGATCGAACCCCACCTCGTCGGTTGCCGCGCGCATGCGGATCGGATCCGTGCCGCGCAACGTCCACTCACCGGCAGCGACGTCGAGCCCGCGATCCGACGCCCGACCCATCCCCAGCGCTTCGCGCTCGAAACGCTCGTCGTATACGAACCGCCGGCCGCGCTCGTCCGTCAGCGCAAGGTGCGCCGGATACACCTGATTCCCGCGCCACCGCGATTGACCGGGAGCCGGTGTCGGATCACCGGGCCGCAAGCCCGACCGAAAGAACGTCAGCTCGTAGCCGAACCGCCGCCCGTCCGCCGCGCGCAGATGCCCCGTGTAGTACCACCACTCGGTCGCGAACGCGAAGTGCGCCCCATGATCGCGCGGAAACACGAACCGCCACGGCACCCGCGCGTTCGCGAACCCATCGACCGTTCGCGCCGGAACGGCAACCGTGCCAAGCGCGGCGGCGCGCAGTCCGTTCAGCGGCGCGACGAGGGTGAGCGCAGCCAGCATGGCGAGAGCGAATCGCGCGACCTTCATTCGCTGCGCATCGCATCGGCGGTCCGAATCCGGGCCGCGATCGCCGCCGGATACACGCCGGCGAGAACGGCCGCGACCGTCACCAGCACGATGGTCTCGAACAGAAACGACCCCGGCACGTGAAGCTCGATGAGCCAACCGAAAGCCTGGCGGTTGATCACGAAGATCAGGTCCAGCGCGAGCAGCATCCCGACACCGGCGCCCAGCAGGCCGCCGAGCAGTCCGATCCCGGCGGCCTCGGTGAGCACGATGCTGCGGACGCCGCCGACGGTGACGCCGACATAGCGCAACAGCCCGAACTCCGTGCGCCGTTCGAGCACCAGCGCGAACAGGGTCGACACGATGCCCATGACGGCGATGACGATCGCGATGACGTCGAGCGCGTACGTGATCGCGAACGTGCGATCGAAGACGTGCACCACCAGATCGCGCAGCTCGCGGTTGGTCGCGACGTCGACGCGTAGCGGCGCGAGCGCGCGCACGATCGCGCTCCGCAGGCGCTCCAAGTCGGCTCCAGGCCGCGCATAGACGGCGATCGAGTTGATCGAGCGGTCGTGAAACAGCCGGCGATAGGTGCGCGCATCGAGCAGCACGACGCCGGCGTCGGACGAGTAATCGTTGTAGATCGCGGCGACCGTAAACGTCGTCGGTCCGGACGGCGTCGGCAGCACGATGCGGTTGCCGGGTTCTACGCCAAACTTGGTCGCGAACGGCTCGGAGATCAGCACGCGGGTCGTGCCAGGCAGCGTGCGCGCGAGCGCCGTCGCGTCCACGCCGCCGAGCAGCCGCAGCGGGCGGTGCTCGGCGATCGACGAGAGATCGGTCGCTCCCAGATTCGTCAGCCGGCCGCGGAACGGCAGCGTCACCTCGCGTAGCGTCTCGACCTGCGCTACGCCCGGAACGGCCGCCACGCGCTCGGCGACGCCGGGCGAGAAGCGCGCGTCGTCCGACGCGTCGGCGAGCCCCACCGGCCGCACGAAGAGGTCGGCGCGCAGCGTCTCGTCAGCCCACGCGATGACCGTGATCCGAAACGACGCGACCAAGACGGCGACCGCGACCGTCATCGCGATCGCGATCGTCACCGCGGCGACCGCGACCGACGTGCGCAGCGGTGCGCCGGCGAAGTTTGCCGCCGCCAGGCTTAGCGCCGGGCGTCGCGCGGCCAGCGTCGTCCCGGCGCGCGCCAACGCGCCGACGGCGAGCGGCACGCACAGGGAGCCGCCGAAGATGATGAGCAGGCCCGCGACGTAGCCGAACAACGGTATCCCGTCGATCGCCGGTATGCGCGTGCAGGGTATCGCCAGCGCCAGCAGCGCGCATCCGGCCAGCGCCGTTCGGACGGCGAAGCGCGACCGGCGGCGCTCGAAGCCGCGGGCGCGCAGCGTGATCGCCGGCAGCGTCGACGCGGCGTCGAGTGCCGGAAACGCCGCGGCGACGATCGACGCCAGCACGCCGAGCACGAACGCTTTGGCGAACAGCAGGGGATCGTACGCGACGCGATCCGCATGCGAGGCGACGTAGAGGATGTCGACCGTGCTCGACACCGCCGCGACCGATAGCGAGGCGAGCGCCGCGCCCAGCGCGAGCCCGCCGGCCGACCCGAGGACGCCGATCAGCGCGCCCTCCGCAACGAAGGTGCGGAACACCGCGCCGCGCGTCGCGCCGAGCGCGCGCACCGTTCCGATCTCGGGCCGGCGCTGCACGACCGAGATCGCCACCGTGTTGTAGATCAGATACATCCCGACCAACAGCGCGACGTAGGCGAGCGCGGCCAGGTTCAGCCGAAAGCTCTGCAGCATTCGCGCGATCTCGGCGGTGCGGGTCTTGGGGCGAATCACGCGCGCGCCCGGCGGGATCACCGCCGCGACCTCGCGTTCCACTGTGGCCAACCGGCTCAGGTCGACGACGAGGTCGATGCGATCGAGCGATCCGAGCTTGTTGAAGATTTCCTGCGCGGTCGCGATGTCGACGAGCACGACGCTCGAGTCGATCCCCACGGTGCCGGGTGCGATGATGCCGGCGATCCGCAGCGTCACCTCGCGATCGCCGGCAACCGCGCGGACCATTCGGCCGCGCCGCCAGCCGAGCCGGCGTGCCGTCGCGTCGCTGACGAACGCTCCGTGCCCGTTCACCAGAGTCCACGGGTCGACGCTTTGCGCGCCGACCGTCCCGGGCGTCGCCGCGGCTCCGGCCGGCGCGCCGGGAAGCGGCCGCAGCATGTCGACGCCGAGCACGCGCAGGATCTCGCCCGAGAACGCTCGGCCCGGGATCGCACCGACGGTGAGCTCGTCTTCGATCGCGGGGCTCGCCGAATCGATGCCGGGGACGCGCTGCACGCGCAGGATCGCCCGCTCGTCGAAGCCGCGGCCGACGCCGAGCACCTGCAGGTTCACCTTGTTCGAAACGATGTTGACGCTCGACGAGAACGACGCGACCGCCGTCGCATTCGCCAAGTCGATCGCCAGCCCGATCGCGACGCCCAACGCCACCGCAAGTAAGGTGACGAGCGACCGCAGCGCGCCTGCTCGCAACGGTGCGAGCACCAGGGCGAAGAACAGCGGCGACGGCTTCAACCGACGCGGCCGTCGCGCATGCGCACGACGCGATCGCAGCGCGCCGCAGCGTCGGCACTGTGCGTCGCCATCAGGATCGCCTGACCGTCGTCGGCCCGCGAACGAAGCAGCGCCAACACGACGTCGCCGTTCTGCGAGTCGAGGTTTCCGGTCGGCTCGTCGGCCAGCACGATCGCCGGATGGTGCACGATCGCGCGCGCGATCGCAACCCGCTGCAGCTGCCC
>Ga0302325_10012458_pt1 | contig 18236 bp, 8 predicted proteins | sample Palsa_T0_2_FD_201948 | JGI IMG/M metagenome (GOLD analysis project Ga0302325, IMG submission 201948) | Peat permafrost microbial communities from Stordalen Mire near Abisko, Sweden - Palsa_T0_2 | ecosystem: Environmental > Terrestrial > Soil > Palsa > Peat permafrost | place: Sweden: Abisko...
GTCGGCCATCGCCGTCAGCGCCGGCAGGCTGGGCGCGTCCTCGCCCAGCACGATATCGAGCCGCGTCTCGCCCAGGATCGGCGCCAGCGCCCGGACCACCCGCTCGGTGACGGCGCCGACGTCCGTGAGGCCCAGTGCGACCACGGCGCGGCGGGCCGGCTCGTGCTTGGCCCGGCGGCTCATCGCCCGCTGGCGGGCGGCGGCGAACTCGGGGCGCACCAGGGCGTGGCTGGGGCCGAGGCGCACGGCGCAGTCGCGCGGGATCAGCGCGTCGTAGTGCTCGCGCCGGCGGCCGTAGCCGGGGTCGATCAGCAGCTCGACGCGATGCGGCCGATCGGCGAGGTCGTCGATCGCCACCAGCCGCCGGCCCAGCCCTCGCAGCAGATCCTCCAGGGCGGCATCGACCCGGTAATGGTCGACGACGACGACATCGGCCAGAAAGCGGCGCGCGATATCGGCGGCGTAATCGACCTGCTCGCTCAGAGCCTCGGCGTCGGTCATGGCCAGAAGACGATGCGAGGGCCAGTTGAAGCGGCGCAGGATGGAGGCCGCGGCGCGCGACTCGACGAAGGCGCAGGCCGCGCCGCGCTCCGTCAACGCCCGGGCCAGGGTGAGGCAGCGCATCACATGCCCTCCGCCGACCTCGGGCCCGGCGTCGGCGAAGAACAGGATGCGTGGCGCGTCAGGCAGGCTCACGGAGTCGCTTTAGGCGAAAACGGCGCTACATACTAAGCCCATGTCGACCTCCTCCGCCGAACCCCGCCGGACCCGCTGCCTGATCGTCGGATCGGGCCCGGCCGGCTACACCGCCGCCGTCTACGCCGCGCGCGCCCTGCTCCACCCGGTGCTGATCGCCGGCCTGGCGCCCGGCGGCCAGCTGACCATCACCACCGACGTCGAGAACTATCCCGGCTTCGCCGAGGTGATCCAGGGGCCGTGGCTGATGGAGCAGATGCGCGCCCAGGCCGAGGCCGTCGGCACGGAGCTGGTGAACGACATCGTCACCGCCGCCGACCTCTCAGGCCGGCCGTTCCGCGTCACCTGCGATTCGGGCGAGGTGTGGCTGGCGGAGACGCTGATCATCGCCACCGGCGCGCAGGCGAAGTGGCTGGGGCTGCCGTCGGAGCAGCAATTCCAGGGCTTCGGCGTCTCCGCCTGCGCCACCTGCGACGGCTTCTTCTACCGCGGCAAGCAGGTGGTGGTGGCCGGCGGCGGCAATACCGCGGTCGAGGAGGCGCTGTTTCTGACCAACTTCGCCTCCAAGGTGACGCTGGTGCACCGCCGCGACGAGCTGCGCGCCGAACGCATCCTGCAGGAGCGGCTGTTTGCGCATCCGAAGATCGAGGTGGTGTGGGACCACGCCATCGACGAGGTGCTGGGGACCACCGAGCCGATGGGCGTCACCGGCGTCAGGCTGAAGCACGCGAAGTCGGGCGAGACGCGCGAGATCGGCTGCGACGGCCTTTTCGTCGCCATCGGCCACGCGCCGGCTTCGGAGCTGTTCAAGGGCCAGCTGGCGATGGACGCGGCCGGCTATCTGCATGTGAAGGCGGGCTCGGCCGCCACCGAGATCCAGGGTGTCTACGCCGCCGGCGACGTCACCGACGACGTCTACCGCCAGGCCGTGACCGCGGCCGGCATGGGCTGCATGGCGGCGCTGGAGGCGGTGCGGTTCCTGGCCGAAGAGGACCACCACGCGGCGCACAAGCGCCTCACCCACCACGAGGCCGAGAAGATCGGGGTGTGGTGAGGCCCGCGACCGCCGCCGATCACGCCGCGATCCGCCGCGTCGAGATCGCCGCGTTCGGGCGGGACGACGAGGCCGGGATGGTGGAAGCCGCGCGGGCCGAAGGCGCGGCGCTGGCGGAACTGGTCGACGACCAGGACGGCGAGATCGTCGGCCACATCCTCTTCAGCCGCATGAGCGTCGCGCCGGCGAGGTTTTTCGCCGGGCTGGCGCCGGTGGCCGTGGCGCCCGAGGCGCAGGGGCGCGGGATCGGCGCGGCGCTGTGCCGGGCCGGGATCGAGGCGGTGCGCGCGCTGGGCGTCGAGGCGGTCGTCGTGCTTGGCCATCCGGACTACTACCCGCGCTTCGGCTTCTCGGCCGAGGCGGCGCGGCGGCTGGCCTCGCCCTACGCAGGATCGCCGGCGTTCATGGCGCTGGAGCTGGCGCCAGGCGCCCTCGCGGCGCCGCTCAAGGTCGACTACCCCGCCGCGTTCGGTTGACGGCCTCCGATCAGAAACGCCCCGCGCCGGCCGAGGCGGTGGCGTGCAGGAACGGCGTCTGACCGGCCCCGGCTGCCCACCAAACTCAACCTTCGTGGCGGAACGGGCAAAGACCTGCAGCCGCACGCGTCGGCCGGCCGCCGCGATGGGCGGGGCGCCGAAGGACGTGGATGGGCGAGCGTCAGAAATGTCCCGCGCCGCCCGAACCGATCGCACGGGCGAGCAACGGCAGGCCGCTGGGCGATGCTCCGGAGACCACGGCCGCGTTCGCCGCATCCGACGGGGCGAACGCGGCGAGGGTGTGGGCGAAGGCGACCACCTTGGGATCGATCGCCTTTTTCGGCGCGGCCGCCGTCGGATCGATCAGCGTGCCGCCGTGGCCGTCGCTGAGCACGGGATAGGCGCCCGCCGTCGTGCCTTCGAGTTCGAAGTAGTAGGCGTTGGCGCCGTCGATGAGCGTCAGCTCCCCGGCGTTGTAGGTCGCCGACGCGCCCGCCAGGAAGGGGATGCCCGTCAGGTCGATATCCTCGTGGGCGCCGTTGAAGTTGGAGATCACGTTGGCGAAGAGCGTGCCGGCCGGCGGCGCGGCCGCCGCATCGATCTGCAGCACCGCCGAGCCCGTCGCGGGCGGAACGAACTGGATATAACCGTCCCCGAGCGCCCCCGACGTCGCCATCTCGACCGTCCCGCCGCTGATCAGCACCTGGCCGTCGAACACCGAGCCCTTGCCGCTGATCAGCAGGTCGCCGCCCCCCGACTCGACCAACTGGCCGGCGCCCGACAGATTCCCGGCCAGCGTCCCGGCGCCGGCGTAGGTGACCGAGCCGGAATCGACCAGGTCGCCGCCCGACAGCAGGGTCAGGTTGCTCGCCGTCCCGCCGGCGGAGATGATCTCCCGGCCGCCGCTCGAGATCGTCGTCGCGACTGAGAGGCCGCTGGAATAGACGTGCTCCAGGCCGCCGAACTGCACCTGGGTCCCGCTGGCGACCGCGCCCGACTGGACGATATCGTCGCCGTCGAAGCTAACCACCGTCCCGGTCGCGGTCGCCCCCGACAGCACATCGAGGATCCCGCCGCTCGACACCGTCGCGCCGACGGTTCTGCCGCCGGTTGAAATGTAGGCTTCAGCGCCGCTGAGCGTGGTCCCGCTGGCGACGCCGCTCGAGTAGACATACTCCGCGCCGCCGCTCTGCACCGTGGTCAGGCGCGTCACACCGCCTGAAGAGATGAATTCCTTGCCGGCGCTCTGGACCGAGTCCCCGGAGCCGACCGCGCCGGCGAGAATGTACTCCGAACCGTAGCCGGCCAACGTGGTCGTGCGGGCGATACCGCCTGACGAGAGGCGCAGGTCACCGCCGCTGCTCACCACCGTCGTCGAGATCGTGCCGCCGAGCGCGTATTCGATCCCGCCGCTGGTCACCGTCGCGCCGACGCCGCGCCCGCCCGACGAGACCCGTTCATCGCCGCCGCTTAGGACGGTGTCGCCAGAGGTCGCGCCGCCCGAGAACACGCGAACGAAGCCGCCGCTGCTGACCACCGTGCCCGTGGCGGTCCCGCCTGAGTCGATCTGGAGCGTGCTCCCGCCGGATATGATGAGACCACTGGCGGTTCCACCCGACTGCACCTCGACGAAGTCGTCCGAAACCGTCAACCCGCTGACCGCGCCGGCGACATAGGTCGCCGCCACCCCCAGTGCGCCCGAACCGCGCACGACGGCGCCCTTGTCCACCGTCACCCCGCTCAAGCCGGCGCCAGATAACACGCTCACGGTCACCCCGCTCAGCACCGTGGCGCCCAGGAGCGCGTAAGTGCCGCCGCTCGACACCGTCACCCCGCCCAGCACCGTCGAGCTCATCACCGCGCCGGACGATACGGTGAGATTGCTCGCCACGGCTTGGCCGTAGGCCGCCGACCCGCCGCTCTGGACCGTTACGCCGGTGGCGGCGCCGCCCGATTCCAGGAACATGATCCCGCCGCTCTCGACGATATCCCCGGAGGCCGAGCCGCCAAACCCGACGATCTCCAGACCGCCGCTCTGCACCACCGTGTCCGAGGTGTGCCCCCCGGACCCGATCTCGAGGATGGCCTGCGACGTGGCGCCGGTAACCGTCACGCCGCTGGCCGCGCCGCCGGACACCAGCGTAAGTTCCCCGCCGCTCGTGAGCGTCACGCCGTCGACGTCGCCCAAGATCAGACTCTCGCCGAACAGCACCCCCGCCCCTTGGAGCAGGCCGCCCTGCAAGACGTTGATATACGCGGCTGTCGATCCTCCCTGCAGCGTCGCCGAGCCACCGTTCTCAACGGTATCGAGGATCGCTTCGCCGCCGGAAAGCAAGATAAGCGGATTGCCGCTCGAGACGAGCTGACCGGCGAAAACGACTCCGGAGGAAACGGTGATGGTCATCGGCAGCGCCCCGCAGGATCAGCCAGCGCGTCCGGTTGATCCGGAGGCCGGCAATGTGTCGTTCCTGCAATAAGCTAGCCCGAACACCGGCCGCGAATCAATCAGGCGCGCGGAAGCGGCGATGGTCACGGGTCTGTCCCCTCGCTGGAAGGCGCCTGACCGCAGGCTATCCGAGGCAGGGGCCCCGGGGCTCCGGACTACAAGCGTCCCGCGCCGGCCGAGGCGGTGGCGTGCAGGAACGGCGTCTGGCCGGCGGGCGACGTGCTCGAGACCAGGGCCGAGTTCGCCGCGTCGGCGGGGGCGAAAGCGGCGAGGGTGTGGGCGAAGGCGAGCACCTTCGGATCGATCGCCTTGTGCGCCGCCGCCGCCGTGGGATCGATCAGCGTCCCGCCGTGGCCGTCGCTGAGCACCGGATAGGCGCCGGCCGTGGTTCCGGCGATGTCGAAGGTGTAGGTCGTGGCGCCTTCGGTGAGCACCAGGGTCGAGCCGACGATCGCCGCAGAGGCGCCAACCACATAGGCGATGCTCCTGAGGTCGATGTCATCGTGAGCGCCGCTGAAATCGTGAAGGATGTTGGCGAAGGTCCCGTTGGCCGCCGGGGCGTCGGCCGCATCGATCTGCAACACCGCCGAGCCGGTCGCCGGCTCGGTGAACTCAATGTTGGAGACCCCAACCGCGCCGGAAGTCGCCAGCTCGATCGTCCCGCCGTTGATCACCACCGTGCCGTCGAAAATCGAGCCATTGCCGCTGATCAGCAGGTCGCCGCCGCCGCTCTGAATGATCGAGCCGTCCCCCGACAGGGTCGCGGCGAGCGTCCCCGCGCCTGAGATCGCCACCTCGCCGTTGTCGACAAGCTCGCCGCCCGAGAGCACCGTGAGTCCGCTCGCGACACCGAAGCCGGAGATCACCTCCCGGCCCCCGCTCGAGACGGTCGTCGACACCGTCAAGCCGCTCGAGAAGACGTGCTGCAGCGCGCCGCTGAGCAGTTGGGTCCCGCTGGCGATCCCGCCGGACTGGACGTACTCATCGCCGCCGACGCTCACCACCGTCCCGGTCGCGGTCCCCGATTTCAGCACCTTGTCGATGCCGCCGCCTGACACCGTCAGGCCGACCGCGCTGGCGCCCGACGAGATCAACGAGTCGCCGCCGCTCAGCGTCGTCCCGCTCGCCAGGCCGCCCGTGTAGAGGTACTCCAGGCCGCCGCTCGTCACCACGGCCCCATTCGCCACCCCACCCGACGAGATGATCTCCAGGCCGCCGCTCCCAGCCACGTCGCCGAAGGTGATGGCGCCGGCATAGAGGTGCTCCTCGCCGCCGCTCAGCACCGTGGTCGCGCTGGCGATGCCGCCCGAATGGACGAACTCGTCGCCGCCGCTGCTCACCGTCGTGCTGGTGACCGTCCCCGAGAACATGGCGTACTCGAACCCGCCGCTGGACACCGTCGCGCCGACGGCGCGGCCGCCCGACGAGACGAACTCGTCGCCGCCCGCGATGATGTCGCCAGAGGCGACGCCGCCCGAATAGACATGCTCGACGGCGCCGCTGCCCACCACCGTGCTCGTGGCCGTCCCAAAGTCGATCAGGTTGGAGCCACTGGAGACGATCGTGCCCGTGGCGCTCGCGCCGGCGTCGACCTGGATCGGGGCGCCAAAGTCGGTGACGCCGCTGGCGGTTGCGCCCGACAACAGTTCAAGCGAGCCGCCGCCGTCAACCGCCACCCCACTGACTGAGCCTGCGACGAAGTTCGCCTCGTCTAGGTCCCCGGGACCCAGCACCACCGCGCCCTTGGACACGATCAAGCCGCCCGCGCTCGTATTTGCCGCCAGGCTCAGCGTCGCGCCGCTGAGCAGCGTGTTGCCCAGGAGCGTGAAACTGGCGCCGCTGGAAACCGTCACCCCGCCCAGCACTTTCGGGTTCGTCAGCGCGCCCGACGATACGGTGAGAGCGCCTGTCAGGGTCCCGCCGTACGCAAACGAACCGCCGCTCTGGACCCCGACATCGACGGCGGTTCCACCGGCCTGCAGCAACAGTGTCCCGCCGCCCTGGATGGCGTCTCCGGAGCCCACGCCGCCGAAGCCGATGATCTCGACACCACCGCTTTGAACCACCGTGTTCGTGGAACTGCCGCCGGAGTCGATTTCTAAGAAGGTCTGAGAAATGGAGCCGCCGACCGTCACGCCGTCGGCGCGCCCTCCGGACAGGATTGTATTGAAGCCCCCGCTGACGAGCGCCAATCCGCTGAGCGTGCCGGCGACGACATTGTCTTCCGCAAGGTCGCCCGCTCCCTCCACCACCCCGCCGGCGTCCACCTGCAGGTATCCGGCGATCGACCCTCCCGACAGCGTCACCGTGCCGCCGCTGAGGACGGTGGAGAGCTCGATAATGCCGCCGGAGCTGACGACGACGGGATTGCCGCTCGAAACGGTCATGCCGCCGGCGGTGACGCCGGAGGAGACGGTGATGGTCATCGATTGGCCCCTTCACTGCGATGGCGCAGGCGCATCGCGCCCGTGGCCCCGGCCACACCTAAGCCAGATTTCCGCCCCGAAACAAGCAGCAGCGAACGGCACCAGGTTGCAAGAAGTTGTTTTCCAGGGGCGGCTGCGGGCCGCGTGGCCGTTAGGATTTCGCCGGTTGCGCAGGCCTCTCGTCGTAGCGGCCCCGCGCCATGGTGTGCAGGAGCGACATGGCCAGCAACAGGTCCCCGCCGCTGGCGAGTTGCGCCGGTCCGAAATCCCGCACCAGATGGGCCTCGATATGGGCTGGAACGGAGCCGGCGGGCGCGACGGGATTCTGCGAGGCCAACGCGTCGAACTGTCGATCGTCGGCGTCGCAGTCGCCGCTGAGGTCGCCGATACGCTCGCACAACATCGCCGTGGCCATCGGCGAGCGGCCCATGTCGTGGGCCGGCAGCAGGATCAGACCGTCGAAGACATCAACCCGCGAGGCCCCGACACCGTTGAAGATGCCGAACATCATCGTGCCGCTGTTGCCCTCGGACGCGACGACGTAGATCAGCCCCTGCAGCGGAACGATCCAGCCACCGACCTTCGCTTCGGCGCTTCCCATCCGCAGCCGCAGCAGGCCGATGTCGTCTGGGCGGACCATGCTCCATTCGTGCAGGTATCGGCCGGGAAGACGTGGATGCGGTCGCGTGCAGCGGAAGAAGCCCTCGTACGCCCGTCCACGCAGCGCCGTGGCCGAGATCATCTGATCCCAGATCGCGAACGGGAGGCCGTTCGCGCGCGGAACAGCGCCGAACATTTCGGCGAGACTGTCGGGGGTGCGCTCCCAGTCCAGCGCTCGAAAACCGGCGAGGCGGCCGGCCACCAGCGCCGACAGGCGGGTCAGATTATGCGCCGACGGCTGCACGCTGCCGTTCAGCCAGCGGCTCACCACTGATTTGTCGACCGCCAACTCGGCGGCCAATCTGGCCGCGCTCATGGACAGCAGCTTCAGAACCAGCCGCAGGTTCTCCGAGAAGAGTGTCGTTGACGCCATAGCCGCGCTTAGCCGTTGCGGCGGCCAATGCCAAACGCGACGGCGAACAATCAGGTCGATGAAGCCGGGCGGCGGCAGCCGCCACCCGCTCAGAAATGCCCGGCGCCCGCCGACGCTGTCGCGTGCAGGAACGGGGTCTGGCTGGCCGGCGAGGTGCTCGAGACCAGGGCCGTGTTGGCGGCGTCGGCGGGGGCGAAGCCGGCGAGGGTGTGGGCGAAGGCCAGCACCTTGGGATCGATCGCCTTGTGCGGCGCCGCCGCGGTGGGATCGATCAGGGTGCCGCCGCGCCCGTCGCTGAGCACCGGATAGGCGCCCGCCGTGGTTCCGGCGAGGTCGAAGGTGTAGGTGTTGGCGCCGTCGGTGAGCACCAGGTTCCCGCCGACGATCGCCGCGCTGGCGCCGGCGACGTAGGCGATGCTGGTCAGGTCGATATCGTCGTGGGCGCCGCTGAAGTTCGAGATCACATTGGCGAAGGTCCCGTTCGCCGCCGGCGCGTCGGCCGCATCGATCTGCAGCACCGCCGAGCCCGTCGCCGGCTCGAAGAACTCCACGGCGCCGGTCCCGATCGCGCCCGAGGCCGCCAGTTCGACCGTCCCGCCGCTGATCATCACGGCGCCGCTGAAGTCCGCGCCGTAGCCGCTGATCACGAGGTCGCCGCCGCCGCTCTCGACGATCGTGCCGTTCCCCGAAATGGTCGCGTCCAGCGTCCCGGCGCCGGAGATCAGCACCTGGCCGTTGTCGACCAGCTCGCCGCCCCCGAGCACGGTGAGCCCGCTCGCCACCCCGCCGGCGGAGATCACGTCGCGGGCGCCGGCCGAGACGGTCGCCGACACCGCCGTGCCGCTCGAGAACACGTGCTGCAATCCGCCGCTGAGCAGTTGGGTCCCACTGGCGACGCCGCCGGACTGGACATACTCATCGCCGCCGGCGCTCACCACCGTCCCGGTGGCGGTCCCCGACTTCAGCACCTTGTCGATGCCGCCGCTGGACACCGTCAGGCCGACCGCGGCGGCGCCCGACGAGATCAGCGCGTCGCCGCCGTTGAGCGTCGTCCCGCTCGCCACGCCGCCCGTGTAGAGGTACTCCAGGCCGCCGCTCAGCACCGCGGCCCCGTGCGCCACGCCGCCCGAAGAGATGATCTCCAGGCCGCCGCTCTGGGCGACATCGCCGAAGGTCACCCCGGCGTAGAGGTGCTCTTCGCCGCCGCCGGCCACCGTGGTCGCGCTGGCGACGCCGCCCGAATGGACGAAGGCGTCGCCGCCGCTGCTGACCGTCGCGCCGGTGATGGTCCCGCCGGCCATGGCGTATTCGATCCCGCCGCTGGACACCGTCGCGCCGACGGCGCGCCCGCCCGACGATACGAATTCGTCGCCGCCCGCGACGATGTCGCCCGTGGCCACGCCGCCGGAGTACACGGTGACCACGCCGCCGCTGCTCACCACCGTGCCGGTAACCGTCCCGTGGTCGACGAGTTCGGCGCCGCTCGAGAGCACCGTCGCCATGGCGGCCCCGCCGGCGCTGACCTGGACCGTGCCGGATTCGACCACCACGCCGCTGGCGACCCCGCCGGACAACAGTTCGATGCCGCCGGAGAAGAGCGACATTCCGCTGACCGAGCCGGCGACGAAGCTCTCGTCCTCCAGCGTGCCCGCCCCCCGCAACACCGCGCCCTTGGCGATCGTCAGGGCCGTCGCGATCGCCCCTGCCCCCTCGCTCACGTTCGCGCCGCTCAGCAGCGCCGCGCCCAGAAGCTGGAAAGCGCCGCCGCTCGAAACGGTCACACCACCCAGCGTCACTGCGTCCGTCACCCCGCCGTTCGGCGCGGAGAGAGCGCCCGTCACGGTCCCGCCATAAGCGAGCGTCGCGCCGCTCTGGACTCCCACGTTGACGGCGGTCGCGCCGGCTTCCACGAACAGCGTCGCGCCAGCCTCGGCGGTGTCTCCAGTGCCGATCCCGCCGGCTTGCAGGAACAGGATCCCGCCGGTCTGGGCGACGTCCCCGGAGCCGACGCCGCCGATGAACTCCACCCCGCCCGCTTGAATCACCGTCCCCGTGTCTGTCGCTCCGGATGCGAGCTGAAGATAGCCGCCAGCGCCGACCGTCAGGCCGTCCGCGGTCCCCCCGGACAGGAGGGTGAGGTAGCCGCTGTCTGCGACCGTCAGCCCGTCGATCGAGCCGTAGACCAGGTTGGCGCCGCTCAGTTCTCCCGAGCCCTCAACCACGCCGCCCTGGTCGACGTTCAGGTATTCCAGTAGCCCGCCGCCCGACACCGTCGCCGACCCACCGCTGAGCACGGTGATGAAAATGGCGCCGCCGCTGGCGAGGACGTCGAGCGGATTGCCGCTCGAGACAGTCAGGTCGGCGACCGCGACGCCGGAGGAGACGGTGATGGTCATGGGTCAGCCCTTCGCCGAAACGACGCTGAGCTAGACTATCTCCGCGGCTCCCGGAGGCGCAGTGGCATCGGCGTCACTCAGGGTTGCACGATGGTGCACGTCGGGGCGCCTGGAGGCTCGCGTCACCCGCGTCCGACGCCGGCCGAGGCCGTGGCGTGGGCGAACGGGGTCGGGCCGGTGGGCGAGGTGCTCGATACGAGGGCGGTGTTCGCGGCGTCCGAGGGGGCGAAGGCGGCGAGGCTGTGGGCGAAGGCCAGCACCTTCGGATCGAGCGCCTTGTGCGCCGCCGCCGCGGTGGGGTCGATCAGCGTGCCGCCGTGGCCGTCGCTGAGCACCGGATAGGCGCCGGCGGTCGTGCCATCGAGGTCAAAGTAGTAGTCATTGCCGCCCTCGCTCAGCGTCAGCACCCCTCCCGTGTAGGTCGCCGTCGCGCCGGCCGCATAGGCGATGCTCCTCAGGTCGATGTCGTCGTGGGCGCCGCTGAAGTCGACGAGCGTGTTGGTGAAGGTCGTGCCCGCCGCCGGGGCGTCGGCCGCATCGATCTGCAGCACCGCGGAGCCGGTGGCCGGTTCGATGAACAGGATCCCAGCGGTCCCGATCGCGCCGGACGTCGCCAACTCGATCGTGCCGCCGCTGATCGTCGCCTGGCCACTGAACTTCGCGCCGTTCCCGCCGATCATCAGATCGCCGCCGCCACTCTCGATTATCTCACCGCCGCCCGAGAGGGTCGCGTCCAGCGTCCCGGCGCCCGAGATCACCACCGCGCCGTTATCGACGAGGTCGCCGCCCGAGCGAACGGTGAGCCCGCTCGCCGCCCCGAAGGCGTAGATCACCTCCTCGCCGCCGCTCGAGACGGTCGTCCCCACCGCCACGCCGTCCTCGAAGACGTGCTGCAGGCCGCCGCTCAGCACCAGGGTTCCATCCGAAACCCCAGACTGGACATATTCGTCGCCGCCGAACCTCACCAGCGTCCCGGTGGTCGTCCCCGAGGTCAGCACATCGTCGATCCCGCCGCTGGAGACCGTCATGTCGATCGCCCTGGCGCCCGATGAAATCAACGCGACGCCGTCGCTGAGCGTCGTCCCGCTCGCCGCGCCCCCCGTGTAGACGTACTCCGCGCCGCCGCTGATCACCGCGGCGTTCTGCGCAACGCCGCCCGACGAGATGATCTCACGGGCGCCGTTCTCGACGGTGTCTCCATAGGCCACGCCGCCGGTGTAGACGTGCTCCTCGCCGCCGCTCAGCACCGTGGTCTGGCTGGCGACGCCGCCCGACTCGACGAACGCGTCGCCGCCGCTGCTCACGAGTGTTGCGGTGACGGTCGCCCCCGCCAGCGCATATTCGAGCCCGCCGCTGGACACTGTCGCGCCGACGGCCCGCCCGCCCGACGAGACCAGTTCGTCGCCGCCGCTCAGAATGTCGCCGGAGGCCACGCCGCCCGAGTAGACGGTGACCACGCCGCCGCTGTCCACCACAGTGCTCGTGGCCGACCCAGAGTCGCTAACGTCCCCGCCGCTCGAGACAACCGTTGCCGTGGCGCTCGCGCCGGCGTCGACCTGAATGCTGGTGCCGGACGAAAGCGTCACCCCGCTGGCGACGCCGCCTGATAGGAGCTCGATCTCGCCGAACCGAATCGTCACGCCGCTCACCGAGCCGGCGACGGTGTTGTCGAAGTCCAGGACTCCCGACCCCAGCAACACCGCGCCCTTGGAGATCGTCAGAGCCTCGGCGACCGCGCCGGACAACAGGCTCACCGTCGCGCCGCTGAGCAGCGTGGCGCCGGCAAGCGCGAGCACGCCGCCGCTGGAGACCGTCACGCCGCCCAGCTCGATCGCGTTGGCCACCCCTGCGGACGACACGGTGAGGTGGCCCGTGACGCTCTGGCCGTAGTCGAGGGTGCCGCCGCTCTGGACCCCCACCCCGACGGCGGTTGCGCCGGGTTCCAGGAACAGCGCCCCGCTGCTCTGGATAGAGTCGCCGGAGGCGACGCCGCCGTAGCCGATGATCTCCAACGCGTCGTCCATGACCACCGTGCCGGTGGCGCTCCCGCCCGACTCGATCTGGAGGATGGCCTGCTCCCCGCCGCCGGAAACCGTCACGCCGTCAGCGGTCCCCCCGGACAAGAGCGTCAGGTAGGAGCTGCTCGTGAGTGTCACCCCGTCGATCGAGCCGAACACCGTGTTGTCGCCTTCCAGCTCTCCCGACCCCTCCACGAGGCCGCCCTTGTAGACGGTCACGAAGGCGCCGATCCCCCCTCCCGACAGCGTCGCCGATCCGCCGCTGAGGATGGTGACGAGCACGGCGGAACCGGTCGGCTGGACGACGAGCTGATCGCCGTTCGATATCGTCAGGCCGAGAGCCTGGGCGCCGGAGGAGACGGTGATGGTCATGGGTCAGTCCCTTCGCTGGAACGCAATAGCACCGCGGCTTGCGGTCGAACTGCCCGCAGCAAGCTATGTCGGACGTGAAACAAACTCAACCGGAGCTGCGCGTCCGCGTTTCGCGTCGGGTCAGATATGCCCCGCCGTGGCCGAGGCGGTGGCGTGGGCGAATGGCGTCTGGGCGGTGGGCGAGGCGCTGGAGACCAGGGCGGTCTTGGCCGCGTCCAACGGGGCGAAGGCCGCGGCGGTCTGGGCGAAGGCCACCGCCTTGGGGTCGATCAGCGTGCCGCCGTGGCCGTCGCTGAGCACCGGATAGGCGCCGGCCGTCGTTCCGGCGATGTCGAAGGTGTAGGTCTTGCCGCCGTCGTGCAGCACCAGGGTCGATCCGACGACCGTGGCCGACGCGCCCGAGACGAAGGCGATGCTCCTCAGGTCGATGTCTTCATTGGCGCCGCTGAAGCCGGAGATCACGTTGGCGAAGGTCCCGCCGGCGGCGGGGGCATCGGCGGCATCGATCTGCAGCACCGCCGAGCCGGTCGTGGGCTCGACGAACTGCACATAGCCGGTCCCGATCGCGCCCGATGTCGCCAGCTCGATCGTTCCGCCTTCGATCGCCACCTGGCCGTCGAACGCCGCGCCCTTGCCGCTGACCAGCAGGTCGCCGCCGCCGGCCTCGATGATCGAGCCCGATCCCGACAGGGTTCCGGCCAGCGTCCCGGCCCCGGTGGTCCGCAGCTTGCCGTCGTCGACCACCACGCCGCCGGAGATGAGGGAGAGCCCGCTCGCCACACCGCCGGAATAGATCGTCTCCCGCCCCGCGCTGGACACCACCGTGCCGCTGGCGAGGCCGCCCGAATAGACGACCTCCTCGCCGCCACCGCCGACGACCGTGCCGGTGGTCCGGCCCGACGCCAGCGCGTCGATGAAGCCGCCGCTCGAGAGGACGGTCCCGCTGGCGGCGCCGCCGGAGGAGACGAGCTCCTTTCCGCCGGCGAGCGTCGTCGCCGTGGTCGTCGCCAGGTCCAGCACATAGATGAAGCCGCCGCCGGACACCGTCGCGCTGACGGCGCGGCCGCCCGACGAGACGTACTCCAGGCTGTCGTTCACGGTGACGCCGCTGGCGACGCCGCCGGACCAGACATCGCCCCGGCCGCCACTGAGCACCGTGGTCCCGCTGGCGACGCCGCCCGAGCGGACCACCTCCAAGCCGCCGCTGCTCACCACCGTGCCCGTGGTCGCCGCGCCGCTGTCGATTTCCAGTTCGCTGAGATAGCCGTTGCCTTCGGTGGTCACCGTCGTGTCGACCGCGGTCCCGCCGGACACGAGGGTGACCAGGCCGCCGGAGAGGACCGTCACCCCGCTCATAGCCCCGGCGACCTCGCTGATGTCTTCCAGGTTTCCCGGCCCGAGCACCGTCCCGCCGTGCGACACGAAAACGCTCGCCACCGCGCCCGACGCCAGGCTCAGGGTCACGCCGCTGAGCACCTCGGCGCCTGCGATCACCAGATAGGCGCCGCTCGAAACCGTCACGCCGTCGAGCACGGTCGTGCTCGTCACCGGGCCGGAGATCGCGATGAAATCGCTGGTCAGGTCGCCGCCGAAATCGAAGGTCCCGCCGCTCTGGACGGTCTCATCGTGGGCCGTCCCGCCGGAGAACAGGTACAGCAGCCCGCCGCTCTGCACGGTGTCGCCGGACACCACGGCGCCCGAGTAGACGTATTCCGCGGTCCCGCTTTCGACCAGCGTGCCGGCCGTCGAGCCCTCGACGTCGAAGTTGGAGCCATCGACGACGACCGTGCCCGTGGCGGTCCCACCCTGGAGGATGGCGATCGCGCTTTGACCGCTGATGGTGACGCCGCTGATGGTCCCGCCGGACAGCACCTCGAGGAAGCTGTACGGGTCCGCGTCGTCGTCCCCCAGCGTCGCCCCGATTACGGCGCCGGCGACCACGTCCTCGACGCCCAGTTCTCCCGGCCCCGACACCACCGCGCCGGCGTTCACCGTCAGCTCGCTGGCGAGGGTCCCCGCGGCGAGGCTGACGGTCACGCCGCTCACCACCGTGGTGTCGTAGAGCTCGACATAGCCGCCGCTCGACACCGTCACGCCGCCCAGCACCGTCGTGCGCGTCACCGGGCCGGCGAGCGCGGTGAAATTGCTGATCAGGGCGCCGCCGAACGCCAGCATGCCGCCGCTCTTGACCGTGACGCCGCTCGCGGTTCCGACGAGGAACAGCTCGCCGCCGCTCGAAACCACGCCGCCGGAGATGTAGCCGTCGTCGACGAACTCCAGCCCCTCGTTCTCGACCACGGTGTTCGCGGCCGAGCCGATGACGTCGAGCAGCCCCCCGGCGACGACCGTGCCGGTGGCGCTGGCGCCGGAGCTGACGACAAGTTCGTCGAAGCCCGGGGAGTCGCCCCCATCGCCGGAGACGGTGAGGCCGCGGGCGACGCCGCCGGAGGTGAGCTCCAGCTCGCCGCCGTCGCCGATCGTGACGCCGCTGACCAGGCCGGCGGCCGTGTCGTCGTCCTCCAGTTCGCCCGACCCCAGCACCACGCCGCCGGCGGACACCGTCAGCTGGCCGGCGAAGGCTCCGGACGCCAGGCTCAGCGTCACGCCGCTCAGCACCGTGGCGTCGTAGAGATCGATGATCGCGCCGCTCGAGAGCGTGACGCCGCTGAGCAGCGTGGAGCTGGTCACCGGACCGGCGGTGAAGTTGCTCGACAGCGTCCCGCCGACCGCCAGCGCCCCGCCGCTCAGCACCGTTTCGTCGGTGGCGGTTCCGCCGTCCAGGATCGCCAGGCCGCCGCTCTCGACGAAGCCGCCGGACTCGGCGCCGCCGATGGCTTCCACGCCGCTGTTCAGCACCTGGGTGGCGCCCGCGGAGCCGTCGACCAGCAGTTCCGAGCCATCCGCGACCGTCGTGGCGCTTACCGTCGCGCCCTGGTCGACCTCGAGCGTGCTGCCGTCGTAGGCGGTCACGCCGCTGGCCGCGCCGCCGGACAGTATCTCGGCGAAAGCGCCGCTTGAGAGCGTTACGCCGCCGATCGATCCGGCGACGCTGATCGCGCCCTCGACGTCGCCGGTCCCGACCACCGCGCCGCCCGACGACACCGTGGCGGAGTCCACGAACGTTCCGGCCGCCACGCTCAGCGTGACGCCGCTCAGCACCGTGACGCCGTCGAGGTCGATGATCCCGCCGCTGGAGATGGTGACGCCGCTCGACGTCGTCGTGCTCGACACCGCGCCGACGGTGAAATCGGCCGACAGGGTCCCGGCGCTGAGCAGCACCGAGCCGCCGCTCAGCACCGTCTCGACCACGGCGCTGCCGAACACCTCCAGCAGGCCGCCGCTCTGAACGGTGTCGCCGACGGCCACGGCGTAGGCCTCGATGTCTTCCTCGCCGCCGCTCGAGATCACGCTGCCGATGTCGAAGCCCGAATTTACGAACAGCGCGCCGCTCGAGACCACCGTGGCGAACGCGGACCCGAAATCGGCAGACAAGGTGGCGCCGCCCTCGAGCGTGGTCCCGGAGACCGTCGCGCCGTATCCGACCGACAGGTAGCCGCCGGCGCCGTTGACGGTCAGGTCGTCGACGGTCCCGCCCGACGCAACGCCGAGGAAATTGAACGCGCCGCCGCTCACGCCCAGCGTGCCGCCGCTGACCACGCCGGCGTCGAAGTTGTCGCCCTCCAGCAGGCCCGATCCCAGCAGTGCGCCGCCCGACAACACGGTGAGGCCGCTGCCGATCGCTCCCGCCGACAGCGTCGCCGAACCGCCGCTGAGCACGACCGTGGTATCGACCGCGCCGCCGGAGAGCACGACCAGCGGATCGCCGCTCGAGATGGTCAGGCCGCTGCTGGTGACGCCGGAGGCGACGGTGATGGTCATCGGTCAGTCCTTCGATGGAAGCGCGCCGATCCGAGCGACTCGGGCCTGGCGGGCGCTCAACAATCTACACGGTCGAATGCCAACAAAAAGTCGCGCCCAGGCAATCGTGTGAGCGGCTCGAGCGCCGCAGGGCCCTTCGTCGCCCTGCGGGCGACACTTCGCCCACGGGGGGAAGAGAACGACCCCGCCATCCCACATGCCGTTTCCCGGCCCTAGGAGCGGCGCCAGAGCCCCTCGGCGGGGGTCCCGGCTAGGGTACTACCAGTACCGGCACTCCGGCCGCTGGCGGGGCTCCTAGGGGCCTTAGCGTCGATCGCGGCTTTTGGGGCCCCGCCGGCTAGCGCCCGCCACTGGGCGCCGTCGCCACCGGGGCGTCGGTCTCGAACGGCGGCAGCTGGGCGTTGATGCGGGCGATTTCGTCGCGGGTCGGGATGCGGCGGCCGCCGATCACCTGGCCGGGCGCCGGGGCCTGCATCGGCGCGGCGGCGGAAGCCGGGCTCGCGGCGGACTGGGCGGTGAGCAGGCTCGGCCCGCCGGCGAACTCGGCGGTGGTCGCCTGGGCGGCGGCCAGGGCCTCAGGGGAAGGCCCTGTTATCGAGACCGCGAGCTCGTGGCCGGCGTAGAGTCCGTCGAGCATCCGTGGCGAGCCCGCCGGGCCCGGGAAGCGGTAGAAGATGTGGGCGCCGAGCTGCACGATCTTGACCATCTGCGCGCCCCAACGGGGAAACACATAGTCGGCGTGGTAGCTGACGGCCGGGCCGATGGCCTTGGCGACGAAGCCGTCCAGCGACGCCTCGGCCACCGCCTTGGCGCGGCTCCAATAGGGCTCCATCGGGGTGCGGGCCAGCGAGCCGTCGCAGGTGAAGGTGAACTGGCAGCGGATCGGGACCTGCGAGCCCTGGTAAACCACGCCGCAGACCGACTTGGGGAAGTCCGGGTGGCGCATGCGGTTGATCACCGTCTGGGCGACCGCCTGCTGGCCCTCCAGCGGCTCCAGGCCGGCCTCGTAATAGACCGCCTGGGTCATGCAGAGGATGGCGCGGTCGCGCTCCGGCCCAGTGGCGCGCAGATAGAAGGGCTGCGCCGGGGCGAGGCCCGCGTCGTCGACCGGCAAGGCGGCGTTGACCACCGCGGCGTCGGCCTGGCTGAGCGGACCCCACGGCAACGAAGCGGGCCGGGCGAGGTCCAGCGACGTCCAGGCGGCGGGCCGGCCCCAGAGGTCGGCGTGCGGCGCCGGATCGAAGCGGGCGGCGAGCGCCACGGCGCCGGCGCCCATGCCGCGCTCGAGCCGGGCGACGCCGCCGCCGTCGAGCCGGCCCGCGGCGGCCAGCACCTGCCGGGCGATGTCCGCGCCCGGCGCCTTGGCCGGCGCGGCGCCGCAGGCGGCGAGGAGGCAAAGTCCCACCGCCGACAGGATCCGAACGGGCTGACTGAGCGACA
>Ga0302325_10012459_pt1 | contig 18234 bp, 20 predicted proteins | sample Palsa_T0_2_FD_201948 | JGI IMG/M metagenome (GOLD analysis project Ga0302325, IMG submission 201948) | Peat permafrost microbial communities from Stordalen Mire near Abisko, Sweden - Palsa_T0_2 | ecosystem: Environmental > Terrestrial > Soil > Palsa > Peat permafrost | place: Sweden: Abisko...
AGCCCGGCGCTCGCCGTGGGCTACGGCATCCACACGGGACCAGGCGTCGTCGGCTATGTCGGCAGCTCCAAGGCGCTCTCGTACACGGCGATCGGCGATACGGCGAACACGAGCGCGCGCCTCTGCTCGAGCGCGTTGGCCGGACAGGTCGTCATCAGCGAGTCGACCCTGGCCTTGCTGGGCGGGCGCTTCGAGTACGAAGAGATCGAGAGCAAGTCGCTCAAGGGCAAAGAGAAGCCGATGCGGCGCTTCAACGTCTTGCGGGAGAAGCCGAGCGCCGCAGTCGCCAAGGTGAGCTGATGCAGGGACGGCCGAGCGAGTCGCTGCGCGCTGCACCTCCCTTCGTCTTGCCCTTCGAAAAGCCCGTCGTCGAGCTCGTCGGTCGCATCCGCGAGCTACGCGAGGCGGCGCTCACGAACTCTGCGCTCGAGCCCGAGCTGCGAAAGCTCGAAGAGAAGACGACGCGGCTCGCTCGGGAGCTCTTCGCCGAGCTCACCCCCTGGCAAAAGGTCCAACTCTCGCGGCACCCGAATCGTCCGTACACGATGGACTATGTCTCTCGGATCATCGACGACTTCGTCGAGCTCCACGGCGACCGCACGTTCGGCGACGACGCGGCGATCGTCGCGGGGCTCGGCAAGTTGGCAGGACGGTCCGTCGCCATCGTGGGCCACCAGAAGGGGCGCGCCGCGAAGGACAAGGTGAAACGCAACTTCGGGATGCCGCACCCCGAGGGTTACCGCAAGGCCCTCCGCATCTACGAGATGGCCAGCCGGTTCGGGCTGCCCATCCTCACGTTCATCGACACGCCGGGAGCCTACCCGGGCGTCGGCGCCGAAGAGCGAGGGCAAAGCGAGGCCATTGGTGCCTGCCTGGCCGCGATGTCGCGCGCCCGCGTGCCCATCGTGGCCACGATCATCGGCGAAGGGGGCAGCGGGGGTGCGCTGGCGCTCGGGGTGGCCAACCGCGTCCTGGTGCTCGAGTACGGGACGTACAGCGTCATCACCCCGGAAGGCTGCGCGTCCATCCTCTGGAAAGACGGGAGCAAGGCCGACCAAGCCGCAGCCCGGATGCGGATGACTGCCCCTGATCTCCTGCGGTTGCAGGTGATCGACCAGATCATCGACGAGCCCACCGGCGGGGCGCATCAGGACTTCGACGACGCAGCGCGTAAGGTTCGTGCGGCGGTCATCGCCACCCTCGAAGCGCTGGATTCCGTCGGTGACGCAAGTGCCCTCGTCGACGATCGCTATCGACGCTTTCGTGCAATAGGTGCGTTGCGCGGCTGACCGCGCGCACGGCTTGTGGTATCTCCTGCGTGGTGGGCGTACATATCGGGCTTGAAGGCAAGGTCGCGATCGTCACGGGGGGCAGCCGTGGCATCGGAGAGGCGATCGCCCGCGCCTTCGTCGCTCACGGAGCCCGCGTCGTCATCGCGTCGCGAAAGCTCGATGGAGTCACGGCGACCGCAGAGGCGATCGCCGGCGAGCACGGCACGAGCAACATCCTGCCCCTCGCGGCGCACACGGGGAAAGAAGACGAGTGCGCTCGGCTCGTGCGCGATGCCATCGGGCACTTTGGCAAGGTCGACGTGCTGGTCAACAACGCGGGGACCAGTTTGCACTTTGGCCCGATGGTGAGCGCCGAGGGCGGCGCCTGGGACAAGATGTTCGAGGTGAACCTCAAAGGCTACTTCTGGTGTGCCCGTGAGGTGGCGCGCCATCTGTCGGGGCGCAATGCGGCCGGCTCGATCATAAACGTCGCCAGCGTGCTCGGGCTGATGACTTCGGCGATGCAGGGCGTCTACGCGATGTCCAAGGCCGCCGTCATCTCGATGACAAAGACGCTGGCTCTCGAGCTCGGCCCCTCCAAGATCCGCGTGAACGCGATCGCGCCCGGGTTCGTCGAGACGCGCCTGGCGAGCACGGTGCTCAAGAACGAGTCGCTCCTCAAGGGCGTCGTCGAGCGCACGCCGCTCGGCCGCTACGGTCAACCCGACGAGATCGCCGGTGGTGCTCTATACTTGGCCAGCGACGCGGCCAGCTTCTTGACTGGACATACGCTAGTAATCGACGGAGGGTTGACCATCGGGTAGGAGGGCGGGTTCGCCCTTCGCTGGGCGGGCGTTTCGAGTCAATGGAGAGTGGTCAGACCATCGCGGGGAAATATCGCTTGAACCGCCTGCTCGGCACGGGCGGGATGGCCTCTGTGTGGTCGGCGACCAACGTCTTCACGGAGCGCGAGTTCGCAATCAAATTCATGCTCCCCCAGGTGGCGCGCACCCCCGAGGCTGCGCGGCGCTTCCTGCTCGAGGCGAAGGTCAGCGCCCGCATCAACCACCCGAACATCATCGAGGTGATCGACGTCGGGCAAGCCGAAGACAGCTCGCTGTTCCTGGTCATGGAGCTGCTCACGGGGATGTCTCTCGATGTCGCGGTCCGGCAGCACAAGCCGCCGATGTCGGTCTTCGACTTCATGCTTCTGATGCGCCTGGTGGCCGAGGCGCTCGCCGCCGCCCACCGTAGCGGCGTCATCCATCGCGATCTCAAGCCGACGAACATCTTCATCCACACCGACCGCGATGGCCGGCTGGTACCGAAAATCCTCGACTTCGGGGTCAGCAAGATCCTCGAGGAGGAAAACAATACGGCGCTCACGGTCGTCGGTACGGTGCTCGGCTCGCCGCTCTACATGAGCCCCGAACAGGCGATGGGAGCCGAAGGGATCGACGGTCGCACCGACCTCTTCGCGTTCGGCTCGATCCTGTTCGAGGCCCTCACTGGCCTGCGCGCCTACGACGGACCGAACTTCAACGCGCTCATCGTCACCATCGCGACGAGCGAGCCTCGCCGCATCGACGACGTGGCGCCGGATCTTCCCGAGCCGCTGCGCGCCATCGTTCGCGAATGTCTCGTCACCAACAAGGCAAAGCGCCTGGATTCGTTCGAGCGTGTGGTCGAGCGCCTCGACGCCATGATGCCCGAGCTGGAAAAGCAAACGCGCGCGCTGCCAGCCGCGGGCCGCGGCGAACGCCCGTCGGACACCGATGCCACCAAGGCAATCGCCACGCGCGCGAGCGAACGTCCCCCGCCCCCCTCCTCGTCCATTCCGCCCTCCTCCGGGTCGCGCTCGTCCGAGAGTCCGTCCGCCAGCAAGATCGCTGCAGTCTCGGGCCTCACGGCGCCGACGGACAGCCTGTCCAAGACGCGGACGTGGCTCGGCGCCATCGACTTGCTGCCCGGCGCGCAGCCGCGGAGCACGATCACCGTCACGGCGGGCGCCGTGATGGCGGCGCTCGCGGTGGTCCTCGGGATTGCGGCGCTGTTCGGACGGAGTGGAGCGGCGCCGCACGCGGCCATTCAGGGCTCCACGCTCTCGGCCACCGCCGGCGCCGTCGTCGCTCCCAAGGTGGCGGCGCAGGCTCCCGTCGACGTCGACGCTCCCAGCCAGGTGCCCTTGATCTCGGTCGACTCGCTCCCCGTGGCCACCCGCAAGACGGAATCGTCGCGCGGGGGAAAGCTCTCCGTCAACGCGAGCCCCGGCTCGTGCTCCGTTTCGGTCGACGGCGTGACGCGCGGCGCGACGCCGCTCACCGGCATGGAGGTCACGCCTGGAGTGCACCGCCTCGAGTGCGCTGCTGCCAGCGGGCGCACCAAGAGCGCGAACGTGAACGTGTCCGAAGGCTCGACCACGCACTACCGCTTCGCACTCGAAGACACGAACTGACGTGACCGTGCAGGGCAGCACCCCGCTCGAACGAACGCTCGCCGATGCGTGCTTCGAGCTGGCGGCGGGCGCGGACATCGGGGCTGACGCGCGTGGGTTCGTGGCGAAGAGAGGCGTCGCACGCGACGACGCCGACGCAATCGCCTCGGCTCCCCCGCGTCTGGCCGTCTACCGGAGCCTGGTGCAGAACGGGCTCAAGACGGTCGTCGGCAAGGTGCTTGCCCGGACGCGCGCGCGGCTCAACGCGTCGCGGTCGGGGCGCTTCGACGCCGATTTCGCTCGGTTCCTGCAAGCCGTCGGGCCTCGCACCCACTATTTGCGGGACGTCCCGGACGAGCTGCTCGCGTGGGCTCTGCCGCAGTGGCGCGCCGACCCCGCCGTGCCCGAATACGTGACGGACCTGGCCATCCACGAGAGTACCGAGTTCACCCTTGGCTCGGCTCCCGACGACGCGCCCGGCGCGAGCAGCCCCGTCGCCATCGATCGGCCGCTCAGGTTCGCGCGCGCGGCACGACTCGTGCGCCATGCGTGGCGTGTTCACGAGCTCTCGGAGGATCCCTCGGCGACCGACCTCCCTGCCATCGGTCCGGTGGCTCTCATGGCCTACCGAAATCTCGAACAGGGCGCATCGTGGCTGGAGCTCACGCCCCTCGCGGCGTCGATCGTCGACGCGCTCATGGCGGAGAGGGCGCTGGGCGACGCCCTCGAGCAGGCGTGCGCAGCGCACCACACGACGGCATCGGCCGTCGCGATGGATGCCGCGCGGCTGCTCGCCGACCTATCGGAGCGCGGAATCGTTCTCGGCGCCCGGTAGCGCCGACAAGCGGCTCGCCGCGCGGTCGACGATCGCGCGAATGCGGGCGGCCTCCTCGAGCAACACGTCGAGGGGCGGGACATTCTGATCGCGCTCGAGGAGGACCGGGACGGGCCCCGTGCGCCGAACGACGCGCTCGAGGAGCGCGAGCACGGGATCGTCGACCGGCGCCCCATGCGTATCGACGACCATCGACCCCGGCGAATGCGGCGGCGTCGCCTCCCCCAGCCCGGTCGGGTTGACGGCAAACCACTCGTGCCCTGCGACGTGGATCTGGACGACGCGGTCCAGGGGAGCAGCGGAGATCCACGAGTCGACGTCGAACCCGAAGTTTAGCGCGTTCACGTATGCGTTGTTGACGTCCAGCAAGAGTCCACAGCCCGCGGCGTCGCAAAGGCGCGAGAGAAATGCGGGCTCCGTCATCTCGGCGCGCCCCGGGTGCCAGTAATAGCTGATGTTCTCGATCGCCATGGGCACACCGATCGCATCCCGGGCGCGATCGATCCGTCGGGCGATCCGGTCGACATTGGCCTCCTTGAAGGCGACGGGCAAGAGATCGTGCAGCTTGCGCCCGTCGACCGAGCCGAGACACAAGTGATCGGAGTGCCACGGCGACTTCAAGGATCGGACCATACGGGCGAGATCGCCGAGATAGTCGTCGTCGATCTCGTCGCTCCCGCCGAGCGACATCGTGAGGCCGTGGGTCACGATGGGATAGCGCTCGGCCAGCCACGCCAGCGCCGCGGGCTGGGCGCCTCCGCGGCGCATGTAGTTCTCCGGCGACACCTCGAGAAAATCGATCGGAAGGCGGCGCAGGGGCCCATGGCACTGCCCCTGCTCCAGCGCCTTCGTACGGCTCACCAGCTCGTCGATCAATTCCCCGCGGAGCCCGAGCCCGATCCCGCGGACCGTACCGGTCACCAGACCTTCTTGGCGCTTCCCGAGCAGGTGCCGGCGCCGCAGCTCGCTTCGCCCGTCGTCTTGGGGGCCGCGGCCTTCTTGGCGGTCGCCTTGGCGGCCGGCGGCTTCGCCGCGCCTGCAGCCGACGACGACGTCATGGGGGCGGCCGACGCCACCGGGGCGGCGGAGGCGCTCGCGGCAGGAGCCGCCGATGCGACTGGCGCTGCGGATGCGGAAGCTGCCGGAGGGGGGGCCGGCGCCGCGGTCTCCGGGGCCGCTGCCTGAGGAGCGGGCGCGGGAGCGGGGGCCGGCGCAGGCGCCACCTGGGCGGGCGGCGTATCGCTGCCTCCGCACGCGACGAGCGCGGGCGCGCCCAGCGTCGCGAGAACCGCGGCAAATGTTTCGAACGTGAGGGAGTTGGTGTGTCGCATTTCGGGTCAATCTCCTTGGAGTACAGTCGCTGCGTAGTCTCGAGCCCCGCCGACGGCCACCGCCGCCCTGCCGCGGGTAGGTTACATCGCGGTGGCAGGGGCAGGGACCGCCGCCAGGTCGACCGTGATGTCGGCGGTCTCTGCGACCTTGGAGATGAGCCGCGTCGTCCAGTCGAGGAGCTGCCCCGCGGGATCGCGTGGACGAACGTCGAGCTCTTTCAGGACGAGGCGAAGGGGCTCCTTGGATCGGACCGTGATGCGCGCGGGCTTGTCGTCGGGCCGCCCGCCGCTCGGGTACCGAAAGGCGATGTCGACGAGGGCGTCCTTTTGCACCTTGTGGCCGTGGACGAGGATGTCGCCGTGCACGGTGGCGGTGACGGTCCGCACGTCGTCGGCGCCGTCCTTCGTGGGGGCGATCTTCGAGAGATCCGGCGTGGCGATGCCGTCGACGGACCGGACTGCGAAGTCGGCATAGCGCATGTCATCGTGCACTTTGCCAGCCATCTCGACCTCGAGCCACGTGAGCGCGTGCTCGGTCTGCGTCGCGTCGTCTCCGTTGCCGAACGTGTGCGTCGCGAAGGTCGTCAGGTCGATACGGACGAGGCCTCGCGTCTGCGTGAGGTCCTTGGCGACGACGTCGAGGGTTCCCGTTGCGGCCGTCGTATCGGCCTTGATGTGCTCCTTCACGCCCGGCATGTCGACATGTGTCGTGCTCTTGGGATCGATGGCGTAGTGCCAGGTCGACGCGCTCGACTCGGTCTTGGAGGCGGCAAGTGCGCTGGCGGCGGGCGCAAGCTGCGTGGCGTCGTCCTTGCGGCTGCAGCCAACGCCGGCTATGCCAAAAACGCCAAAAACCAGCGATGTCCAAGCTGCCAGGCCGCAGGCGCCACGGATTCGAGAGCAAGTCATTGAAGTCGTTCGTCTCCTGGGTGAGCCTGGAGGATACGCGCTCCCCCAGCCGGCGATGAGGATACGCGCCTGCACGGACGCCGGTTACCAAGAAGTGCTACAAGGGTCGCCGTGGCGCGAGCGCCCGCCGACGCCGTCGCACTCGCGCTGTCCGGGCTCGCCCTGATCGCAGGGTGTGCGCGCGCTCCCTCGCCGCTGGTGCCAACATGGCAGGGCGCCATCGGCTTGCCGGGTCACGGAGTCCTCCGCGGGGGGGCCGAGGTGCCGCGCGACGCGGAGGGTCTTCGTTGGCTCCGCCGCAACGACCGCCACTGGGGCCTCGCGAGGTTCAGTCGGGCGATCGCACGAGCGGCTGGTGCCGTGGTCCGAACGCGGCCCGGCAGCGTCCTGGTCGTGGGAGATCTGTCGCCAACCACGGGCGGCGGGCCCCTTCCGCCGCACCTCTCGCATCGCTCCGGCGTCGACGCGGATCTGCTCTTCTTCGTCACGACGCTCGACGGAGTGCCGGTACCGAGCCCTGGCTTCGTCCACGTCGGCGCCGACGGTCTGGCGCGCGACGAAGACCACGCGCGATGGCTGCGACTCGACGTCGAGCGGCAATGGCTCTTCGCGAAAGCTTTGCTCGAGGACCACGAAGCGCGCATTCAGTGGATCTTCGTGAGCGACGTAGTCAAGGCGCTGCTCCTCGAGTGGGCCATCGCGCGTGGCGATTCGCCCGAGACGATCCGGCGCGCCGACGCCGTCATGCACCAGCCTCACCCCGGCGGCGTCCACGACGACCACTTTCACGTGCGCACCACGTGCTCGGCCGCCGAGGTCGCGAGCGGCTGCGAGCGCATCGGCCCCCGGCGTGACTGGCTCGACGACGAGATCGCGCCGGGCGCGGATCCCGATGCGGAGCTCGCGCTCGCGTTGCTGCAACCGCTCGCGCCACCCGCGTCGCCGTGAACCTGCTCGTACGCGGCGACGCCGCCGACCTCGGCCTCCACGTCGCCAAGGGAACGGCCGACCTCGCCTACCTCGATCCCCCATTCGGCGTCGGAACGACGTTCGGGGCGCGCGCCCGGCGCGGTGGGACGCGGGCGCGCGGCCCGACGGCATACGACGATCGGTGGCCGTCGATAGGCGCCTACCTGGAATGGCTCGAGGCGCGCGTCGCGGTCGTGTACGAGTGCCTCTCGACGGCAGGAACGATGTGGCTGCACCTGGACCACCGCGCCGTCCACGAGGCCAAGGTGCTCTGCGACCGGGTGTTCGGGCGGCGCGCGTTCCTGGGAGAGGTCATCTGGGCCACCGGCAACGGGGCGCGAGGTGCACGCCGCGGCCCCGCCGTGACGCACCAGACACTGCTCATCTATGCGGCGGGACGCGACTCGGTGTGGAACGCACGCGATCCGCGCCTGCGCGAGCCCTATGCGCCGACGAGTCTCGCGATGCACTTCACGAAGACCGCCGCCGACGGACGCCGTTTCCGCGAACGGACGATCAACGACCGCGCATACCGTTATTATGCCGACGAGGGGCGCGCCGTCGGCAGCGTGTGGACGGACTGCCCGGCGATGGTGGCCAACACGCCGCTGCGCGACGAGACGACGGGCTACCCGACGCAAAAGCCCATCAAGCTCTTGGACCGCATCGTGCGGGCCTCGAGTCGCGCGGGAGCGCTCGTCGTCGACCCTTTCTGCGGCTCGGGGACGAGCCTCGTCGCTTCGGCGCGCGCCGGTCGGCGCTTCGTGGGCGGCGACAACGGAGGGCTGGCCATCGAGACGAGCGAGCGGCGCCTGCGCGCCGAGGGCGTCGCCTTCGAGCTGCGACTACAATCGCAAACACCCCGATGAACGCGGCAGCCCCCGACGAAGCGTCGCTCTACCCTCTCTTCTTGAAGCTGCGGGGACGCACTGTCCTCGTCGTCGGGGGCGGCCCGGTGGCGGAGCGAAAGGTGGCCTCGCTCCTGGAGTCGGGGGCAGTGATTCGCCTCGTGGCGCCGGAGACGACGCCCGAGCTGCGACGTCTCGCGGCCGACGGTCGGATCGAGTGGCACGCGCGAGGTTTCGACGACGCGGACATCGATGGAGCTTGGCTCGCGATTGCCGCGACGGACATCTCCGAGGTGCAAGCGCGCGTCGCGAAAGCCGGCGAGGGGCACTCCACGTTCGTGCTCGCGGTCGACGATCCTCGCCACGCGAGCGCGTACGGTGGCGCCGTCGTCCGGCGACCGCCTTTTCTCGTCGCCATCTCGTCGTCGGGGGCTACGCCCGGGCTATCACGCCTCATTCGCGAGATCATCGAAGAGGTGCTCCCCGGCGACGACTGGATCGGCCGAGCGAAAGAGCTTCGCGACCGCTGGAAGGCCGACGGGACCCCGCCGGGCGAGCGCTTCGCCGACCTGGTGCGTGACTTGAAGAGCCGCCGCTAGGGCGGGTCGATCTCGCCGTAGGCGGCGATCCGGAGCGTGCCTTCCTCGGGCCGGACCACCATTTCGATCACGTCGCCGAACACTCTCTCGTTGCCGATTCGTGTGACCTCCAGCGGTGCCCGCACGAGAAACTCGCCAGGCTGCATCTCGGGGCGCCGGACTGCCGAGCCCGCGCTCCCGAGCTCGCCCTCGCTCCATCGCTCGATCCGATCGCTTCGCAGGACCTCCGTCCCTTCGAGCCGGCCGTAGGGGTGCGCGCGCAGGCGTGCCCGCCAACCCTCGACGAGGGCGACGCGCCCGCGCCCGCGCGCTTCGAGCGGGCCGGCATCCGCCGTGAGCAGCGACGCGAGGGCGTCGATCGACTCGCTGCGCCACCCGTCGACGAAGGCTCGGAGAAGGTCGGCGACGGCCGCGTCGGGCGCGGGCTCGAACAGCGCGACCACCCCACGCGCCTGCGCGCGCCCACGTGCAACCGGCAGCGCAGAGCTCGACTCGAGCGGCACGGCATCCGGACGGCGAGCGCCCGCGCCTGCATGCCCGAGCTCGAGGGAGACAACGGGCACCGTGGCCGCGCCCGTAGCGACCGACGGCGCGCAGGCGGCACAGACCCACGCGACCAGAGGGCCGGCCCCGCGCATGCCATGCCACCGGGTCATTGGCTCTCTCCGTACGGGCGCCGGCTCAGAGGGCCTCGATCCGGGGATCCTCGTCTCGCGAAAGGGTGACGATGGCGCGCTCCGGAACCGACCGCCAACGGCCGTTGGGCGCGCCGTCTTCGAAATCGCTGGCCACCAACGTGAAATGCGTCCGGGATAGCTCGGGGATCTTGCGCCGGAGCTGCGGGTCATCGCCGATGATGGCCTCGGCGTCGGCCTTGCTGCTGAACACGCGCAGGGCCATCGGCCCCGTGGACCTGTGCACTGCAACGATCTGACTCCCGTTCGACACCATCACGTTCAACATGGCCGCCTTGGCGCCCACCTCGTTGGTGACCCCATCGACCATCGAAAGGCTGGATCGAAGCGACTCGCGCACGAGCTCGGGCTCGTCTGCCCCGTCGTTGAGGGAGTCTGCGTCGTGCAAGAACGAAAGAAATACGTGGAATACGACCTCGCCGTCCGTCTCGCCGCGAATCCCGCCGCGCAAGAACTCGGGCACGCTGCCGACGAGTCGCTCCCGAACGCGATCGAACTCCGGCACCGTGCCCGTCTGCGCAAAAAGCCACTTGCGATAGCGAAACGGATGCGTGTTCTCGGTGCGGAGCGCGCCCACCGTCGCGTGCCTCACATGGCCGATGAGCACGTCCGCTCGCACGTCACTGGCCAGGCTGCCCACTTCGAGTTGGGCGCGCTCGTCGATCGGGCGACGGCGCATGAGGACCTCGCCGCCCTGATAGAAGCCGAGGCCCCAGCCGAGGGGCCCGCCGTTCGAGCGTGCACGCAGCGCATCCCCCTCGAACGCCAAGACGCGCGCCGTGAGATCCGGACGGTTGCCAATGACTCCGAACAGACGTGCCATTTGTAGTTACCCCGAGCGTTCGCTGCTCTTAAGAACTACGGCCAACGAGGACCAGCGAGGCGAGAGTTCACAAAGATAAGTGAGACATGCAGCCAGCATACCACCAGGACGCAACCGTCCCCAGACCGCGAATCACCGTTCACGCGGTTCACTCTGGTCTCGGCCCCCTGGCACCTGTGTCGCGGGCTCGGAACTGTGCAGGGTAGCGGCCGCACCCGCCGCACCCCCGCCGGTTGCCATCGCCCGCTCCAGCACATCCAGGGTGCGTCGGCGGAGACGCGCCTCGAGCGCGACCTGAACTGCGCTTGCAATGGGCGGCGCGGCGCACGCGAGCACGAGCGCAACGAGCCAAAGGGGAACGGACGACACCCAGGCCTCCCTCCTCAGCCTATGCCACACCTCGCCGCGGCGCGCCCAGCCCGTACCTGCATTACGCGCCGCGCCGTGACGTTCGCGACGCGGCCGTGTGGCGCACCGAGGCGCGCCTCAGTGAGCCTTGGCGACGGTGTCAGGCGGGACGATGAACGGCACGACGTGTTCACGCGCTTCGAAACCGGAGCGATACACGGTGGCCGCGCGCTGGGTGCCGAACGGGCCGATGCGGACGCGATACCACGTGCCGCGACCGGGCACGTGCGCTTCGACAGCGTAGGCCCTGTGTCCGCGCGCCCGGAGTTGATCGGCGAACGCCTGCGCCTCGCTCTGCGAGCGAAAGCTGGACACCTGAAGCTGATAGCCGCCCTCGCGACCGGGTGGCGCCGTGTCACCGGAAGCAGCGGGTGTGCCCGTGAGTTGCGCGGCATCGCTCGCGGCCTTGGTCAGTGTGTCGCGCGGCCGCGTGACGATTGGCGTCGCCTCGAGGACCGCCTGCGCCGGCAGCGGTGCAACAGGGAGGACGGAGAGTCGGTCAGCGGCCGGAGGAGGACCCGCGGGCGCAATCGTGCCGGACGCCGAGCCCGACGGGACGGCGAGCACCACAGCGGGGGCGTTCCCCTTCACCGCGGCAAGGGCCGTGGTTGCCCGAGCATCGTCGCTGAGCATGCCTGGGAACGTGACGTCCTTCGGCAGCAGCTCGGTCGCCGGTCGCGACGCCGCCGCGGAGGCGGCGCCTGGCACCCTGTGCGCGACGAGGTCGCCGAGCGGATCGCTCTTGGGTGCTTGCGGCTTGGTCGAGCGACCGCCGAGGGCGAAAGCGGCGAGCGCAATGCACGCCCCCCCCAGAATGACGAAGGCAGTCGTCACGCCGTGTGGGTAGCGCCGCTCGCCGTCGTCTTCTTGCAGGTCGTCTAGATTGCGGATGCTACCGGGATCGCTCATGGCCGCGGGTCCACGTATCGTATCCCGTTCGGGTACCGCGGCATCCTGTGCCCGGCCAAGTTCTCGGGGGGCGCGCTAGCGCCCGTCGATCGCGTCGTCGATGACGGCGTCGCCTTCCGCGGGGCGGTCCATCCGGTCCGGTGTCTCGATCCCGACCACGTGTAGCGCCTCGGCATACGTGATCCGAATCGCCTCGATCCACGCAAGGCGCGCCCGCGTCTTGGCCAGGTTCCACGACGCTTGCCAGCCGTCGGTTCCGTACACGCTCTTCGGCGGAAGTATCGGATCCTGTTCGTTCTTGAGGCGCGTGAAATAACTCTGGAAATCCCGGGCGACCTCTTGCACGTAAAAGAGGACTCGATGCGGCTCTCGATGCCGCGTGGCTTCGGCGATGAGATCGGGGAAGTCGGAGAGCTTGTGGCACAGCGCGAGCTCGTCCGGGTGCGAGAGCAGCGCGAGGTCACCGCGCAAGGGCGCGCTCCTTGGCACCAAGCCGATCTCCTCGGCGCGCCGCTGAATCGAGCAGAGTCGGGCGTAGCCGTATTGGACATAGAAGACCGGGTTGTCGAGCGACCGTTTCTTGGCGAGCTCGATGTCGAACTCGACGTTCGAGTTGGCGGTGCGCGACAGGAAGAAGAAACGGAGCGCGTCAGCGCCGGCGCCCTTGCGACCTGCCGCCTCGTCGATTTCGTCCATGACTTCGTCGACGGTGACGATGTTCCCGGCTCGCTTGCTGCTCTTGACGGCCTCGCCGCCCTTCGTGATGAAGACGAGCTGATAGAGGAGCGCCTCGAAGCGATCCTGTGGCAGACCGAGCGCCGCAAGCGCGTTGCGGACGCGCGCGACGTACCCGTGGTGGTCGGCGCCGAGGACGTTGATCAGACGGTCGTAACCGCGTGCGATCTTGTCGGCGAAGTATGCGATGTCGGACGCGAAATACGCCCACGTGCCATCGCTCTTGCGGACGACGCGGTCCTTGTCTTCGAGGGCCCCGTCGGGGGCGCGGAAGAAGAGCGCGCCGTCGTTCGCGACGAGGTGACCGCCCTCTTCGAGCTGCCGCATCACGGCGGCGACGGAGTCCCAGCGGTACAGCGACTCCTCGCTGAACCATACGTCGAAGTGCACGCGCAAGGCGGCGAGGCTCGGGCGGATTCCGGGAAGCGTCGCAGAGCCCGGCACGCCCCGAAGCATCCAGGTCACGCATGCGCGCCCCAGACCTTCGACATCCGGGCCGGACAGGAGCTCGGGAGCCACCGTCTTGAGCCACGACGCGAGCTCGGCGACGTACGCGCCCTTGTACCCGTTCTCGGGCGGCTCGCGCCCTTCGGAGGCGGCGCGAACGCTCTCGGCGAAGGCGCGAACCTGGTTGCCGCGATCGTTGATGTAGTACTCGCGCGTGACCCGGTGACCGCTGGCCTCGAGCAACCGAGCGACCGAGTCGCCGAGAACCGCGTTGCGGCCGCTCGCCACGGTCACCGGACCGGTGGGGTTCGCGCTGACGAACTCGATGTCAATCCGCTCGCCCACCGCCGAGGGTGCCCGGCCCCAACCCCGGCCCGCAGCGACGATGCGCGCGACCTGCTCCTGGAAAACGGCGGGATGCAACCGCAGATTCACGAAGCCGGGGCCGGCAACCTCCGCGCTGACGACGACATCGCCCCCTTGTGCCTTTAGCGCGGCCACGAGGCCCTCGGCGACGGCCCGAGGTGGTTTGCGCGCGCGCCTGGCGAGCGACATCGCCACGTTCGTGGCCAGGTCGCCGTGCTCGGGCCGCTTGGGCCTCTCCACGACCCAGCCGCCGTCGGAGCGCGCACCCGGGCCCTCGCCTTCGAGTTGCCCTGCGCGGACCATCGAATCGAGCGCCGCCTGAATGGCGGCGCGGGCGCGATCGTGCGGGCTCATGGCGTTCGAGACGGGCCATCCTACACGAAAATAACAGCCCACACGCGCAGGGGCCTGCGGCCGGTCACTCGATTCTCACGACGAGATCCCCTGCGACGATCGCGTCCTTCAGGGGAGCGATCGCCGTCGCCCCCGGCCACACCACGCAGCGCTCGAGCAGCCCGTGACCGCGCACGAACGCGCCCACCCCCACGACCGCGCGTTCGATCGACACCGACGACGAGACATCGGCGCCGGCGCCGACCCAGTGCCCGCCGGGCGCATGGCGCTCGAGCCACGCGAGGTTGGCATCGAGGTAGCTGCGCGGGGTGCCGATGTCCACGAAAGGGCCATCGTAAGGGACGGCACGAAGGCTCGCGCCGCGCATCATGGCGGGGATGTATACGTCGGCCATGACGCAGCCGACGGGCGGCAAGCGCGAGCGCAGAGAGCGGCCGATCACGTGGACGCCGAGAAAATCCCCGCCGCTCGTCTCGCCAGCGAAGCGTTCGCCGCGTAGCCGCACGACGCCTCCTCCTTCGTCGAGGCCAACCGGGCCCTCCCCCGGCGGGCGCCGCCGCACGACGAGAGTAGCCTCGGCGCCTGCCGCCACGTGGTCCCCGACGAGCCGATCGAGGTCCACGTCGACCAGGCAGTCGGCATTCCATACGAGCACGTTGCCCTCACCCAGCGCTCGCGCGGCGTAGGCCAGCCCTCCGGCGGTGCCGAGGAGCTCCCGCTCCTCGGAGATCATGACCCGAGGATGCTGGCGCTGCACCGCCGCGCGCACGCGCGCCGCCCCGTGATGGATGTTGACGACGACGGGTGCCGCCCGGGCGGCCGCCAGGCGAGCAAGCACCTGACCGAGCGCCGTCCCGTCGCCGACGGGAACGATGGGCTTCGGGAGCAAGTCGGTGAGCGGCCGGAGGCGCGTCCCGAGGCCAGCCGCCAAGACCATCGTCGCGAGCATGGCAACCCGAAGGATAACGGCAAAGTTGATCCGTCGCGCCCCCACGTAGTACGCCCAAGCCACGATGGGCCACGCGTATGCGCTCAGGCGAGGCCGTTCGAGCGCCTGCGCGACTTGTGTCGTGGTCGGGGCGTTGATCGCCGCCGTCACGAGCGCGTGCGGATCCAAAGCTGTCGGCGTCGACACTTGCAAGCAGATCGAGACCGCTCGCTGCCAGGCCGCCCCCGCTTGCAACAACGTCTCGATCACACCGCCCGACTACACGAGCGGCACGGACGTCGCCGCGTGCACCCGCTACTACGACGTCGCGTGCCTCGATGGGTTGCAGGTCTCGGCGCCGACCTCGGCCGAGGTGACCGCTTGCATCGCGTCCATCAACACCAGTTGCGCGTACGTCTCCACCCCGCAAGACAGCCCCGCGTGCGCGTGGCTTTCCACGACGCCGGACGCAGGCAACGAGGTTGACGCGACCGACGCAGCCGATGCAACCGATGCGACCGAGGCGTCGTCGGTCGACGTCGAAGACGGCGACTGACCGCGCGCGCGCCAGTCGGGGTGTCACATCCCGCCGACGATCTTGAACGATTCACCGTCCGGCACGATGTCGAGCCGGTTGTCGGCGACCGTGTGGTGCCACTCGTCGCTCTTGACGCCCGGCACCTTCCACGCCGCCGCGTACGTGTAGTCGATGTAGACGTGGGCACGCTCGGTGAACGTGATGCGGCGGTAGCGGATCTCGTAACGGATACCGCTGGTCTTGAGAAAGTCGCCCGTCAAGAACTCGCGCACCTTGTCGAAGTCGGCGTCGTCGTCGTTCTTGGTGTTGCCACCGTCTTCGAAGTAGCTCGGGCTCATGATCTTGAGCAGGCTGGCGACGTCCTTGTCCTCGAGCGCGTGCCGGTACTTCTCGCAGAAGGTGACGACCTTTCGGTTATCGCCGGTATCCTCGACGTCGGTGTTGGGGATGTACGTCTTGGAACACGCGACGCACCCGAGGGCGGCAATGGTGAAGGCGGCGATGCGGAGGAAGGTCGGCGTCATTGGCGAGAGGGCGATGCACTCCTAGAGCAACTAGCGCGCCGTGTCTCGGTGGATGCGTGGGTGCCCTGGATTTTCCAGCGAGTTTGCGCTCCCGGTGCCCACGAAACGCTTGCCACCTTGTCATTCCCGCTTCGGGGCTCACCGCGCAGCCTTGTCGAAGTGTCAAAGAGGGGCGGCGGGGGCGTCGGTGCCGGTGTCCCCCGGATCGCGAAAGGCATCACCACCCGGGGGCGCGCTCGCGATGGACTCGATCACGACGTCGACCTGGAGGCCATTGGTAAGGTCGACGTATCCCACACGATCGCCCGGCGTCGGGGTGCTCGACGCTTGGCACTCGACCACCCTCTCCTTTCTCCCGGGCTGGCGGCGCGTCGCCTCGATGCGATGACCGGTGTGATCCGGTCCGCACGTCGACGACCTGAGCTCCATGGTCGCAAGGCCATCGCGCAGGAGCCACGCAGGGCCGCTGGCGGTGGTCGTGGCCGCGAGGAGCGCGCCGGAGAGGGGCGCGACGAACCACCATCGGAGGAAGCCCACCGGAAGATCGATGGGACTGCGACTGCCGCCACGCTCGACCCGCCGAGCCGGCGGGATGGCAACCCGCCAGCGGTCGCTCGCGACCCAGGCGTCGAGGACCGTCGTGCCCGCGCCGCCGAGAAGGATCATTCGCACGGCGGACCCCGGCGCAACCGCGATGGCGCCGCGCCCCTCGATCGCACGACCGCTGTGCGAATCGAAGACCCGGAATCCGACGGTCGCCGCCCAGGGCACCGCCGGAAACCGCGCCCGTTCTTGTTCGAAGCCCGAGACGAACCCCGGCCACGTCGCCGGATTGTGAGCCGGCCACGCGGGCGCGCACGCGCCGAGCATGCCGGCGAGCAGCGCCGCTCCGAGGGTCGTCGCGCGCCGCAAGCAAGTCCTGATCGCCATGCCGCCGTCATGTGCCTTGCGCACGCGAAAGACGTACCCCGACACCGCTCGTACCCGCCAGCCCGATGACGAGTGCCTTACACCTCGACGAGCTCCCAGGGCTCCATCGATTCGTCGCGCGTACGCTCGGGAGCGGTGGTGCCCGGCGCGGCCGCGGGGCCCCCGAGGATCTGCAGCTCGAGGCGCTCTTCCACCTGACGCGCCGCTTGCGCGAACTCTTCGCCGACCGCCACCTCGACGACCGTGGCGGCGGCCATCCAAGTCAGTACGGAGAGCACCGTGCGCACCCGCATTTCGCGAGGATTCGCCGGCCTTTGCGCCCGCGATCTCCTTGGCGAAACGTCTCCGTGCACCATCGACGTCATGTTAGTTTACGATTGGATCGGCGGTGCGCCAGCGCGCGCGCGCCGCTCTTTCGTAGTTTTCTCGGAGTCCGCGTAGATTGGGGCGAAATGGGAACGTTGGTGAACTACGCCACGGACAAGGGAGTAGCGGTCTTTACCCTGACCGACCCCCCCGTGAACGCTTACACGCACGAGATGTTCAAGGAGCTCGATGCCTGCGTTCTCGAGGCCCGATTCGACGACGACGTGCACGTCATCGTCATCACGGGCCACGGCGATCAGTACTTTTGCGCCGGCGAGAACATCCACATGCTCAAAGAGGCCGACGAGAGCTTCAAGTACTACTTTTGCCTTCACGCCAGCGAGACTCTGCTGAGGCTCGAGAACACCCCAAAGCTCGTCGTGGCGGCGATCAACGGCCACTGCGTCGGCGGCGGGCTCGAGCTCGCGCTGGCTTGCGACCTGCGCATCGGTCGCGCCGGCGACTTTCAAATCGGCCTGCCTGAAGTCGGACTCGGGATCATGCCGGGGATGGGCGGCACCCAGCGGCTCACCCGCCTGGTCGGCAAGAGCCGCGCGATGGAGCTCGTGATCGAAGGGCAAAACCTGCCAGTGCAAGACGCGCGCGAGGCCGGATTGGTCCACAAGGTGTGGACGACGGCGTCGAACGAAGACTTCATCGCGCAGGTGATCGAATACGCGCACGAGTTCTGCCCTCCGACCCGCTCCGCACTCGCGGTGGGGCAGATCAAACGTGCGGTGCAGAGCAGCAGCGAGGTCTCGCTCGAGCAAGGTCTCGCGATGGAGCGCGAGCTGCAGCAGCGCCTCTTCGCATCCCAGGACGCCAAAGAAGGCTTTACGGCGTTCCTGCAAAAGCGCGACGCGACATTTCGCGGCCGCTGAGGGTGCCCTAGGAGCGTGTAGCGCGTAGGCCGTTCCTGCCGACGAGATCGGCCCGTAGTCCGGGGTGGATGGCTTGTCGGGGTTGGGCGCCGCGGAGGCCCTCGGCAGTGTCGAAGGGCGGGCCATCCCGTCGG
>Ga0302325_10012460_pt1 | contig 18234 bp, 15 predicted proteins | sample Palsa_T0_2_FD_201948 | JGI IMG/M metagenome (GOLD analysis project Ga0302325, IMG submission 201948) | Peat permafrost microbial communities from Stordalen Mire near Abisko, Sweden - Palsa_T0_2 | ecosystem: Environmental > Terrestrial > Soil > Palsa > Peat permafrost | place: Sweden: Abisko...
ATCAGTATCGTCAGCGATAGGGGATCATCACCCTCCAGCCTGGCGTGCGCCACCCGAAGCTTACGTCCTCCGTCAAGACTGACAAAAAACCTTCGTTCGTCAATCCGGGCAATCGGCTTGCGATCATTCCCAAGAACAAGGGTCGGGATCTGCACCAGATTTGTATAAACGTGTAACGTTAGCGAACTGGCATTCTCCGACGTCTGCGCAGCCACACTGCACGCGCTCAGCAACCCCCATATGCACGCCCTCACCGCCACCGTGCGCCGCATCCGCATACCGGCCCATCCCGATCCGCCGACCCGTATCACCGGAATTATTCCAGAAGCAAACAGAAACAGGAAACGCTGCTGCCTCAATCTCGAAGCCCGTGCGAGATTCAGTAAGAGCGCCATCCTCCGAACCACCTGAAAAGTCTCGCTATCGGGAAATTCCCCCAGCCTGGAGGGGTAGGAGGAGCAATTTACCTATAATCCCGTGCGAGAGGACGGGTTGCTATGCTGGAGGGAATGAGTATTCTGTCGACGCATTGCCTGCGACCGTTAAACAAGAATGTTTGGAAGAGCGAGCATGATGCAGGTTTTGATCCGATCCGCCAGGTTGCAACCAAGCCCGTTCAAAATGGCTGATGCCGAAGAGGTATTCGGATGCATCACCCCTGCGACCGCTCGCTTCATGCGCTGGGAGCCCCCAAAATCGGTCAACGAGTACAAGGCACACCGGGAAGCCAGATTACAGGCCGGCGATCAATCGGTTTTCTCCTTTGTTATAAGACGCAGTGACACCATGGAATGTCTAGGCATTGCCGGACTGGATGAGGCGGATCAACCAACCCCAGAGCTTGGCATCTGGCCCAAGGAAGCAGCTCATGGCCACGGCTACGGAACAGAAGCAACTCGGAATTGGCTCACGCCGTCTGGAGAAATCAATACCGGAAGTCGGCATGGCGGCAGGAATCCCGGGAGCAATTCATCGCCTGGTGCTGTTCCGCTCTGTCCTCGTCAGTTGCATTCAGGCAGGCAGACGGGAAGTGACAATTCGAGGTACTAACCAGACGCTCGTTGGCGAACTATTCCGATCGGAGCGCCTCCATCGGTTCTACGGAAGCGGCGCGGCGGGCGGGGATGACCGATGCCGCGAGCGCAAGCAGGAGGATGCAGATCGCCGAGAGTGCGATGACGGCCGGATCGATCGGATCGACCTGGAACAACATGGAACGCAGCAAGTGGGCGGCAAAGACAGCACCGATCGCGCCGATCCCACAGCCGGCCACTCCGAGCCTGGCGCCAGAAACGAGAATCAGCCGCATGACGCTGGAGCGCTGCGAACCAAGAGCCAGGCGGATGGCCATTTCCTGGGTGCGCAACGCGGCAGAAAAAGCGATGACGCTGTATATCCCAAGCCCGGCCAGCAGTACAGCCGCAGCTGCAAACGCGGAGACGAGCACAGCGTTAAAGCGGCGCGATGCTTGCCCCTCCCCGACCACGCGATCCATGGATTCGACTTGTGTCAGCGGTAGTTGCGGATCGATGGAGTGGACCACGGCGCGCAGAGAATCCGCAATCCGCTCAGGTGGCAACTGGCCTCGAATAACGATGGAACCGTTACTCCCGGTGAGCATGCCTGGGGGTGCAAATGATCCGGCATCCGCCCTGGCTTGGCTGAAAGGAATATAGAACTGCTCTTCTGTTGGCACGTCGGCTGCAAGCTCCTTGACGTCGCCAATTTCTCCCACGACGGTCAGCCAGGGTAGATCAGCCTCTGCCGGTCCGCGGTGCAGGCGTTTGCCGATGGGGTCCCGTCCAGGCCAGTAGTGTTCAGCCAGGGTGCGGTTGATGATCACCACCAACGGAGCGCTGGCGTCGTCAGCCTGGGTGAAGGCCCGGCCGCGAAGCATCGGAATCCCTTGAGCCTCAAAGTAACCGCCCATCACTTGCGGTATCCATGCCAGGTTCAAACCAGCTCCCTTCGGTGCGACGTAGCCCTCAGGAGTGAAGGTGCCTTTGAACTCTACGTCAGCCGCCGGCAGCATGGTGGTGACGCCCACAGCCTGTACCCCGGGCAACTGCTCAAGCCTCGAGCGCAATGTTAAGTTGAAGGCATCTATAGCCGGCTGGGTCGAGTATTGCTCCCGCGGCAGGCTATACGCCGCAGTCAACGTGTGATCGGCGTGGAAGCCGAGGTCGATCGCGCGCATATTCTCAAAACTGCGCAGCAAAAGGCCAGAGGTTGTGAGCAGCACCAGCGCGACCGCGAGTTCGGCAACAACCAGGGCCGAGCGCAGCCGCACATGACCGCCTCCCGCTGTGCCGGTGCGTCCTCCTTCCTTCAGACCCTCATTGACTTGAGTACGGGCGGCGGCAATGGCGGGGACAATCCCGCAAAGCAGGCCGGTGAGCAGAGCCAATCCTAACGCGAAAGCGGCCACTTGCCAGTCGAGACTAATGGAATTGACGCGGGGAAGGGTCTCCGGAAGGAAGCTGACGCCGATCCGCACGGCGACCCATGCCAGGGCCAACCCCAGCAATCCGCCGGAGACGCTGAGCACCAGGGCCTCGACCAGGGATTGGCGCAAAACGGCCGTTCTGCCGGCGCCCAGCGCGAAGCGTACCGATATCTGCCGGCGGCTGCCTATGACACGCACCAGCAAGAGCCCGGCAAGATTGGCGCAGGTAATAAAGAGCACCACGATGACGGCAAGGAAGAGCATTCGAACCAGCGGCCTGGCCTGGGCTACCGTGGTCTCATCGAGCGACTCGACAAGAGGATGAATGCGACGGCTGCGGAGCGCCTGGGGAAAGCTGCGCATGATCTCCTGCGCCGCGGCGGCGGCATCCTGCTGGGCTTGCACGGGGGTCACACCGGACTTCAGCCGCCCGACCAGGTTGTAACCCCAGTTTCCTGCACCCTGTATCAATTCAGCCTGGGTGAAGCTCATGGGCACCCAAAGCTCACTGCGGTTCAACTGGCCGGGCACAAGGGGAAACTCGAATTCGCGCGGCATCACGCCGATGATCTCGTAGGGCTTGCGGTCGAGGAAAATCTTCTCGCCCACGACATGAACGTCGCCATGGAAGCGGCTGCGCCAAGTCTGGTAGCTGAGAATTGCCAGCGGCTGGCTACTCTCATCCTCCTTCTGAGTAAAGGTGCGGCCCATCAAAGGCGAAACGCCGAGCACCGGAAAGATACTTGCGGTGAGTCGTGCGGCGTTGATCTGAGCCGGGGAGCCCTGGCCGGAGAGTTCATAGGTAGAGGGCTGGTAACCGCCCAGGCTGGAGAAGGCATGGGTCTCGCGCATGTAGATGCGAGTCCCGGGCGCCGTGACACCGGGTGCCTCAGCGCCATACTTTACGCCCTCCAGGATATCGCCGAGCGTGACCAGTCTGGCCTGATCGGGAAAAGGCAAGGGCCGCAGCAACACGCCCTCTACGATGGAAAAGATGGCCGTGGTTGCTCCGATGCCGAAGGCCAGCGTCAGGATCGCGGTCAAGGTGAATCCTGGCGACGTGCACAATCGCCGCAGCGCATAACGCAAGTCATACAATAGGGATTCCATGGAAGGCTCCAAGTCCACGATAGCGCGCTTTTTTGGCGCTGTGTTTTCGATGAGTGACAAAATCGCCGAGTCACCCTTCGAGGAACCGATTACTACCGATGTGTCGGCCAGGCGCCAGGAATCCTGGATCCTGACCGTATTTCCGAATGGGAGTTGCTGCCATGCCCGTTTCGGAGGACTAATCCGGTAAGGCCCGAACTTGATCCGACTGAAATCAGGTGGATGAGCAAGTTGGGCTGTTCGAGCCAATTGGCCACAATATCGCCTGTTCGTTATAGGATGCCGGCAATCATCTCACGGTGCAATGCAGTCTCCGCGATGGAGTCAAAAGTCCTGAATCCATAAGATGATGCACGTAATCCTATGTACCAGGAGGCCCAAATGTTGCCAGAACATCTCTTCCAAATCCATCTCGTTTTAGGCTATGTCGCGTGGCTGCTCTGCTTCGCCGTGTACATTCTGCCCAGGCTCAGATCGATGCGCCGGGTCGAAGCGCACCGCGTCATCGCGACTCTGCACAGCTTTCGCTTCTTCGGGCTGGTCTTTCTTCTTCCCGGCGTCGTCGGGCCCAACCTGCCTGCCGGCTTCGCTACGTTCTCCGCCTACGGCGACCTGACAACCGGGTTGCTGGCCATGCTGGCGCTTCTCACGGTACGGGTGCGTCCGGTTTTCTGGCTATTCGTCGTTGCCTTTAATCTCGTCGGGGTGGCCGACATCATCGTCAACTATTACCACGCCATCCAGGTGGGCCTTCCTGCGCTGGCCGGTCAGTTTGCCTCCACCTACTTCATTCCGGTTATCTACGTGCCTCTGCTGATGATCACACATGTTCTCGCGTTGTATTGGTTGGCGCGCCCGCAGTCCAAGGCGGCTTCGGCCCTCATCGGCGAAGCAACCGCAGCCTAGTTCGAACTAACATTCGCATCGGCGACCGTTTCCTGGAGAAACGTTATGAACGATACCATCAGCAAGGTGCGCGAGCACTATAGCAGCACGAACCTCACTGAGCGCATCAAGTCGGCGCTCGCGACGTTCACGCGCGAAGGGCAGAGGTTGACGGTCGATCAGCTCGCTCCACTCGACCAGTTCCACACGCGAGGCATCCTGGCCACCGCTGAATTGGCCACCGCCGCTGGGCTCGACGCAGCGACTCGTGTGCTGGATGTCGGCTGCGGCGTGGGCGGCCCCGCGCGCTATCTTGCCTCCACTTTCTCCTGTCAGGTGACAGGGGTCGATCTGAGCCCCGGCTTCATCGATGCGGCCAGGTACCTGACGGGGCGCTGCGAGCTGTCTGATCGGGTCACGTTCCAAGTCGGCGACGCTGTGCATCTGCCTTTCGAGGACGCAGCCTTCGATACGGTGTTCCTGCAGCACGTAGCCATGAACATCGAGGACCGCGCTGCTCTCTATGCGGAGGTGCATCGGATCTTGACGAGTGGCGGCCGATTCGTCACCTACGACGTGGTGCTTCGCGATGGCGACGTCGTGTATCCCGTTCCATGGGCGCGCGACGGCTCGACGAGCTTCCTGCTCAGCGAGGGCGATACGCGCACGGCGCTGGAACGAGCTGGGTTCAAGGTGGCGCTGTGGCGCGTCGACACCCAGACGGCGCCCGACTGGTTCAAGGCGGCCATGGCCGGCTCGCCGCCGGGCGGACTGAACCTCGGTGTCGTGATGGGTGCGGATTTCCCGGCCCTAACCGGCAATCTGGCACGCAACCTCCGCGAGAACCGCCTCGGCGTGCTGTCCGCAGTTCTGACCCGCGGCTGAAGCCGATCGCGGCCGGCGCGAGATCGGCGGTTCTTAGCGCAGCGTCATGCAGATGGGGTGTCCGGTCAGAACACTGCTCGAATCTTTGGGAACGCGCCCTTTAGTTCCAGAGACCCGAATACAGGTCTGCCAGTTCGTTCATATGGTCCCAGGTCACCGTGAGCAAGCATTTCGGATAATTGACCCGGCCTAAAGTGCCGCCCTCCCACTGGTAGGTCATGGCCATGCAGCTTTGCTTTCGGTAGATGAGCCAGGTCGCTTCTGCGGCATCAAAGTCAAGGTGCTTCGGCGCGCCGGGAGGTGCCGTGGGAACAGACGGCAGACGAAGCAGGGCGCCGATGACACGCACATACTCTGTGTAGTTCGCATCCGTCACCTTGCCCTCGGCGGAATAGCAATTGCCGTAGCTCAGGTCGCTCGGGCCGGCCTTGGCGCAGAGAGTTGCCTTGCTACGGACGCGTTCACGGTTTAGCGCCTCGGTGCCACGCCTTCGGAGAGCTGTTTGCTTCGTGTCAAGGTCACCTTGCGTTGACGCAGCGGGCGTTTGCGCGAGGACGGGCAGGGTGACGCAAGCGAGGAGGCAGGCGACGAATTTCATCGTTTGCCAGTTTAGCAAAATGGGATTACACAGCTGTGTTGATCGGTTCATGGTGTCACTGTGGAGTTGCGGAGCGTGCATACCGGTCAGCGCTGTTCTCGGGCTTCGGTGGTCGAAAATGTCCGAGCAGCAGTGCTCGCTCATTCATCGCAAGCGTTGCTACCCACCTCATTTCGAAATCCAGGGTCTTCGAAAATGAGTTTTTCGGCAGCCTGTAAGCCGTGCGCTTCGCCTGACACTCTGGCAAGTTCGCAGAGCAACTTGACACGATCATTAAACGGCGGCATTCTTGTCCTGTAGATATCTAGGGGTGAGTTGCCGTCATGGCAAGAACTAAGAACGACAATCTCCAGGGAAGTCTGGCTTTGCTCGTTTTGAAAACGCTCGAACAGGGCCCCATGCATGGCTGGGGCATTACGCTGCATATCCAGCGCACCTCGAACGAAGCTCTGAGGGTTGAAGAAGGGTCGCTGTACCCCGCACTCCATCGCATGGAACATGAGCGATGGATCGTCTCCGAGTGGGGTGTTAGTGAGAACAATCGCCGTGCCCGCTTCTATCGGCTCACGGCGTTGGGCCGGAAGCAACTAAACGCCGAACAGCAGAACTGGAAGAAGATTACCAGTGCGGTTGACCTGGTGCTGGAATTCAAATCGACGTGAAGTGAGGAGGCCTTCCATGGCATGGATCTCTCGCATACGCGCACTGTTCGGAAGGGAAAAACTGGCACGCGAGCAAGAGGAAGAGCTTGCGTTCCACCTATCGATGCGCGAGCAATTGAATGTTGAGCAGGGAATGACGCAGGCGGAAGCTCGTCGTGACGCGAGGCGACGTTTCGGGAATCCAAGCCTATGGCGAGAGCGGATGAGCGAGATCGATCTGATGATCCTGCCACAGACCGTCCTCCTCGATCTGCGGTATGGGGCACGCATGTTGTGGCGCAACCCGGGATTTACGATGGCTGCCGTTCTCGCGCTGGCGATTGGCATTGGGGTGAATACGGCCGCTTTTACTGCTTATAAGGCGTTCTTCAAGCGAGGTCTCGATGCTCGCGTATCCGGACAGATGGTTAACCTGGCGCTGATGGTGCATTCCGGCTTGGGCGATCAGGCGGTTAATCCGCTTGCCTTCTTCAGCATTCCCGACTACGAAGCTTATCGGGACCACGTTCGTTCTTTCAACGGACTCATTGCCGCCACCAACCCACAGTTCCTTACCCTAACCGGAGCGGGAGGAGTCGCGAGCCAGCGCAGCGCGTCGACTGGGTCACTGGTGGGAAGACTGAGACTGCTTCCCAACAACGGCAACAACACTGAGACTGCCAGTACGTTCCTGGTCTCGGAAAACTACTTTTCGGTTCTCGGGGTTGGAGCATTGCGCGGCCGGACCTTTGCGGCTGGAGAGTCTTCAAAGCTCTCCGCATCTCCATCGGCGCTGATCAGCGAGAACTACTGGCAGAAGCGGTTTGGCGGCGATCCGGCAATACTCGGCAAGACCATCCGTCTGAATGGGATCGCCTTTACGATCGTGGGGATCACACCGCACAACTTTGTGGGTACAAATGTGGAAGCACCTGATTTCTGGCTTCCGCTCAGTCTTGAACCATTGATTCATCCGGACGACAATTGGCTGCGTAACCGGGAAAAGCTGTGCTGCAGGATACTCGCCCGACTCGCTCCCGGAGTCGGCATCGATCAAGCGCAGGCGGAGATGACCCTGCTTGTCGGCCGGCTCAGTACTTTACACGACCCTCACTCCGACTTGGGCAAACCCGCTAAGGCGGTGATCTGGCCGGGGTCCCCATTTCCTTACCCTATGAAGTTGTACGGCGGGCTGGAATACGCGATTCTGCTGATTATGGCCGCTGTTGGCATGGTGCTGGTGATTGCGTGCGCCAATGTGGCTAGCCTGCAGCTGGCACGCGCTGCATCCCGCCAAAGTGAGCTGGGCATGCGGCTGTCGCTTGGAGCCAGCCGCATGCGGATCATCCGGCAGTTGTTAACGGAAAGCGCGCTGCTGGCTCTGATGGCCGGGGCGGTTGCATTACTTTTCAGTTGGGCCTTCCTCCAGGTCGTCGTGGTCTTGATCGCGGATGCATTCCCGGCTGAATATGGCACGTTTATCTTCCATGTAACACCGGACCTGGGAATCTTTGCGTACGTGTTTTGCGTCAGCCTGCTGGCCGGCGTCCTGTTTGGGTTAGCGCCTGCTCTGGAAAGCTCCGGAGCTGCGATTTCGTCGGCGTTGAAGCACAGCTCGGGAACGGGCAAGGTACGCAGTCGCCGCATGCGCAATTTCCTGATGGCGGCCCAGGTTGCCGTCTCGCTGATGTTGTTGATCGCTGGAAGCATGTTGACTCGAAGTTCGATTCGCGCGCTCAAGATGGACACCGGCTATGACAGCGAACGCGTCGTGAGTCTTGCACTGCGATTTCCAGAGGGGCAGAAATATAGTGTCGATCGGCAGACTACTCTTGTCCGGGAGCTTCGCACCCGGCTGGCTGCTCTGCCTGGCGTTGCTGCCATCACCAGCGCACGGGCGCCGGACGGCGATGGTTTACGCACAGCGGCGGTTTCGCTGAATGGAGAGAAACCCGCCCCACAAAATACGCGAGCGGTCCTCTATTACACGTATGTTCAGCCGAACTATTTTCAAACGCTGGGCATTCCGTTGCTGTTCGGGCGCGGATTCCAAACACAAGCCGGCCAGCCTGCAACCAGTGTCATTTTGAGCGAATCGGCTGCACAACTGCTGTGGCCGAAACAGAACCCGATTGGCCACAGCCTCCGTTTGGCGCCGGGCGGGCAGTTCGCAATGAAGGGCGAAGTTGGTCTCGATGGGCCGAGCTACGAGGTGATCGGCGTGGCCCGCGACGCTCGGGGAGTTTTGTTGAATGGAAGCGATTCCGAGCAGATCTATCTCCCGATGCCGGAGAGTCGCGTGCATGAATTTCCCATGCTGATTCGGGCCCAGGCTGCCCCGACGCAGATCATGAATGCGATCGGGCCGATAATTTTGTCCGTCGATCCAAACCTGGCGGCATACTCTTTCACTCTTGAAGAGATGCTTCGCCAGACGGAATCTTTCCTGGCATCGAGCATCTCGGCGGCAGTCGCTTGGAGCGTCGGCATATTGGGGCTTCTGCTGGCTTCGATGGGCATCTACGGCACGGTCAGCTATATCGTTGTTCTGCGCACACGCGAAGTGGGTATCCGCATGGCCCTGGGGGCAAAGAAACGCGACGTTCTGATGCTCATGCTGCGAGAAAGCGCGCGCCCAGTGGTTGCGGGACTGATCGCAGGAATGTGTCTTGCAGAGGGAGCGTCTTACTTGCTGCGTGGAGTGCTGTATGGACTCCACTCGGTGGACAGCATATCATTCGCCGGCGTTTCGCTCGTGTTTCTGGCCATCGCGCTGCTCGCGTCTTACGTACCGTCGCGAAAAGCTATGCGTGTCGATCCCATGGTGGCTCTCAGGTACGATTAGCCCCGACGATGTTCCTGCTGGCAAAGAATGGGATGCGCATGCGTGTTTCGTTGCGGTCCGGGAGAACTCATACCTCGTAGATATCGACCGGGCCCGAACGGCCACGCAGATTCACAGAGCCGAGAGCCCGCGCCGCAACTTCATCCTTGACGAGCTGATACGTGGCGCCGCTGATGATGATCTGGTCTGGTTGCGCCACGCCGGATTCGAGCCTCGAGGCGGTGTTGACCACATCCCCCAGCACAGTAAACTCCCGGCGCTTGGGAGAGCCTATATCACCGACGAGAGCGCATCCGCTGTTGATCGCGATCCGCATGCGGAGTTCAGGTTGGTCGCGTGTGGCGTTGAAAGCGGCAAGCGCCTTGCGCATGTCGAGGGCTGCCCGGACGCATCGCACCGCGTGGTCTTGCTGGGGCAGGGCTGCGCCAAAGGTAGCCAGAATCGCATCGCCAATAAATTTGTCGAGCGTTCCTTCATGGGCGAAGATGACATCGATCATGGCTTCAAAAAATTTGTTCAGCAACTGCGCGACTTCGGGCGGAGTCATCAGCTCGGAGATGGTGGTAAAGCCGACGATGTCGGCGAAGAGCACGGAAATCTGTCGCTCTTGCGCAATGAAGCTGGCGCCGGTCTCGTTTTCTCCTTCCAGAATGCGTTCGATAACGCGGGGGGAGTGATAGCGCTGCAGGCGTTCGCGGTGGCGCCTCTCTTCCAGCAGCCGCGCCGCCAGCCTGGCATGCTCGATAGCCACGGCGGCGTAATTGGAAAGGGTAGTGAAGAGGTTCAGGTCGCCGGCGCTGAACCTGCTGCTCTCCGGATTATCGACATACAGGATGCCGATAACCTCGGTGTCGTGCCACAGCGGAGCGCACATGCATGAGCGGATGTCTTGCAGGAGAATGCTCTCGGACGCCTCAAATCGCGAATCGAGTTGTGCGTCTGAGGCGAGTAACGCGACGCGATCTTTAAATACGGTTCCTGCAATGGTGCGGCTGATGGTGGCGCCATGGGCGGGGGACCCGTCGCGGCAGCGAGCGACTCGGGGCACCAGTTCGCCGCTTTTCTCATCCATGAGCATCAAGAACGCACGATCCGCATGAGTCATTTCGAACGTCAGCGCGATAATGCGATCAAGGATCTGGGAAAGAGAAGTGGAACGCACGAGTTCGCAGCTGACGTCGGACAACATGGCGACGAGACGATTGCCGTCGATTTCACGCGTTTTCGCATCGCTTCCCAGGGAACGCGGCGCCGCAAACCTGGCAAATGGCACGGTGACGGTTGCATTCGTAAAGGTATGCATGCCCGAGAGTGCCACCTGCTCCGGAGCCGGCTCGTGCACGGTGAATTGCATCTGCCCGAGCGACACGACATCGCCGTCCCGGAGTTCGGCGCGAGTTATGAATTCGCCGTTTTTACAGGTGCCTGCGCTGCTGCCTAGGTCTTCGACGAAGCAACGGCCTTCTTTGACCTCAAAGCGCGCATGGCGCCGGGACGCGCTGGGATCCTGTATCACCAGATTGCAAACTTGTGAGCGGCCTACCAGCGTATCGCCCTCGGGCAGAAGAAACATTTGGTTCTGGCTGCCGTCACGGTAGGTCAGCTTAAATATCGAGGTTTTCGCCTGGGTTTCGTTTGCGGGTTGGGCAGGCAGCATCGCCGCTGGGGACTCGATATGGTCCCTGCTCCGCTCGCCGAGCAACCGGCTCACTTCCTCGGACTCCTCCGAACTCACGGGAACTCCTATGACGCGTACGATCGCGGACGAGTGCGACGGAGACGTGAGTGCCGCTCGACACCGAACGTCCGAAATTCGGCAGGGTCAGTTTACACGCAGAGGGCTGCGAGCACTGTCTGCGAGTCTAGTGGGCGGCACAAGCGCAAGGGACAAGCGGAGTCGGGGCCGATTGAGATCTGTGCGGAGCAGAAGATGTTTTTGCGCTAAATTTCCACTTTTTGTCACGCATTTCCACAGCAGTAAATTACAAAAGCCGCTAGCATTTTCGCTTGCGGAGAGTACTATTGCTTTCAACGGAAGAGTGATCTTCCAGAAGGAGAGAGCGGAGTAACGGTCATCTCCGAGAATCGGCAACGAGACTCGATCCAGGCAACTGGAAACGGACGGCAGTGAAAAACTCTTGCAGTGGTTGTGGTCATGGAAGAACGCGGAAACTGCGGGCGTAGCTCGTGGGTGCCGGGTGACTCCGGACGACAGGCGTTGTGATCTGGAGCCGAACCGGATCTCCTAAAATCGGAACAGAGAGGGCGAGGTCTCGCAAGAGAAATCGCCCTCTCGTTTTTTTGTGCGTATCGCAAGTGGATGCGGACCGGGATGCCGCTCGTTGTCGAGGGCGAGCGGAATGTCCTGCTGAATCCCAAGTACCCGCAATTCGCGCAAGTCCAAATCGCCGATCCGAAGCCGTTCCGGCATGACGAGCGCAGGTTTCGATAATCGTCAGGTGGGTATGTCGCGTTCCCAGGGGCAACCGGGGTTGGAAGAACGGGTTGTTCGGGCCGCGGAGGCCGCTCTCGCGCGGCAACAATACGTCAGCGCGAGTATGAGGAGCTACTCTCAGAGGGGATGGACCGCACCACCGCGCGCCAGGAAGTCGCAGTCAAGAGACTGTCGAACGAAGGGCACGGGTTCAGCCGTGCCGTAAACGGTTTGCGCGCCTGACGGCTTTAGCCGCTGAGTTACGCTTTTCGAGGCCCACGCCTCCACGCGGCCATTGCGTGTATGCTCCGGTGAGCGATTCACCTGCGATCTTTCAAGGAGCCTCTTGCCGAAATCGGTTGTCACCCCTGCGGATCGTAAAACCGCCCTTGATCAGCGCCGCCGGCTCAAGATGGCCGAGTCAGCCCATGCGTATGTGCGCGGCAATACAATCCAGTTCTATGAGTGGTTGCAGAGCAGGTCTGTACGGGCGTCGCTCCCGGCCGGCCCGAATATTTGGATCTGTGGCGATTGCCATACTGGAAACCTTGGACCAGTCGCCGATATTGAAGGCAATATCGATATACAAATCCGAGATCTGGATCAAACGGTGATCGGTAACCCAGCCCATGACCTGCTTAGACTAGGCCTCTCCCTCGCGATGGCAGCGCGGAGCTCTGACCTGCCTGGCGTGACGACGGCACTCATGCTGGAAGAGCTGATTGTCGGTTACATCTCCGGATTGAGCGGCCGCTTTGCGCGGATGGATGCAAAGAACCTGGAACCTATCAAGCGGGTGATGCGCCAGGCGAATCGACGACACTGGAGACACCTGGCCGAGGAGCGAATCGAAGGTGTCAAACCCGAGATACCACTAGGGCCAAAGTTCTGGTCACTTACGAGCGAGGAGACGAAGCAGTTGGAAGAGATGATAGCGGGTACCGACCTGCGCGGATTGGTACAGCGCACGGACAAGAAGACCCGCGATCACAGCATTCGACTGATTGATGCGGCCTACTGGATGAAGGGGTGCAGCTCGCTCGGCCGCCTCCGGTATGCAGCCCTGATCGGTGTAGAAAACAAGAAGGGGTTACACTACCGGCTTTTGGATGTGAAAGAAGCTACCGAGGCTGCCGGTCCTTATGTAAAGACTGCCGGAATGCCGAGTGATAACGCAGAACGAGTCGTTGCGGGAGCGAATGCACTTTCCCCTTTTTTGGGCGAGCGCATGGCGGCGGCACATGTGGTCAAGAAACAGGTTGTGGTCAGGGAAATAAGACCGCAGGATTTGAAATTCGAGTTAGAGAGGTTGCAACAGGCGGAGGCAATTGCCATTGCGCGGCTTATGGCGGGCGTCGTGGGGCGTGCCCATGGACGACAGCTTGCCTTGCAGACGCGGAGAGCCTGGATTCGGGACCTAAAGCAACGACACAGCAAGGGGCTCAACGCTCCGCGATGGCTTTGGAGCGGGGTGCTGGACTTGGCTGCGCTCCACGAGGCGGCCTACCTGGAACACTGCCGGCAGTACGCCCTTGGTAAAGCGGGGGGTAAGTGAATCAGAGCCGATTGCGGCCTCTGCCAAAAAGCAGGAAGAGAATCACAATGAGCAGGACAAGACTAAGCCCGCCGCCGCCATAGTAGCCGACTCCGGGACCCATGTAGTAACCGCCGCCGCCGAAAACCAGCAAGAGAATCACAAGAATGAGGATTAAAGGCATGTGCGGGATTCTAGCATGATTTATGCGAAAGCCAACTCGCCAAGGCCCCGGCCAGATATGCTTTCATTCCTTTGATCCACGACAGCTGCGACCCGGGCGTGACATAGCCAAGTACTTCCGCATTGTTGACGGTGCTTACATGAATTCGGCACCGTGCAAGTGGCGATCGTCTGTTCTCTACCTACCCGCATCCAAGTCAAAATGAGGACTGAAAGGAAGCTATGCACGAACTGCGGCGGCGTTCACTGCCGCTCTTGACAGTATGGGGAAGCCGCTGTTCTCGGTTCGGGGAAGGCAAATACTATTGCGTCTTATCGAACCAGTATTTGCTTAGCGCGAAGGTTACTTTAATTAATCCAGCAACTCCCGTGGCGAGTTCCGCTTCTCATCCTTATGCTCACCTAGCGGGTAGCTATTTAAATGGTTTGAAAGAGGATATATGGCTTTAATTGAAGTTCTAGTCGATGAACTGCAGGATATGTACAGCGCCGAGAATCAGCTTGTCAAAGCACTTCCGAAATTGGCACAGGGCGCCAATAACAAAGAGTTGGCATCGCTCTTCGCCACGCATCTGGAGGAAACGAAAGGCCAAGTCGGACGGTTACAGCAGGTATTTGAGATTCTGGACGAAAAGCCTACGGGCGAACACTGTAATGGCATGGAGGGTGTTATTGAAGAGGGCGCAGACGCCCTGGAGAAGGATGAGGAAGGTGCTTCCTTTGACTCGGGGTTGATCGGGGCAGCGCTCAGGACAGAGCATTATGAGATCGCCGGGTATACTGCGACTATCGAAATGGCGAAAGTTTTGGGCTTGACCGATGTCGTCATGCTCCTGACTGAAAACCTTAACGAGGAATTGAACGCCTCGAAGAAGATTCTTGCTGCCGGTCAGCCTATTTTGAAGGAAGCGGCGAGCGAACCCGAGCAGGAAAAGAAGCCTAAGACCGGCAAAGAGAAATATTCTGAGAAGAAGAGCAAGGAAGACGAAAAGAAGGCCGCGCCGGACGTAAAGCGTCACGCTTCGTAACCAGAAGACAGTCCCTGCATCATTGCAGAGTGGTCGTGCAGGGGCTGTTTTTACTCTCCCGTGGCGGGTTGCATCAGTGCGCTCGCGCAGCAGCCGTTTTCGTTCTTCTACGCCGGTATGCTGTGGGTCAACCGTGTTTCTCACCGCCTTGCCATCTTACCGAGCCATTACCTCAGCCGCAGGCCGGATGTTCTGATTGACGTTGAAAAAATTATCGGGATCGTACTTGGCTTTCATGCGCGCCAGCCTCTCGTAATTATCACGATATGTTGCGCGAATGCGGTCTTCGCCTTCGCCTTCCATCATGAAATTTACGTAGGCACCCCCGGCTCCGTATGGGTGGAGGGCCTCCCAGTAGTTTTTCGCCCAGGCAGTAATGTGATCCGTCTTTGCTGGGTCTGGATCTACGCCGACAATGACTTCGCTCCAGGTAGCGTCACGATAGCTCCATGGCGTGTCTCTATTTCCGACCTTGTGTGCGGCCCCGTTGATGGGATAGAGATGCATCGTCGAATGCATAGAGGGAAGCTCTGAGCCATGTTTTATGTGGAGAGCGATTGCCTCGTCGGTCAGATCATTGACGAAGTCTGCTTTCCAATACCACTGCAGGCCCGGGGTATAAAGGCCGTCGAACATGCTTTGCAACATGGGATACGGCATGGGGGCGAAAAACTCGAAAGCTGGGCTGCGGAATTTTCGGACAGGATCGAGAATCTTATTCGCCTGTTCCAGCGTTCCGGTAGAACACCACACGATGCCGCACATTTTCTTGAAATGCAAAGCTTCGGGGAAGGGGGGCGCAGGCGGAACGGTAAGAAAGGCAAAGAAACCATTGATCTCGTCCGGTGCCTGGACAATGAACTCGCGATACCATTTCATCACATCGGAGGCCTGATCGAGGTTCCACAACATCGGGCCAGCGCACACCATCTGCACCGGATATGCCTGGAACAGAAACGACGTTACCACGCCGAAGTTTCCTCCGCCCCCGCGGATGGCCCAGAACAGATCGGTATTCTCGTTCGCGCTTGCGACTACGAAACTTCCATCGGCCAACACGACGTCTGCCGCTAACAGACTATCGATGGTCAAGCCGTACTTTCTTGTGAGGTGCCCCATGCCACCACCCAGGGTTAAGCCTCCAACGCCGGTGGTAGAGATAATTCCGGAGGGTACCGCCAGCCCAAATACATGCATGGCGTGGTCGACATCACCCCAGGTGCAACCACCACCCACCCGCACGGTGCGTGCCCCTGGATCGACATGAACGTACTTGATGGGAGAAAGGTCGATGACCAAGCCGTCATCGCATACTCCCAAACCGCCGGCATTATGGCCGCCGCTTCGAATGGAAACCCGCAAATCGTTTTTCCGTCCGAAATGTATTGCGGCCATCACGTCGGCTACATCTGCGCACTTGGCAATCAAACGCGGTTTTCGATCGATCATGGCGTTATAGACTCGGCGTTCTTTCTCGTATTGCTCGTCGGTGGACTCCACCAGGTCGCCCTGCAGCTGACTCTTGAATTCACTGATATCTTGCGGTTGCATATTTTCCTTTCCTTTGCGGCAAATCAATCGTTCCGGGCTGCTTCTCTCGAGGCGCTCGCGCCCTGTCCTGCGGGAAGGGACTGGTGGCATCGAGCTTACTCTCAAGGTGATAGCGGTGCATCATCGCCCCCAGCAAATCATGGCCGGGCTTCATAAACAATGTTGAAGGGCGTTTCGGTTGCCCGGCGAAAGCGAGTGAACCCAGCCGAGGTTACAACCTCGCGAATGCGCGTCTCGCCGGCCTGGGCACCCAGGCACAGTCCAACTTCCTGCGATCTTGAGCAAGGTGTGCAGAGCAGAGTGGAGAAGGAGTAATAGACGCGGCCGACTGGATTCAAATTGTCCTTCAATTCATCATTCGCGAAGGGCTCGACGATCATCCAGGTTCCGTCCTTCGCCAGTGACTGCCGGACGTGCGCAGCCGCGCCGATTGGGTCTCCCATATCGTGGAGACAATCGAAGACAGCCACGAAATCGTAGTCTTTGCCGGGAAACTTCTTTGCGTCGGCAACAGCAAAGTTCACGCGGTCGGCAACACCGTTGCGCACGGCGGACTCGCGCGCCGCGGCAATCGACTTGTCGTGGTAATCGAACCCGAAGAATTTGGAGTTGGGGAATGCTCTGGCCATCAGAATGGTGGAAGCGCCCTTGCCGCAACCGATGTCGGCCACACGCGCCCCGGCTTCCAGCTTTGCGCCCACGTCATGTAAGGCCGGTATCCACGAACTCACGAGATTCGCCGCATAGCCGGGGCGAAAGAACTTTTCGCAGCCATGAAAGACGCCATCCACATGTTCGTGCCAACCCATGCCGGCTCCGGTGCGGAAGGCTTCTGTGATTCTTGGAACCGCCGCCAGCGAGCCTAAAGCCAGTTCAAATGCCCCAGGCAGGTAAGCCGGACTGTCTTCCGTTGCTAACGCAAAGGCTTGCTCCGCCGTCAGGCTGAACTTGCCGGTCTTTGCTTCGTAGGTGATGTAGCCAGCTGCTGCTTGTGAGGCAAGCCACTCCCGCACATAGCGCTCGTCGGTCCTGGTCTTGGCGGCAAGTTGCGCAGAGCTCAGCGCTTCGCCGGCAAGGGCTTTGTAGAGCCCAAGCTTTTCCCCTATGACTACCATGCCTGTGTGAACTGAGGCGCCGAGATCGGTCACAAATTGACCGATAAAGGCGTTCAGTTTGTCCATATCGATTGCCGGAACCAGTGTAGTGCTCATTTGGTGTCTCCTCTTTTCTAAACTGGTAATGATGCTGTTCGGGTGTGCCTGAGCTCAGTTTGCCTGGCCGCCGAACTGCTCGCAGGAAAATCCATGACGATCTTGATCCGGGCGCTCGCAGTGCGTGGGCAGAAGAGTGTTGAGCCCGAGTTCAAAGTAACGACCCTCAAGGCGGGAAGTAACGAAACAACGCCGAAGGATTGCCAAAATTACGATTTCGCAGTCGACGAAGGTTGCCGCATCTGCTCTCGGCAAGGAACAGCCGGAGAGCAAAAGGCGTGGCCAGGTTTTTCATAGTGCTATTGAAGGCTGCACGCTGGGTTGTGGACAATGGCTATCCCGCCAAGACACTAGAAACACGCTTATATAGGGATGATTTCTTCCTTTGCAGGCGAGCGTAGACTAGCGTCAACCGCCGAGGCTCCTCTACTGCCGGGCTGTCAAATAGGAGCGCACTTGGAAGCGAGTCACCTTAGCTATCAATTCGGCGAGTTCACCCTGGACATCACCCGCGGATGCTTGCTTCGCGCAGGGGGCGAGATCAAACTGCGCCCTAAGGTTTATGAAACGCTTAAGTACCTGGTGGAACACCCCGGACAGCTCATCGGTAAGCAGGAACTGATGCGGGCGGTGTGGCCGAACGCGTTTGTCACGGATGATTCGCTGGTGCAGTGTACTCTCGAGTTGCGTCGCGCGCTGAATGACGGGCGCCAGCAGTTGCTGAAAACGGTGCCTAGACGCGGATACCTGTTCACAGCTTCGGTGATGCAACACCCGGCTACGTCCGAACCGTCCTCAATCATCGATCGCTCTGATTTGTCCGATGGTCCTGAGCCGTCGATGGAGAAGCTCACGAGGAAGCGCCACGATTTGCCGGTCCCGC
>Ga0302325_10012463_pt1 | contig 18232 bp, 17 predicted proteins | sample Palsa_T0_2_FD_201948 | JGI IMG/M metagenome (GOLD analysis project Ga0302325, IMG submission 201948) | Peat permafrost microbial communities from Stordalen Mire near Abisko, Sweden - Palsa_T0_2 | ecosystem: Environmental > Terrestrial > Soil > Palsa > Peat permafrost | place: Sweden: Abisko...
GGAAGCGCAGCTCGCCGGGCTTGGCTTCCGCGACCGCTGGGCCGGCTGGAACCGGGCGCCCTTCACCACCGACAGCAGATCGCACGTCTCGGTCTGGGAGAAGGCGTCCGTGCTCGCGCCCAGGGCGTCCCCGATGGTAGAGCCTCGCCAGGCGCCCATCCAGGAGGCGGGATCTTGAGCTGGGACTACGGGATGCTGGCGACCGAGGTTTACGACCTGGACAAGCCCATCGGGTCGTCGTTCGGGGACGTTGAGTATTACCGCCGCCAGCTCGCCGGGATCACCGGCCGGATCCTGGAGCCCGCGACCGGAACCGGGCGCATCCTGATCCCGCTGCTGCAAGCAGGGCTCGACGTGGAAGGCATGGATACCTCGCCGCAGATGCTGGCCGTCTGCCGCCAGCACTGTCACGACCGTGGCCTGGACCCGGAGCTGCGCGAAGCCGACATGACCACCTTCGTGCGTCCGGGTGCCTACCAGGCGGTCATCGTCCCGGCCGGATCCATCACCCTGCTGGACGGCCGGCTGGCAGCACGGCAGGCCCTGACCGCCTTTCGTCAGTCACTGGTTCCCGGCGGGAAGCTCATCGTGGACGTCCCGGCACTGCGGCTGGTCACCGAGCCTGAGCCGGTGCGCTACTGGCGCCGCGGCCCGTTCGTGTGGACCTTGCAGACCATGCACATCGAATACGACCCGGCGGCCAGCCAGCAGACCCGGTTCCTGCGCTACGAGAAATGGCGCGATGGCGGCCTCGTCAGCACCGAGCTGCAGCTATTCCGGCTACAGCACTGGAGCCTGGCCGAGTTCACCCGATTGCTCACTGAGACCGGCTTCACCGGGATAACCGTCACCGGCGACTACCAGGAGACCCACCAGCCAGGGCCAGGCAGCGACGACTGGACTTTCCACGCCACCCGCCCGTAGACCAGCAGCCAACCCGGCGCCGCCGAGACCGGAGGCCACGCTATCCGCAAAATCGGCAAGCATCGCTGGATCATGACCAGGGTCGTGAAGCCGTAACCGGCTCGCCGGGAGGCAAGCCTGGGCTGGCGACCGTGGAAGGATACCCGCATGACCGTGCATGACCCGAAGGCTGACCTGCGCCGCTACTTGCAGGAAGGCCGCGAGGCACTCCTGTGGAAGCTGGACGGTCTTTCCGAGTACGACATCCGCCGCCCGCTGGTACCGACTAGCACCAACCTGCTCGGGCTGGTCAAGCATCAGGCAGGCGTCGAGCTGGGGTACTTCGGCGACACGTTCGGCCGTCCCTGTCCCGAGGATCAGCTGCCGTGGGATGAGGCCGACCCGAACTCCGACATGTGGGCGACCCCGCAGGAGTCACGCGAGTTCATCACCGGCCGTTACCGGCGCGCCTGGGCGCACTCGGATGCCACCATCGACGCGCTGGAGCTGGATGCCATCGGCCACGTGCCCTGGTGGCCAGCCGGCCGTAACGAGGTCACGCTGCACCACATCCTGGTCCGCGTGGCCGCCGATACCGGCCGGCATGCCGGTCAGGCAGACATCATCCGGGAGCTCATCGACGGGGCCGTAGGGCGGACGAGCGAGATCCTGAACATGCCGCCCGGTGACCAGGCGTGGTGGCAGGCCCACCGTGACAGGGTGGAGCGCGCAGCCCGCGAAGCCGCCGGGGAATGACGGGCCAGCGAGCCGCCGCGCGATGGATTGCCATGCCCTACGGCGCGGCCACCGCGAGCCTGATGACACGGCTCCCGTAAGCGGGACGATCACGTCCGGGAAGACGGCTGCGCGCTGTGCCCGGCCTCGGTGAAGCCCGGCGGCCTGAAGTACGCGCTGGACGCCGGGCGCCAGAGCAGCCACAACGCGGCGAGGCCGACCAGCCACATCAGCACGGAAAAGATCCCGCTGGCACCTGGACCACCGACCCCGATCCGGAACCCCGGCGGCCCGAAGACGCTGGTCAGATTCAGTGTCGTCAGGCCGAACAGCACGGTGGACAGGATGCGCGCCCAGTTCCGGCCCCGGCCGTTCGCCCGCGCCATCCACAGCCACAGCGCGGTCATGATCAGCAGGGTGACGGTCACCACCATGATGATGACCGCTTTATGCTCGCTGACCTGGGCCGCGGTGAGGCTCGCGCGATGCGGCCAGCGCACCGCCTGCATGCCGTGGACGCCGAGGTAGGCCAGCACGATGATCAGGTAGGCAGTGGGGAGGGCGGCGCCGGCATACATCAGCCGGACGGCTGCCCGCACGGTGCGCGCCGACTGAGGCACGCCGGGGCGCAGCCGCATCCGCAGGCCGCTGCCGATCAGGTCCGCGGCCTCGGCCAGGCCGGGCCGGCGCCGGCCGGGCGGGGCGGCGGCCATCAGCACCGCGAGGATCTCCGGCCCGCTGTCCCGCCGGAACGCCCGGGGATAGCACGCCAGCAGCCGCCGGTACCCCCGCTCCAGGCGAGCCTGGTCAGTCATGTCGCCGTCCCCCCCGCCAGGTCCAGCCGGGTCAGCGCGGCGCTGGCATGAGCCTGCAGCCGGGCCGCCTCGGCGCCGAGCCGGCTGGCGCCCGCAGGCGTGAGCCGGTAGTACCGGCGCAGCCGCCCGTCCACGATCTCCTCCCGGTCCGCCTCGATCAGCTCGTCGGTGCGGAGGCGGTCCAGCGCGGTGTACAAGGTCCCGGGCCGCAGCCGGAGCAGGCCGCCGGAGATCTCCTGCACGTCGGTGATGATCCCGTACCCGTGCTGGCTGCCGCTGGCCAGCGCGGTGAGGATCATGAAGGTCGCTTCCTGCATCGCTCGCGTGCCCATGCCAACGTTATATACCGTTGAACGATCAATAGCAAGCCGGTCATTATGCCAGAGCAGGCTCTGCCGGAGGCGTCAATGGCGTCGTTGGGACTGCACTGCTGAAACAGCGACAGTAAAGTGCCAACCACGCTAGTGAAACTGACCCGGGAGCGAGATGCCGCGTGCGAAGACGGGCGCGAGATGCCTGAGGTCGCCACGAATCATGAGGAGAGCATGCGTGCAGCGGGGTGACATTCATGATTTACGCCCTCCACGCGGAACCGGTCATGAGCAGCAGGGCCGCCGATACGTCGTGGTCGTAAAGGTCGCTTGACATATCGATCAAGTTAAGTAACCTTGACATCATGCGGAACCGGGTCAGGGAGCAGCGCACCGGACGGGGGATGTCCCAGGCTGAGCTGGCGGCGGCGCTGGGCGTGTCTCGACAGACGGTGATCTCGATCGAGAGCGGCCGCTACCTGCCATCGCTGCCGCTGGCGTTCCGGATCGCGGGGTTCTTTGACCTCACGGTCGACAAGATGTTCGATCCGGAGCAGGAAGAGTAGGGAGCGCATGCGGCCGTCAGCTGCCGTCGGGCCACCCGCCGCGGTGCAGCACCATCGGATAGTGCGGCAGCGTCCCGCTGGGATCGCCCACGACCGCGGTGGTCTGCTTGACGTAGGGCCGCTGCGCCCGCCACCCGCCCGGGTACGGCTGCAATCCCTGTGACATGCGCGGCTGCCCGCCGTCGGCCCGGCTGAGCAGCCCCTGCAGCGAGGCCCGGAGCTCGCCGATCTCCTTCGCGCCGAACCGCGTCTCCCAGCGCTCCTCGATGGCGGCAAGCAGCAGCCGGTACGCCTCCTGGGCCCGCTGGCCCTTCGCAGTCAGCCGGGCCAGCTTGGTCCTGGCGGCGGCCGGATCGGACTCGACCGCGACGTAGCCGTTTCGCTCCAGGAACCCCACCGACATGCTGATCGCTTCCTTCGACACCCCGGCCAGCCGCGGCAGATCCCGGAATGGCGTGCCGCGGCCGCCCAGGATCCGCAGGGCGTTCGCGCTGATCGTGAGAGACAGCTGAGACTCGCGCTCGAAGTCGAGGGCGAACGCGAGCAGCGCCCTGGACAATAGAACGGACAGATCAAGGCCGGGAGCGGTGACGCCCGGCCGTCTGGCGAGTGCCGCCCAGTCAAAGCGGGGTAGCGCGGCGAACATCTGATGCCATACCACCGGAAGATAGAACGGCAGCTCGGGGTCGAGTTGCCGGGTCACATCCCCCAGCAAGGACCGGAGCCCGCCGATCTCCTTCGCGCCAAACCGCGCCTGCCAGCGCTCCTCGATCTCGCCCGCCAGCGGCCGCCATATCTCTTGCGCCCGCCTGCCCCCGGGAGTGGGGCGAACAATCCAGTCGCCCCGGGGCGGCTTGGGCCGGCTGTCTGCCGGGTCCGGCTCGACGGCGACGTACCGCCACCTCTCCAGGCCCCCCAGGTTCGTGATCCGGGCCTGGCCGTCAAGCTCGTGCAGCGGCACCCCGTCGGCAGTGACGAACTGCAGGAAGTTCGACCACATCGCCATCGACACCAGCCAGGGGCGAGGCCGCGAATCGGCAGCGGTGGGCACGGTCGTCGTCCGGTGCGGCATACGGTGCTCGGCCTCGTTGTCGAACTCGATCGTGAACGCGATCAGCACCTGGGACAGCAGGGTCGGCAGGGGGAGATGAGAAGCCATAAAACCGAGGTTACGCACCGGGCGCCCGTAACGGCTCGCGCTGACGGCCGGCCCGGTACCCGTGATCGGCTGCCAGGCGGGGTTTCATCCGGCCTGAGCCCGGTCCTATCCTGTGCTGCCATGAGGCGTATCACGGCGGGCTCGCTGGCCCGCCGCAGCCATGGTGAGCCGGCCATGGTGAGCCGGCCATGGTGAGCCGGCCATGGTGAGCCGGCCATGGTGAGCCGGACGCGGTGACGGCCGCCTACGCCGCTGGCGGCTGGACGGATTTCGGCGCCACCATCGCAGCGACCGCCGCGACCTTGGTCGGCCTGCTCTTCGTGGCCGTTTCCATCAACCTCCAGCGGATCCTCAAGTTCCCGAACCTGCCCTCCCGGGCCGCGCAGACCCTGATCTTGTTCGCCACGCCCTTGCTCGTCGGCATCCTGCTGCTGGTTCCCGGCCAGTCCCGTGCGGCGCTGGCGGTGGAATTGCTTGTCACGGGGGTGCTGGTCGGAGCTTGCCAGCTGGTGATCGACGCCCGCACGCCGCGGTCAGAGCAGGAGACGCGGCTGACATGGCTGGTCGGCCGGGTCTTCCCGCCTATCGCGAGCTGCGGGTCCCTGGCGATCGCGGGGGGCACGCTGCTCGCGCAGGGCGGCGGCGGGCTCTACTGGCTGCTGCCCAGCGTGCTGGCGGCGATCATCTTCGGGCTGCTCAACGCCTGGGTGCTGCTCGTGGAGATCCTGCGCTGAGGCGGCTCGCGGTCAGGGCGCGAGGATGCTGATGGTGAGCAAGATGGCGTCATAGAGGAAGTGCGCCACGATCGGCCGGGTCAGGCTGCGATGCTTCTGGAAGGAGCGGGTGAGCAGGTAACCGACCGGGATGGTGAACAGGAACCCGAGCCCGTAGTAGACGTGATAGCTGGTGCGCAGCGTGAGGCTGAGCAGCAGCGCCCATCGCGGCGACCAGCCGAGCTGCTCCAGCCTCGTGAGCAGGTAGCCGCTGACCAGCGTCTCCTCGGTAATGGCCGTGATCGCCGAGATGGCCAGCCCGTAGATGATGTAGTACTTCGGCACGTGCCCGGTCGGGACCTGGCCGAACAGCCCGCTGTGATGAGCGAGCAGGACGCCGAAGGGCAGCGCCACCAGTAAGGTCAGGCCGAACCCGCCGGTGATGATTCCGATCGCCGGCCACACGTCCCCGCGCCACCGGGGAACTCTCAGTCCGAGTTCCGCCGGGCTCTGACCGGTCCTGGCCAGCAGCAGCAGGGCGAGCGGGACGACCGCGCCGACGGCGAGGTAGCTGAGAATCCCCAGGACAAGGTTCTCCACCGGGTGGCCGGGGACGACGGTCGGGAAGCGGTTGATGTCGCTGACCCCGCCCAGGTGGGCGACGAGCACGTCAACCGCGGCGGCGACGCCGGGCAGCAGGAACGCCACCTCGACGAAACAGGTCTCCGCCGCGAGTCCCCGCCCGGATGCTTCCTCGGCTGACGGCACGGTGGCGGGTAAGCGGTCAGCCGGTCAGCCGGCTGCCTGCCGGCGGCGCTTCACCGCGCGCAGCAGCGGGAGCGCGGCGAAATAGGTCCCGGCGAGCGCGCTGCCGCCGACGCCCAGGTCGACCGAGATCCGGCCCTGCTGCGCCCAGTAGACGTCCTTCAGATCGAGCAGCAGGGCGAACTCGTCGACGACGAGCGCGAGCCCTGAGCCGTAGCTGATCGCCACCGCGGGGTGCCTGCGCTGCCGGTCGCTGCCGCGCACGGCAACCGCGCCGACCCCGGAGATCAGGGCGATGCCCCACATGTAGTGGTGCAGGTGCTCGCTGCCGACGCTGAGGTTGCGAAACGGCCCCCGGCCAGCCCGGATGCTGTAGGTGATACCGCGCACCGTGACGAACGTGGCCGTGAAGGCCAGCCAGCTCAGCAGAGCTGACCGCTGGCTATCGTCCATCTCCTCGCGGAACGCGGTCCGGGTGGCTGGCGCCAGCGCAGGCGTTTGGGTTGTCACATGCGCACCATACCCGTCCGCCGCCTGCCCCTGGGGGACGGCGGACGGCGGGTGACGGGGGGCGTCAGCGAGCCGGCCGGCGCTCATCCGTACGGCATGAAGCAGATGCCCGCATGGCCCGTCTGGTGGGCGCACTTGTCGGCGATGCTGCCGTCGCTGTTCATGTAGTTATCGCTGGCGATCCACAGGCCGCGGGAGGTGACCAGCATGTCGTCGGCGCCGAGCCCCTGTGACCTGGTGGGGTTCCACATCACGCCGCCGTTGGACACGGACAGGCCCACCATTCCCTGCGCGTCGATCGCGTTCGGGCCCATGTTGTTGCAGCCATGCCTGTTGTCCGCCCATCGCTCATGGCCGCCGAAGTAGGCAGTGCGGGAGTCCGCCGCGGTTGAATACAGGGAGTCACAGCCGGTGTAGTTGATCCACTCGCGGCGGACCTTCTTCTCCGTCACGGGGAAGGCCACCGCCGCGTCGCACAGCCCGTACCTCTTCCCGCCGCCGGAGAGGCCCAGCGGATGGTCGCCGGTGTCGGCGAGGTAAATTCTGCGGCTGTCCGGCGCCCAGGCCGCCTCGCGCACGTAGAACGGCTCGCTGTCGCTGCAGTGCCCGTCGAACTCGGGGGAGTGCCACTTCGTGACCGTGGCCTCCGTCGAGCCCAGGCGGAGCATGACGATCTGCTCGCGGTGCACGCCTCCCACGGAGGTGAAGTCACCTTCGGCCAGCAGGCGGTAGCCGGACGGGCTGACCTGCTGGTTGTACACCCGGGTCCGGTTCTCTTCGACGCCGGAGTACTTGTAGTGCCCGGAGACCCCCAGGTTCAGGTAGCCGTCGTCGAGGCCGGTCTGGTGGCTGAGGCTGGCGTAGTAGTTGAGCCCGGAGCCGTTGATGGAGGTGAAGAAACCGCCGGCCAGCACGTGCCCGTCATGCACCACCAGCGTCTCGACCGTGGCGTTCGCGTCGCGGGCGAAGCCGGTCCGCACCTTGCCCGTCGACGTGCTGACCTTGGCGATGTTCCTGGCGGTCTTCCCGTGCACCGAACTGAACGACCCGCCCAGGTAGGCGCTGTAGCAGTCGCTGCCGTCGAAGGCGACGGAGTTGACCGTGCCGTCGACGTCTGGTTTCCAGTTGGACATCGTGTAGGGCGAGGTCGCCCGGAAGCTGAACGCGTTGCTCCGGATGTAGGTACGGCCGTTCCACCTGATGTCCTTGAACCTGCCGACCGCGTACATCGTCTTGCCGCACTGCACGAGCTGCCGGACCTGCTCGGTAGCCCCGTCGGGCCGGGATGCGAGCCGGGGTGTGCCGCTGGCCGGATCCGTTGATACCGGGCCTGCCGTCGCCCCTGCGGCCAGGGTCGCCGGAGCGGCCAGCGCCGGGCTGGCGAAGCCAGTGACGGTGACCGCGAGCGCTCCCGCGGCGAGGCTTAGTGGGCCGGCGATCCGGCGGCTACGAAGCATGTCACTCCTGACTAACTATTAACAGTCGTTCGTTTCTATGACACCTAGTCTAGAACCGCAGCGTAGTCGATCAGTCACGCGCAGGAGTATTAGACTCTTTGCGTCGTTTGACGCATTCGCAGATTAGCCGGGGCCGGCGGCCCCGGCGAACCGGCCGCCGGGTGTGCTTGGCTTGCCTGATGAATTCCGATGTGCTCGGCGACCGCCTCCGGCGCGGCGATGTGGTATTCGGGGCCTGGTCCGTGCTTCCCAGCGCCATCAGCGCCCGCATGCTGGCCGCCGGCGGCCTGGATTACGTGGTTATCGATCTCCAGCATGGCGGCGCTACCGAGCAGGACCTGCCAGCGATGACCACGGCGATCAGCCTCGCCGGCGCGGCCCCGCTGGCCAGGGTCCGGTACGCGCACCCGGCCGATATCGGGCGCGCGCTTGACCTTGGCTGCCACGGTGTCATCGTGCCGAACGTCGAGTCGGCGGAGCAGGCAGCGGCCATGGCCGGGGCATGCCGTTACCCGCCGGACGGATACCGGTCGGCGGGCGGGGTGCTGGCCGGCGGCGGCACGCCGCTGTGCATCGTCATGGTGGAATCGCGCAGCGCTGTCGCCGAGGTTGACGCCACCCTGGCCATCGAGGGGGTCGACGGGATCTACGTCGGCCCCAGGGACCTGTCGCTGTCCCTTGGCTGCGCCCTCGATCCGCGTGACCCGGTGCTCCGGCCCGAGCTCGAGCGCGTCTGGGCCGCCTGCGCTGCCGCCGGGAAGCCGGCCGGCGTGCACGCTTCGGATGGCGCCACCGCGCGGCTTTACCTGGAGGGCGGCTGCCGGATCATCACCGTCGCCGTCGACGGCGTGGCACTGCAGCGCGGGGCCGGCCACGAGCTCGCCGCCGCCCGCGGCTGACGCCTGTCCTCAGGAGGCGGCGCAGCTCCCCTCAGGAGGCGGCCCAGTTTCCCTGCGCGGGGCCGGCCAGCGGCGCGGCCGGGTTCGCGGCGGGCAGCGAGGACGGGCTGACGAATGTGCTGCCGGATGGCCCGGCCAGCACGGCCTCGTGCAGCGCGCTGCCCTTCAGGTACTTTCGCCAGGACAGGAACCACTCAGTCCAGCCGTTGTCCCAAGCCCCCGCCCTGGGGCTGCCGGTGACGGTCACCGGATCGCCGGGCAGTTCCATCTTGTAGTACGCCTCGGCGTCGGCGGGCGGCATGTTCACGCAGCCGTGGCTTACGTTGACGTAGCCCTGCTCGCCGACCGACCAGTACGCGTCGTGCAGGTAATCGCCGGTCCAGGTGAACCGGACCGACCAGGGCACTTCGAGCTGGTATCCGGGGCCCTTCATCAGGACCGGGTTGCCCTTGTCGATGGTCAGGTAGGTGCCGTTCGGCGTGTTGTCACCTGGCCGGCCGGTGCTGATCGGCCAGCGGTCCAGCAGCTTGCCGTCCCGGTAAAGCTTCATGTGGTGTGACGCCGTGCTCGCCACCACGATCAGCGACCTGCCGATACTGAACGACTGGGTCAGCGTGTGGGTGCCGTAAACGCCCGGGGCGCCCTCGACGCCGTCCAGGTGGCCGGTGAAGCTCACCTTGGTCCGGGCGGGCCAGTAGCCACGCGGCCGGAAGTCCAGGGTCTGGTCGCCGTCCCAGTACCAGGCGCCGACGACCGGCTTGGAGGTCGTCAGCTGGAGCGATCTCTCCACCGCCGCCTTGTCGGTAATCGGCTGGCTGAAGCTGAGCATGATCGGCATGCCGACGCCGTACGTCTTGTGGTAACCCTCGAAGATCAGCGTCTGGAACGTACGAGCCGGCCTCAGCGTGCGGAACGCGGCTGTCCGGGTGACTGCCTGGCCGGACGCGCTGATCCCGCGCGCGGTGACCGTGTAACGCGCCGACGTGGCCAGTGTCCAGGTGCTGTGCCATCGAGTCCTGGCGGCGTTCAGCATCCCGGTCACTGCGCCGTCCTGCGGACCGTCCGCAGGGCCCGCCGCCTGGCCGCCCGCGTAATCCGCAGTCACCGCGGTGATCGTGCCGTCGGACGCCGTGACCGTGATCCCGTCGCCCGGATTGGCGTGCCTGATGCCGTCAGCTGGGGTGATCGACAGCCGCATGCCGACGATCGCCGGCGAGCCTTTGCCGCCGGGCGCGGCCCCCGGGGAGCTGCCCTGGCATCCGGCGAGGAGCAGGCACAGTGCGCCGCCGAGCGCGGCCGCGGCGACGCCGCCCCGGCGCCAGCCTGGCGGAAGCCCGCCCCGGCGCCAGCCTGATGCGCTGTCTTGCCGCACCGGGCCTCCTCAGGCCGACGGAACATGCCGGCGGTTGCGTTCCAACAGTATGCGTGCCGGGCGATGCGGACGAACCGGGCGACGCCGCCTGCCGCCCGCGCCGAGGAGTGCGGTGGCGCCGGCCAGTGCCGCGATCCCGGTGGCGGTCCACGGAACGTAATCGCCGAACCGGTCATAGGGCGTCCGGGCGGAGGCCGCCGGGAGCTGCAGCCGGACCAGGGTGACGCCGCGCTCGCCCGGCCCGGCCCATGCGAGCAGCCGCCCGCGCGGGTCAAACGCGGCCGAGTCGCCGGTCAGGGCGGCCTGGACCACCGGGCGCCCGGTCTCGGCGGCGCGCAGCGCGCCGAGTGCGGCGTGCTGCGCCAGGACCCACTCCTCCCAGCCCGCCTGCCAGGTGGAATCCGAGGTCTGATAGATGATCAGCTGGGCACCGTGATCCGTGTCCACCCGGGCCATGTCGGGGAACGCCGACTCGAAGCAGATCAGCACCCCGATCGTCAGCGGCCTGCCATCCGGCAGCGTGACCCGCATGATGTGCGCACCGGTCCCGGGAATGACGTTCTGCGGCGCTGCCTTGCTGATCGTGGCGAGCCAGCCGAGCTGCTGCCGGAACGGGATGTACTCGCCGAACGGCACCAGCCGCGTCTTGACGTACCTGCCGTCGATGCCGTTGCTGCCGATCAGCACGGCGACCTTTGACTTGGCGCCGTCGGGCGCTATCGAGTCCTGGTTCACCAGCAGCTGCGCGCCGTCCGCGGCCGACAGCCGCTCCAGCTGGCGCAGCAGCGAGACGTCCTTGTCCAGGTCGAAGCCGACGCTGCTCTCGCCCCAGACGATCAGGTCGGCGTGGTCGCGGCGCAGGCCTGCGGACAGCCGCTGGCTGGCGTCCACCCGGAGCCTGGGGTTGTGCACCACTCCTGGCTGGACCACAGCGATCGTGACGGTCCGGCTGACCGGCGCGGCCGGGGTGAGCGCGAACGCGACGGGACCGGCGGCGATCACTACCGCCGCGCCGGCCGCGCCCAGCAGCCGCATCGGTATCCGCCGGGCCACGATCAGGATCACGATTGCGGTATTGGCCGCCACCAGCGCGAAGCTGATCAGCCAGACTCCGCCCACGGCGGCAAGCGCCAGCACCGCGGGGTGCTGCCACTGACTCGCGCCGAACACTGCCCACGGGCCGCCAAAGCCCTGCCAGGACCTGATCCACTCGCCGACCAGCCAGCAGCTGGGCACGACCAGCAGCGCCGCGAGCCCGCGCCGGGCGGTGACCGGCGGGCGCAGCAGTGCCCAGCATGCCGCCCCGACGCCGGCCCAGAGCGCGCCGAGCACGCCCACCACCAGCAGCAGCGCGGGGCCCAGGTCCGGGATCAGCCAGTAGAGCGCGGCGAGCAGGTACCCGGCACCGAACCACCAGCCGGCCACGGCCGCCTGCCGCAGGCTCGCCGAGGCGCGCATCAGCAGCAGCCCGGGAACGAGCCCGAACCACGCGACGAACTCGAGGTTCGGCGCCGGGAAGGCGAGCACCGGCAGCGCCCCGGCGAGCAGCAGAATCGCGTATCGGACGGGCCTCGGGAAACCCAGCCAGCCGTGCATGACACCATTGTGCGTCCCGCCCGGGCACGGCGATGCCACCCGCCTTGCTCGCGCCGGAAACCCGCGTCGTCCGGCGGCAGCGGCGATGCCGCCCGCCTTGCTCGCGTCCGCGTCCGCGTCCGCATCCTCCGGATCGTCGGCGCTACAGGCCAGAGGACCGTCCGGCTGGGCCGCCGCTACAGGCCAGGGGACCGTCCGGCTGGCCCGCCGCTACGGCGCGAGCGCGCCCGGCGGGCGGCTGCTCCCGTGATCGCCCAGGCCAGCGCTGCGGCGACGAGGAGGGTGATGACGTACTCAGGCCAGCTGCCGACCCTGTCCGCGAGCGTGAGATTGCCCTGCAGCGGCACCCGGGCTTCTAGCACCGCCCGCCGCCAGATGCCGCTGCGGGCGATCAGCGAGCCGTCCGGCGCGATGATCGCGCTGACGCCGGTCGTGGACGCGACCACCACGCTGCGGTCGCTTTCCATCGCGCGGATCCGCGCGATGGAAAGCTGCTGCAGGGTTTCCCCGGTCTGGCCGTCGATCTCGAAGTCCGCGTCGTTGGTCTGGACCACCAGCAGGTTCGCCCCTGCGGTGACTTCCGACCTGACCAGGGCATCGAAGCCCACCTCGTAGCAGATCACGTCGCCGAGCCGGATCTTCCCGATGCGGAACACCACCGCGCGGTGCCCGGGCGTGAAGTTCACGGGCTGCAGCGACGGCAGCGAGGTGAACTTGTCCAGCAGGCTCCGGAACGGGATGACCTCACCGAACGGCACTAGCTGGCGCTTGACGTATGTCTGTACTGGCCCGCGGCCAGGCAGCCAGAGCTGCCCGGCGTTGCGCACCGGGTCCTGAAGAACCGCGCCGACGAGGACCGGGCGGTCGACGGCGTCGACGGCCGCCGCGATGGTGGCATAGACCGACGGGTAGTAGCTCGGGTCAAGGTCCGTCGAGTTCTCCGGCCAGATCACCACCTGGGGGGCCGGCCGTGAGGCGTCCCGCACCTGCGCCGCCAACTGCTCGGTCGCTGCCGCGTGGTTGCCGGTTACCGTCGTGGCCCGGAGCACGCCGGTCAGCGTGCGGGCATGCGGGACATCGCCCTGGACCGCCGCGACCATCGCGGTTGGCGCCGCGGCACTCGGCTGGTCGACAGGCAGCACGTAACCGCACACCGCGACGCCGGCGGCCGCGGCGAAGCCAACGGCCGGGCCGGCCCGTCGCCGCATGTCGCGCGTCAGCGCCTCGGGGCGCCGCGACGGCCTATGCAGCGGATCCCGATGCGGCGGATCCCGATGCGGCGCCGGGAGGACCAGCCAGGCCAGCGTCGTGCCGGCCAGGGCCACCAGGAAGGTCAGCAGCGGGGGACCGCCCACCGCCACCCAGCGCGCGGTCGGCGCACTGGCCTGGCTCATCGCGAGCCTGCCCCAGGGGAAGCCGCCGAACGGCCAGCGGTCGCGGACGGCCTCGGCCGCCACCCACCAGCCCGCGGCGGCCAGCGGCCAGGCCCGCAGGTTCAGCAGCAGCCGCTGGCCGACGGCGAGCACCGCGAACATCACCGCCTCGACGACAGCGAGCGCGGCCCAGACATACCAGGCGACGTTCACCAGCCAGGACAGCAGCGGGAGGAAAAACGCGATGCCGAACACGAGGCCAACGGCCAGCGATCCGCCCAGGCTGCGGCGCCAGAGCGCGACGACGAGCAGCGCGGGCCCAGCGGCGGCGAACGGCCAGATGCCTTCCGGAGGGAACGCGGCCGCCAGTGCCACTCCGCCAGCCAGGGCCATCACCAGCGCCAGGCTGGTCGGCAGTCTGCCGTCTGGGTCCGGCCGCCTGGTCCTGGGGAAGGGCCGCCTGGCCCTGGGGAAGGGTGGCCGCGCCGCGGCCCGGCCGGCCGTGCCTGCTGCGGCCGGCGCGGAGCCGCTAGTCCGGGTGGCTGAGCCGGTGATCCCCGCGGACGGCGCAGTACTGGCGGACTCGGCTCCCGCATCGTCGCCAGCTCCCGCGATCACCACCGACCTCCCGTCGGCCGTCCTGGCTGCCGGCCCGTTGCGAGCGTATCCGGGCCCGCCAGCACTGCGTTCGCGGCGGGGTTCGGGGTAGGCCAGGTGCGACAGGCCATATGCAAAAAGACTTTTGCATATCGCCTCATAGTAGTGATCGAGCGTGATAGCGTCACTACGTTCTGTTTCGGGAGTACGACGGGTGAGCGACTCCCCTAGCCCCCTCACGAGGTCCAACGTGATCAAAATCCGATACTCAGACCTGCCCGGCGGACTGCACGTGCGTGCCGAAGTCCAGGGCAGGCACAAGGTCCTCTACCTGCTGCCTGGCCTCACCGCCGCGCAGCGCACGGCTGCCATCCGGCGGGCCCGGCACGCTGCGCGGGTAGGTCACGGCCCGCTGCTGCCAGCGCTGGGCCTGGCTCGCGCGAAAGCGGCGGACCGGATCAGGACGACGGTCGGCAACGGCCTGGCCGCGATGCGCGTGCATCCTGCCCTCTGCGTCCCGCCACTGGTCGTCATCGTGGCCGGAACCGCCGCCTACCTGGTGCTGGTGTCAGCTTCCGGCCGGATCCTGCCGCGGCCTGCGGCGGCTGCCCACGAGGCGTCGCGCCTCGGTGCTCCGGACGCGGTCCAGCGCACCAGGACCGGCGGCCGCCGGGTCAGCGGCCCGGTTCCCGGCGTTTCCGGCGTTACCGGTCCGCCCGCGCTCGCCGTTCGCCCGGTACACCGCGGCGCCCGCGCTGGGTCGCCTGGCGGACCGGCGTCCCACGTGCCTTCCACGACTCCATCGCCACGGCCCTCATGGACCCCGCACGCCCTGCCGATACCGTTACCTTCGTCCTCGCAGCCCGCGAGCCACGTTCCTTCCCCCTCGCCGTCACCGTCCCCGAGCCTGAGCGCCATCGCGGGCGGCGGCCCGTCTCCCGTGCCGTCCCCTTCGCCGAGCCCGAGCCCGAGCACGACGGCGGGCGGCGGGCCGTCCCGGCAGCCGTCACCTCCCCCGAGCCTGAGCGCCATCGCGGGCGGCGGCCCGTCCCGCCGTCACCCTCCTCCAGCCTGAGCGCCACCGCGAACGGCAGCCCGTCCGCCCGTCGTCTCCCGCCACGAGCCTGAGCGCCACCGCGAACGGCAGCCTGTCCGCCGGTCGTCACCTACCCGACTCTGAGCGCCACCGCGAACGCAAGCCTGTGGTTGACGATTGCCGGTGGTTCGCGATCGCCGGTGGTTCGCGATCGCCGGTGGTTCGCGATCGGCCGGCTCGGGTTGCGCCTGACGGCGGATTAGCGCGATCTCGCCGGGAGCCGCGGCGTACTATCCGTTCTCCCGTAATATCCGTTCCCTCCGGGGCAGTCGGACTGTGGTGGCGCACTCGCCGCCGGGTCGCGGATCGTCCCCCGGTGTCCGGGCTGGCCTCCGGCAGGCTGGCCGGGAGCGTGCACGGCGATGGAGCCGATGGACGGGAGGGACCCGTGAGCCGCCGGGGCTGGCTGCTGTTCGCCACGATGAGCGTGATCTGGGGCATCCCCTATCTGCTGATCAAGATCGCCGTGGCCGGGGTGCCCGTCCCCGTGCTTGTCCTCGCCCGGGTGGCCATCGGCGCCGCGCTGCTGCTGCCGGTCGCGCTGCGCCGCCGCGAGCTCAGGACGCTCGTACCGTATCGGCGCTGGCTCGCCGTCTTCGCGCTCGTCGAGATCATCACGCCGTGGTTCCTGCTCTCGGAGGCAGAACGCCGCCTCTCCAGCTCGATGAGCGGCCTGCTCATCGCGTCGGTGCCTATCATCGGCGCGCTGCTCGCCCGGCTTACCGGCGACGCCGAGCGGCTGACGGCAGTCCGCTGGACCGGCCTGCTGGCGGGCCTGGCCGGGGTGGCGCTGCTGGCCGGCCCTGGCGCCGCAGGTGGTGACGCGCGGTCGATCGGCGAGGTCCTGCTGGTGGCCGTGTGCTACGCGACCGGCCCGCTGATCGCCAGCAGGAAGCTCAGCGCGGCCCCGCCGATCGGGATGACCGCCGTCTGCCTGGGTTTCGCCGCCCTGGTCTATGCCCCTGCGGCGGCGCTGACCTGGCCCGGCTCGATGCCATCCGGCAAGGTGCTCGGCGCGCTCGCGGGCCTGGCCGTGGTGTGCACGGCCGCGGCCTTCCTGTTCTTCTTCGCGCTGATCGCCGAGGTAGGCCCGGCGCGGGCGACAGTGATCACCTACCTGAATCCGGCCGTGGCGGTCGCGCTGGGCGTATCAGTACTCGGGGAGCGGTTCACCCCGGCCATGGCGGGCGCGTTCGCGCTGATCCTCGGCGGCTCGGTGCTGGCGACACGGCCAGGACTGCGCCGCCGCGCGCCGTCGCCGGGAGCGCCACCGCCGGTAGGGCCGGGAGCGCCACCGCCGGTCACGCGGGGAAACCTGGATGAAGGCGGCAGCCTGTCCGGCTAGACTCACCCCGGTGATTGACCTCAAGGCAGCCCGCCAGGATCCGGACCGGTACCGGACCGCGCTGGCCCGCCGCGGCGCGGCGGGCGACTTCGACGCGCTGCTGGCCGCCGATGCCCGGTGGCGCGAGCTCACCGAGCGGGCCGAGGGCCTGCGGGCCGAGCAGAAGAGATCCTCCAGGGGCAAGCCGGGGCCCGACGAGCTCGTCGAGCTGCGCAGGCTCGCCGCCGAGCTGACCGCGGCGGCGGAGGAGCAGGCGCAGGCCGGCCGCGAGCGGGACGAGCTGCTGGCCCGCATCCCCAACCTCCCCGATCCCTCGGCAGCCGACGGCATGGACGAGGAGGACGCGGAGGTCGTCCGCACCTGGGGTGAGCCGCCCGCGTTCAGCTTCGAGCCGCGCGATCACCTCGACCTCGGCTCGGCCGCCGGCTGGATCGACATGGCCCGCGGCGCCCGGCTGTCCGGAGCGCGGTTCGCCTACCGGATGGGAGACGTGGCGCTGGCGGAGATGGCGCTCTACCGGTTCGTGCTCGATCGCCTGGCGAGTAAGGGGTTCATGCCCGTGCTGCCGCCCATCCTGGTCCTCGAGCAGGCGATGTACGGCACCGGTTTCCTGCCGACCGAGGAGTCCAACCTCTACCGCCTGGAGAAGGACGACCTGTACCTGACCGGCACGTCCGAGGTCGCGCTGGCCGGGATCCACATGGACGAGCGGCTCGAGGACACCGAGCTGCCCGCCAAGTACGTCGCCTTCACGACCAACTTCCGGCGCGAGGCCGGGGCGGCAGGCAAGGACACCAAGGGCATGTTCCGGGTGCATCAGTTCGACAAGGTGGAGATGTACGTCTACTGCCGGCCCGAGGAATCAGCAGGCTTTCACGAGGAGCTGCTGGCGCACGAGGAAGAACTCGTCCAGGCGCTCGGCCTGCCGTACCGGGTGATGAACATCGCCGTCGGCGACCTGGGCGCGCCCGCCGCCAAGAAGTACGACATCGAGGCGTGGTTCCCGGCGCAGCGCCGGTACCGCGAGATCACCTCTTGCTCCAACACCACCGATTACCAGGCCAGGCGGCTGAACGTCAGGTTCCGCCGCGACGGCAAGCTGGATTTCGTGCACACGCTCAACGGGACCGGCGCGACCGCGCGGGCGCTGTTGTCGATCATGGAAAACTTCCAGGACGAGCGCGGCACGATCACCGTGCCCGAGGTCCTGCGCCAGTACGGCGCTCCCGCCACCCTCGGCACCGCCCCGGACGGCGGCTGACGGCGACGTCCGGCTATGGCGCAGCATTGCCGACGGATCTGGCAGTGGCGACGGCGCGGCGCCAGCCGGCCAGCGCCGCATCGATGTCGCCGGTGTTGACACCGACGTGGGTGAGCATCCGGACCCGGTTACCGACCACGGTGACGAGCACGCCCTCGGCGGCCAGCAGGCCTGCCCATTCCCGCGCGGCATGGCCGGTGCCGGCGACGTCGGCGAACACGATGTTCGTGGGCACGTCAGCGGGATCGACGGAGCCGGGCAGGATCTCGGCGATTCCCTCGGCCAGCCGGCGGGCATTCGCGTGGTCCTCGTGCAGGCGCTTCGGCCCCTCCTCCAGCGCGATCAGCCCGGCCGCCGCCATGATGCCCGCCTGCCGCCACGCCCCGCCAAAGAGAATCTTGAGCCTGCGGGCCTCCCTGATCAGCTCGGCATCTCCGGCCAGCAACGACCCGATCGGCGCGCCCAGTCCCTTGGACAGGCAGAACATCATCGCGCTGGCCTCGGCGGCGTAGTCGGCGACCGTGGCGCCGGTGACCACGCAGGCATTGAAGATCCGCGCGCCGTCCAGGTAGAGCGGGATGCCGCGATCGGCGCAGGCGGCGGCAATCGCGCGCATCTCGCCCACGGGTAGCACGGACCCGCCGCCCACCTGGTGCGTGTTCTCCACCGCGACGAGGTCGACGACGGTGGCGTCGTATGGATCCGGCTCCAGCGCGGCGGCGACCTGGCTCGCGCTGAGCAGGCCGCGTGACGGGGCGC
>Ga0302325_10012464_pt1 | contig 18232 bp, 14 predicted proteins | sample Palsa_T0_2_FD_201948 | JGI IMG/M metagenome (GOLD analysis project Ga0302325, IMG submission 201948) | Peat permafrost microbial communities from Stordalen Mire near Abisko, Sweden - Palsa_T0_2 | ecosystem: Environmental > Terrestrial > Soil > Palsa > Peat permafrost | place: Sweden: Abisko...
GTAAAATCGAAGGCGTGCGACGCTGTTGGTGTGCACGGCAAGGTCTTCAGGCCGATCAACATCGCAACAACGCCGAAGGGAATGTTGATGGCAAACAGCCAGGTCCACGGCCCGACCGCCAGGATGCCGGAGGCGATGGTTGGGCCGAGCGTGAAGGCGGCTGCGACCACCAGCGCATTGTGTCCGAAGCCTCGGCCCTGCTGGCGCCCCGGATAAACGAAACGAACCAGCGCGGTATTCACACTCATGATGCCGCTGGCGCCTAGACCCTGCAGCACCCGTGCCGCCAGCAGGCTCGGTAACGACCAGGCGCAGGCACAGCCCAGCGACGCCAGCGTAAACAGCAACAGGCCTGGGAGATAAATCCGGCGGTGACCCACGACCTCGCCAAGCGCGGCGAGCGGCAACAGCGTTGCAACCAAAGCAATCTGGTAGATGTTCACCACCCAGATGACATCGGCTGGGCTGGCATGAAGATCCGCCGCGATAGCGGGGAGAGCGATGTTCGCTATCGCCGTATCGAGCGATGCCATTGCAAGGGCGGTGAAAATCGCAGCGGCGGCCCATCCCCGGCGTTCTGCCTGCAGACCATCGATTGCAGACGGGCTATCCGCCGAAATGGTTTCCGTCGACATTCGAGAAGCTCTCCAAGATGCGGGATGAAATACGGATTCGGTCTGGTCAAGCTGGATTGCCTACAGATCTTTCCCGGTCTCAAGGTTTTCAATTAAATCGTTATTTAGCGTTTTAAGGTCGGGCAGCGACGCTAATTGCCTCCGGATCTCGATATGATGACGGCTACGAGCGCGACATCACGACACGTTGGCTGTGTTCACCGGCAGAGTGAACTGAAACGCGGCCCCGTGGGGTAGGTTTGTCGTGGCCGACAGCCGGCCACCGTGAGCTTCCACGATCGAACGGCAGATTGAGAGCCCCATGCCCATGCCGTCGGACTTGGTGGTGAAGAAGGCGTTGAACAGCCGATCCGCGTTCTCGGCGGAGATTCCGACGCCGCAATCCGTCACACTTAGGAGCACATGTTGCGCCTCGTCCTGGCGGGATCGGATCACAAGCTCACGCGGCCGATCCGTAACCGGTTGCATCGCTTCAATACCATTCATCACCAGGTTGATAATCACTTGCTGCAATTGGACCCGATCGCCCAGGATCATGGGCAAAGCCGGTTCCAACTCCATTTGCAGCGACGCCTGGTGGCTGATCAACTCACGCTGCACCAGCACAACGACCTCCCTGACGACGTTATTGATGTTGAGCGGCGTCTTCTCAACATCGGTCTTGTTTGCGAGCGCCCGGACGCGCCGGATTACCTCGCTCGCCCGGTTGCCATCTTCTATCACCCATTCCACCGAGCGGCGCACTGCGTCCAGGTCAGGAGTTTCGCGATCGAGCCAGCGCAGACCGGCCTCTGCGTTAGCGATGACGCCGGCAAGTGGTTGATTCACCTCATGGGCGATGGAAGCTGTCATTTCGCCTAGCGTCGTTACGCGCGTTACGTGTGAGAGCTCCATCTGGGCATCGAGGAGGCGTTGCTCGCTGGCGCGCAGCCTGTCTTCTGCCCGCTTCCGGTCGGACAAGTCGAGTACGAAAGCGACAACCTCCTCTCGACTTCCCTCCAAGGTTACCGCACCGACGAGCACTGGCACGCGGCTCCCGTCTTTCCGGAAATACTCCTTTTCGCGCGGCTGGATAGATCCAGTCGCCTTCAGTTTTGCTACCGCCTTTTCATCGGAGTCGCGCCATTCGGCCGGCGTCAGATCCTTCCATTGCAGTCGACCCGAGATAAGGTCTTCACTGCGGTAGCCCAACATGCCGAGAAAAGCTTCGTTGGCTTCGATGATCTGGCCGTCAACAGCCCATATCATTATGCCAATGATATTAGCGTCGACCAGCCGGCGGATCCTCGCTTCCCTTTCCCCGAGATCGTTGTAGAGACGGGCGTTCTCAAGCGAGATCGCCGCTTGCGACATCAGCAACTCCAGTACTGCGATCCGGGTGGGCGTGAATACGTGCGATGCCAGATTATTCTCGAGGTAGAGCACCCCGATCAGCTTGGACTGCTTTACCATTGGCAGGCAAAGGACTGACCGGGCGTGCTTCCGGCAGATGTATTCATCGGCCGAGAAGGCATTTTGCACCAAGGCGTCATCAATTATCACGCTTTCCCTCGTTCGGATCACGTAATACAGCAAGGATTCGGGAAGATGGGCCGGTGAAACGACCGTCTCGCGCAGGGTAACTTCGACTTGGCCGCGACCGGTCGTCGCTTCCGCCGCGATCCTCGGCTGGTCGCCCGGGAACAGGATAAGCAGCCCACGCTCGGCACCGGCATGCTCGACCGCGATCCTCATCAGCCTTTCGATAAGCTTGTCGAGGACGATCTCGCTCGATACCGCCTGTGCGGCCTTGAGCACCGACCCGACATCCAGATGCTCGACAGGCGCGCCAATGGTAGTGGTGGGAGATGCATGGGCCGGCGCGTCGCGGAGATGCGGATGAAGACGTTCGAGTTGCCGCACCTTGCCATCGGCTCCCCAACGCAGATAGCCGTAGCGGGCATCCTGCAAATACACGCGGGCAATCTTTTCGAATCCGCGCGCCGCGTAGAAGCGGGAAGCAAGTTCATTGGCGAGCGCCTCATTGTGAACAAAACCGTCGGCGCGGGCCGAGCGGATGGCCTGTTCGTAGAGGTGCTCTGCATCAAGCTCCCGGCCTTCGAGGCGAGCGATCTCGGCAGCGACCAGCATCGCACGGTTTACGAAATTCTCGGGGCAGTTCTCCGCCCACACCTCGAGCTGCTTGTGATGGGCGGCAAGTGCCTCCAGATGGTGGCCCCGATCGTCGGCGGATGCCGCGTCGCACTGCGCCGCTCGCGCGAGTGCTCCGTAAAAATGGAATTCAGCCACCTCAAAGAATGAGGGCGACGTCCAGAGAAGCTGCTGCGCCTTCGATGCTGCCTCGATAGCGGAAACATAGTCGTTCGCAAAGACGCGCGCTTGCAGCTTGCGAACCCAATACCAGCATTCAGGAAGCGCCAAACGTGAATCACTCTGCAAGTGATCTTCGAACTGGCTCTCGCTGAACCGCTCATCATTGAAGGAACCGAATTCCGGCGTCAGGCCGCGCAGAGTCCGGATCAGTCCGAGCTGCGCGGTGATGATGTCGATAACGAGACCGAACCGCGCCTTCTGCGCAAAGTCTAGCCCATTTTCGGCCTCGCGCTGCGTATCGCCGAGCGGATCGCCGGCTGCGAGAAGATTGGTGTTCAGGTTGTTGCAGCTGTAAGCCGCAAAGGTGAGGTCACCGATTTTGTTTGCGGCGTCGAAAGCGCGACGCACCAAATTCCGGCCGGTTTGGATGTGCCTTGTCCAGGGCATAACGAGATTCCCGAAGGACATGTAGGCACGGGCTTGGTAGCGGTGCAGTCCACGCTTCTCCACCAGATCGTACCCAAGTCTGCCGAACCGGAATCCAGCCCGGTAATCGCCAAAGTGCGGTCCGAGAATCATACCAAACCAGACATAAGCGAAGCACGATCCATCGCTGTTACCGTGCTCCAGGCTGAGATTGACCATCCGGCAAATCACGAGTGAGAGCAGGTTCTCGTCGGTAAACAATGCCGGTGTCACGACCTCGGTCAGGACATCGAGAGTCGCGTGGACCTCCGGATTGCTCATCAGCGGCAAGTCGACGAGTGCCTCTATGGGGCGGCTCCCGACGTGCTGCCATATCCGCTCATATTCCCGCCGGACATCGTCCGTTGTCGGATGCGGCGACCAGTGAACGCCGCCCCTTTGGAGGAATTCAAGGCACACCTCCACGCCGCGGTCGCTCCGATCCAGGGTCGTGTACAACGTCAGCTGCAAGCACGCCACGGCGGCGATGTCGACGAGGTTTCCGGCGTGGTGCGAAAGCGTGATGAGCCGTTCTTCCGCCGCCGCCAGATCGGCGGTCAGCAGCTCGCACTCGGCCCAGTGGTACTCGATCGAAAAGGTGATTTCGTATTGATGCTCCCAACTGTCCTCCGCCAGCAGCGCGCGGCCGGCTGCGAGATAACTTAGTGCCGAGGCGTAGGCTGTCGAAGTCTTTGCGCGCTTGCCTGCAATCAGATTGAGTTCGGCGACCCGGTCGCGCTCTTCCTGCGATTGGATCAGCGCTGCACCGCGGTCAAGTTGGTTCACAATCTCGAAGATCTTCTCCTCTAGCTCTTCCGGGGGTGCCTGTGATGCAAGCACTCGGCCAATCCGAAGATGTGCCGCCGCCCGGTCGCCTTCAGGGATGAGCGAGTAGGCCGCCTCCTGAACGCGGTCATGAATGAACGCGTAGGAACTATCCAGGCGGAGGATTAACCCCGTGCGGGCAGCCTCCCAGAGCGCAGTGTGGATCCATTCTTCCGATACCCCGCGAACCAAGATGAGGGTAGCGATCTCTGCCACGTTCCCCAGAGAGGCAAGTTTCTTGAGTGCCTGCTGCGTCGTGTCGGGCAACCGCTTCAGCTTCGCGACCATGAACTCCACCACGTTGTCGGTGTAGCCTTTGGCGCGGATGCGCGCTAAGTCCGAGATCCAGGCCGCCGCGTTCGCGTCGAAGGCAAGGAGCCCTTCCTCGGCCAGCCCTGTGAGGAATTGGATCGCGAAGAACGGATTGCCGCCCGTCTTCTCATGCACCAGCTGCGCCAGAGGATGAGCCGAATCCCGATTGCAGTGCAGGGAGTCGACCACAAGTCGGCCGACATCGTCGAGCTCAAGAGGTGCCAGCACGATCTCCTGGATCGGCGCGCCCGCTTTGCGGATTGCATCGAGTGTCCGCATGAGCGGGTGAGACGGACTGACCTCGTTGTCGCGGTAGGCCCCGACCAGCAGAAGGTGGCTCACTTCCGAGTGCGTGACAAATTGCTCGAGCAGGTCGAGCGTTGCTGTGTCCAGCCATTGCAAATCGTCGAGGAACAATGCGAGGGGGTGCTCCGGCCGCGCGAACACGCCGAGGAACCGTCGGAATACCATCTGGAAGCGGTTCTGCGCATCCTGCGGCGGGAGGTCCGGAACCGGTAGCTGTTTCCCGATGACGAATTCGACCTCGGGGATGAGGTTGATGATGAGCTGGCCGTTCGGGCCCAGCGCCTCGGTCAGGGAGTCCCGCCACGGCCCCACCTCCGCTTCGCTCTTGGCGAGGATCTGACGGACGAGGGTCCGGAAGGCTTGTGCCAGGGTCGTGTAGGGGATGTCGCGCTTGTACTGATCGAACTTGCCGGACGCGAACAGGCCGCGCAGCGGAACCAGCGCCTTGTGCAGTTCGTTCACTACGGAAGATTTGCCGACCCCGGAATAACCGGATACGAGCACGAGTTCTGGTTTGCCGTGGGCCACGACGCGGTCGAAGGCTGTGATCAGGGCATCGATCTCACGCTCCCGCCCATACAGTTTCTCCGGGATCAGCAGCCGGTCCAACGGATCGTGCGTTCCCAGCGGGAACGGATCGATGCGACCACGCGTCTCCCATTCCGCCAGACTTCGCCGCAGATCGACCTCGATGCCCGCGGCGGTTTGGTAGCGCTCCTCGGCGGTCTTGGCGAGGAGCTTCATCACAATGGCCGACAGCAGGCCCGGGATGCCTGCGACCTGCTCGTTAGGCGGCACCGGTTGCCGCGCGACGTGGCAATGCACCCACTCAATCGGATCGGCGGCGGTGAAGGGGAGCCGCCCCGTCAACATTTCGTAGAAGGTGACACCCAGCGCGTAGAGATCACTGCGGGAGTCCACCGAGCGGTTCATCCTGCCAGTCTGTTCCGGCGCCATGTAGGCAAGCGTCCCGGCGATTACCTCCGGGGGCGCGGGCGCTTGATGCTCGCGCGGGAGACGCGAGGCGATGCCGAATCCTGTCAGCCACACGCCGCCGCTTGCCCCGTCCACCAGGATGTTCGCCGGCTTGATGTCCTTATGAATAAGCCCTCGCTCATGCATTTGGCGGAGCGTCCCCGCCAGGGGGATCGCGATGCGCAGGAAATGCGGTACTTCCAGTGGCCGGCCAAGCAGTCGATCCACCGGCGCACCGCCGGGATCCTCAAGCACCAGCGTCAAGCGGTCGTTGTGGTGCGTCAGCGCAATTGGTCGCGCTGCCCAGTCAGCATCAAGCTCCGCCTTGAGCGCATATTCGTGTACAAGCCGCTGGATGGAACCGAGCGATGTTTCTTTCGCGGCAACGAGCAGGATTGGCGCCAAGCCGTTACCGGAGCCCCGGTAGAGAGCGATGTCTCCTTCCCGTAGCGGCGCAAATTCGTAGCTCGAGAGCTCCTTCACGAAGGCTTCCTGCCAGGAGGATTGCTTGCTTGAATCAATTAGGCGACGCCTGATCTCGTCCGTCAATCCAAAAACAGAAGCAGAAAATGTGATCGTATCACGACCCCGTGCTCTATTTTGGCTACAGGTTAGCGCTTCTCCTGAATGGCGGCGATGCCTCCTCGAGTTCGGGCCCGTGAAACTCGAACGCCAGCTGGGCGTCAAAGGTCGGTCCGGACACCCGCACCCTCCTGAATGCGCCAGGCGTGCGTGTTTTGCAGCTGCAGATGGGCAGACACCTGCCGAATGACGCAACTATTTGAATAGAATATCTAACTGCATAAAATCAAATTTGGCGCTCTAAACCGCAATTTAGTGGCGGCGGCAGGCCATCTTTCTATTTTTAACCGTGTCAAGGCGACGCCGAGAGATACATCAGCGTTTCGCACAGCATGTCCTCGAATGGAGCAATCGGTCTCGGGCGGCGAAACCAGGCTCGCGAGAGTTGGGAGGGGCGGAGCGAAGGCGTGTAATCGACTTACCCCTGCAGCGCCGTGCCCTTTCCAGAGCTGGGATTGGAGCGGCACGATCGATAAGTGATGGGTGAATTTATGGCGACGAGAACCATGTTGGCCCGCGCATCCGTCAGAATCTTCCTGGCTGCGGGCTTGCTCGCGGCGGCACAAGATCCCGGTCAAGCGCAAGATTTCGGCCAGGTCGGCCCACCCCTGGAGACCGTGAAGGCGTTCGGCGATGATTTCCGACTCGTCGGCATCGGTGTTTCAGCCAAAGGCAGGGTGTTCGCGACGGCGCCATCCTCCGGGGTTCGTTCGCGCTTCAGTATGTTAGAGGTCGATCCCAAGACCGGCGTGGTCACGCCTTATCCGGATGTCGCCTGGAACAATTTCAGCGAACAAGGGGATGGCAAATCGCAATGGATTTCTGTGCAAGCGCTTTGGGTCGACAAGGCGGATCATCTTTGGGCACTCGACTCGTCGCTGTCGAAAGTCGATCAAGAGCGCTTGCCGCCGAAGCTCGTCGAGTTCGACCTGTCCAGCAACCGCGTGATCCGGCAATATGATTTCAAGGGCGTGGTATCGGCCAAGGACTCTCTGAACGATGTGCGGATCGACACGGTGAACGATTCTGCCTATCTCACCAATGCCGGGAATAAGGGCAGCCTGGTGGTGCTCGATCTGAAGACGGGGGAAGCCCGGCAGGTGCTGGTCGGCGACCGCTCCACCTTTGCCGATCCCAGCCAGCATCTGATGATCGGCAGCGCAGTCGCGTTGCGGCCGAATGGCTCGATCGTGGCTACCCAGGCCGATGGAATCGCGCTTTCTCCGGATGCGCAGTGGCTCTATTACCGGCCGTTGACCGATCATAATTACTGGCGCGTGCCTACTGCAGCCTTGCGCGATGCCAAGCTCACCGGCGAGCAGCTCTCCGGGAAGGTCGAGTATCTCGGCAGTTCCGTGCTGAGCGGCGGGTTGATCATGGATGCAAACGGCACGCTTTATGGTGGCGATCTCGAACACCACACTGTGGTTGCACTGTCCATGACTCCGGACCAAGAGCTGCGCTCGAAAATCTTTGTCAGTGACCCCTCAAAACTTTCCTGGGCAGACGGTTTTGCGATCAGCGGCGGTTATCTCTACATCGCCGATTCCCATCTCTGGGAAGTCGCGTTCAAGAACAATCTGCCGCGCTCCGGTCCCTTCACTATCTTCAAGGTGAAGCTTCCGCATTAACCGTAGCGCGATACCGCAAGGGGGGCCATCGCTGTAATTAGAGCTTCGACGACCGCGAGGCAGCGCCGCAAAGCGCGACATCTACGGGGCATCTGCGCGATTATTTCGCGGCGGAAACCTCCTCGGGCTCGTCGACGTAAAGCTATACGGAACATTGCACGGAGAACGCAAATGACGACAATGAAAGCCCTCCGCTTCGGAAAATACGGGCCGCCGTCGGTCCTCTCGATCCAGGAATTGCCTGTGCCGGATATCAAGATGGGAGAGGCGCTGGTCGAGCTGCACGCCTCCGCCATCAATCCCAGCGACGTGAAAAACGTCGCCGGCGCCTTCAAGGCCGCCCTGCCGCGCATTCCCGGACGAGACTTTGCCGGAGTGGTGGTGGCCGGCGACGGTTGGAAGGGCAGAGAGGTCTGGGGCAGCGGAGCGGGATTTGGCGTTTGGCGCGATGGCACTCACGCGCAATATGTGGTCGTCAGTGCGGACGGGCTCTCCGAGAAGCCGGCGCATCTTTCAATGGAGGAGGCGTCCACTGTCGGCGTTCCCTATCTCGCCGCGTGGTCGGGTCTGGTTGATGCGGCCAATATCCAGGCGGGAGAGACCGTGTTGATCACCGGCGCCCTGGGCGCGGTCGGCAGGGCGGCCACGCAGATCGCGCACTGGAAGAAGGCGAAAGTCATCGGGGCGGATATTTCCGACAAGCCCTCCGACGTCGACGTTTTTGTAAATACCAAGGCTAAGGAGCTTCCTGTCGAGGTCAAAGCCTTGACGAATGGGAAGGGCGCCGACCTGGTGTTCGACGCCGTCGGCGGCCCGATGTTCGAACCGTGCTTGAAGTCGCTTCGGCTCGGCGGTCGCCAGGTGGCAATTACGAGCATAGGTAACGGGCGGGTCGAATTTAGCCTGATCGACTTCTATCACAATCGTCTGCACCTGATGGGCGTCGATACCGTGAAACTTACAGGTCCTGCAATCGCCGGAATCATGGATCAACTTCGAGCAGGCTTCGAGGGAGGCCATTTGCGAACATCGCCGGTTCAGAAATGGTCGTTGGATCAAGCGACCGATGCCTATACCGCCGTCGAAGAGGGAATTGGCTTAAACAAGCATGTCTTTCTCCCTCACGGAAACTGAGTATGCGCGGCATGCGCGCCGTTACCGGCCAAGGAGCATTCGATGCGGTCTTATCTCGCTTCTCTTATCTTGGGTGCGGCGGTCGGCGTCGTTTATGCGCTCGTTAAAGTGCGGTCTCCGGCACCGCCCGCGATCGCACTTCTCGGCCTCCTCGGGATGCTGGCTGGTGAGCAGGCCGTATCGCTCGTCAGATCGCATTTATTCAAAAGCGGCGTCCAACTCAACGCTACCTCAGGCGATCGCGGTGAAGCGGTGGTCTCTGACGAGGTCCGCGGGCGCTGAGAATGGACGGCGCTTCTGACATTGCCGCGATTTGGGAGTACGGATGCTCGTCAGTGTAGCGGGCTCTTTTGAGGATCGCGAGCGATGCCCCCGGCCTTGAACACTGCGAGAAGCCAGAACGGCAGAGCCGTGAAGAGACATACCAATGCGGCGACCGATCGAATATCCTGCACCTGCCACGGGTGACCGACAGGATCAGCTAACACAGTGGCAGGTTCACTGCCAAGCAACAGGCCGAGAATCGGAGCCATGATGATTGACGTGTAGGCGAATAGCGGCGTGGCCCAGTATCCGGGTATTTTCGTATACGTCGCGAACCTGCGTCTGGCGAACAAAGCAAAGCATTGGAAAAACACATATACCGTCAGATACCAGCCCAGGAAATTGCTCACAGGGACGCCGAAATAACTACCGCCATTGTGCCATACCCAGCTGCCGTTGATCGTCGACATCATCGGATCAATCGTAAGATCCCAGGACACCATGATGAAACTTGCGATCACAGGCGTTACGAACCATAGCAGGCCGGCCAATCTGGTGTCCTCATCGCTGAGAATAGTACGAGCCAGCGTCCATGAGAGATAGCCCATGCCGAAATAGGCGGGCCCGATCAGCAGGGGCACCAGGAAAAGCTTGGGCCCAATGGCATTGCTGTAGTGGTACCAGCCGAATGGGAAGCCGGTCATGATGCTGAGGTTCTCAAACGCGTTGCTCACGCCGAGACAGACGACCAGGAAGAACAGGATGCCGCGCCAACCATAGGTCGATGCGCCATGCAGCAATCCGAATAGCGTCAGGGACGACGCCATCATCGCACCGCCCACTCCCTGTGGCAGGTGCAACACGACGGTCGCCACATGCGACGTCACGCTGGCTGCCGCTACCACCCAGAGCAACGGTGACATCCAGCCGTGGGTCGAATATTGAGCGGTACCCGTTCGGAGATTCATTGTCATTGGTCCCCCGTCGCGTAGCCGAACTCCTTCAGATAGCGGGGGATGAACAGCTCGCGGCCTTTGATCCGGGAGGTTAGCCATCTTCCTACCAGCATCCCGTTGCGCAGGATTGGCAACGCGCTGGCCCCGTCGCGCGGGCCCAGGGGCACCAGGATGCCGCGTGTAGGCCAGGGCTTGTAAGGCGCGAGCGATTCGATTGTCTGGCCGGCGAGCAAGGCCGTGATGGTTTTTGCGAGCCACGGTACCTGCCTCGTGATGGCGACGATCGTCATGGCGTCCCCTGTCGCCGCTGCATCGCCGAGCGCGAAGATGTTACGGAAGCCGGCAGGCCGCAACCACCCATCGACCACGACGCGACCCTGGGCATCGAAACTTGTTCCCGGCATCTGGCGGAAAACAGCCGTTGTCGGCCGCGCGCCGAGCGCTGGAAAGACGAGTTGTTCCGCTCCGCCGAGGCCTTCGCCCAGCGAGCCCGTGAAAGGATGATCGGTGGCCGCCAGGCCCTCAACCCGATGGTTGAAGCGCAGCAGCACTCCCTTGTCTCGCAACTGTGTTGCGAGCGTTTCGGCCAACCTGTCGGAGTAGCCTGGCATCAGGGATGGCGAACCCGAAACAAGCGTAACCGCCTTGCCAGGGTAGGCGCTGGATATTTCGCCGGCGAGCTCAGTGCCTACTGCGCCACCACCGACGATGGCAACGGCTTTCGCGCTCATGAGGTCGCTATGGGCTGTCCGAAGGCTGTCGGCAAAGACCTGGGTTGACTCGCCCAACGGCTTGAATGGGCTTGCGTAGTGCGAGCCCGTCGCAAGCACGACGATGTCGCCTTCGATATGCTCGCTACTGACGAGCGTGACGCCACTGCTCGACGCGCCGATAACGACGCTCTGCCGGACGCTGCCCCGGCGAAGCAGGCGGTCGTATGGAATCAAGATGCGATCGAGCAGCGAGGGGTCGACGACGCCGCGAATCGCCGCGACGTTGTGTACGAAACGGTCTCGCGCGTCGACAAGTTGGACCTCGGCCACCTCGTCCAGCGCCCTCGAAAGAGATGTGCCTGCGTAACCGCCGCCTACAATGATGACTCGCTTCACCATGATTTCTCGTTTAAATCAGGCCGTGATACTGTCCGACCGGACAGTGTCTGTTCATAGAGTACTTTCCGATCGGAAAGTCAAGGGCGCTTCCCGGCGTCCCAAGGACACGCAATGCATGCTTCCAAAGTGACCGTTTCCAAAACGATTGATAGTCTGGATGGGCGTTCCCGCATCCTTGCTGCAGCGCTGCAAATATTCGCGATATCCGGCTTCGAAGGTTCCAGCCTGCGCCAGATCGCCCAGCACGCAAGCGTGCAGCACCAACTTGTCGTTTACCACTTCAGGACGAAGGACGCCCTATGGCGCGAGGTCGTGTCTTCCATTTTCGAAGAGAGTTGGAGGGAACAAGGCCTTTCGTATTGGGCTGAAAAGGTGAGGATTCAAGGGGCGGCCAGCGCGCTGCGCGAGATGCTGCGGGCGTTCGCCTTGTTCACGGCCAAGCGCCCCGAATTGCATAGACTGTTGTCCTTTGAAGGGCAGGCAGACAGCGAGCGCCTCGACTGGTTGATCGAAACCTACATACGCCCGCACTACGAGATTTCCACCGCCGCTATTCGGGCAGCCCAGAAAGCCGGCATGGCGAGCCGCGGTGATCCTGGGCGGCTGCACTATGCAGTGATCGGCATCATCACCACCGGTCTTGTTTTCTCGAAGGAATACGGCCGCATGACCGGACTCGATCCGTTCTCTCCGACCGAAGTCGAGAAGACCGTAGAACTAGCGTGCGGCTTGCTCGGGCTGCCCGCCCCAAAGGGGCGACGTTCGACGCCTGCCCGACCCAAGGCATAACGCCGCCGAATGCAGGTCCCGTTCATGGCAAGCAATGCTTGCCGTGCGCTGGCTGAAGTAGCGACGGTCGCATTTGATAAGCTGTTTCACGTAGCGACCCGCGATGTCCGCATTCGTCCGCCAGAGGAAAATTACTCTTGGAAAGATGCGCGGCTGAAGCACCGTTAAAATTCAATTTAATGGTGTCGGCGGACTACGAACCTACATCAGCTTCACGTGCATCGGTGATCAACAGTCATGTTGATCGCGTGTTCGATGGAGTCTCGGCATGAAAAATCTTTCCGTTCTTTGCGTCGCCCTTTGCGTCAGCTTTTCCGCCACCGCAGCGTTTGCCCGGGGCGGCGGCATGGGATCGTCCCATATGTCCGCAACCGGCGGCGCCTTTGGCAGCAGCGCTGCTGCGCCTGGCACTAACTCGTTGGGTACGGCGCTTTCGTCATCCTGCATCGGCCGTGGCCCCATCAAAGGGCCGCTGCTTGGCACCAGTCCCGCCATCGACCGTGAAGAAGCGAAGGTCGACAAAATGATGGAGTCGATCTGTCGAGGCTGTTGAAGAGCCGCACCTCGGCTGAGCAGACGACGGCAGAGTGAACGAGCTGCGAGGGAAGCCCTGATCCTGGGTCGCCACGCTCGGAGGTCCGACCGTGCTGGATATGGTCTCTTTCATCGTCGATTCTTATCCGTAGCCGGCCATCGGGTGCGGCTTGAACAGCCGGCGCTTTTCCACCACCAGCACGACCGCCAGGGAAGCCAGCGTGCCGAGGAAAAAACCCGGTCACAAACGGCAACAGCGTGCCGTTGTAGCCCTGGCCGATCGTGATGCCACTTGGTCGCATCCTCTGCGGCTTCGTCGGCTTGGCAGCGACGCTGACCGACAGGCTTCAGGCCGCCCCCTTGATGACGTAGTCACCGGGAACGCACTTGATGCGGCCGATCGTCCATTGCTCGCCGGCAAAGATCGAACGCCCTTTCCAGTCGGCGATCGCGGCCTGGGAGAGCATGCAGGTCTGCATGGGCATGTCGTCCTTGACGACGATTTCCTCGCGGCAAACCGGCTGCGGAATGCTGGCCAGCGTGTGGCACATCATGGCGACGACGGTGATTTGCATGTTGGTCTTTCTCCACTGCGCTGGGCCGAAATCAAGTTGCCCGAGCATCGCGCTACTGTCCCTTCATTGTGCGGACTATGTTCAGATAAGAGCCAACCCCACTGTCACCATTAAATCGTTTGTTAGGCGCGATGTACCAGCACTCTCGATGTGGTGAAGATGGTTCTGAGTGGTGACGCGACCGCTTGAAGCTTCATCGCGTGGCTCTTGATCAACGCGGCACCGGTCGCCCTCACGGCAGCGGAATGGCAGCAGCGGTGAAAGATCCGGATTCCCCGGAGGCGCTGCTATTCCTTCTTGAGCACGTCGATGGGGAAGCTATCGGCGTTCACTTGGCCACTCCCGTCGGTCCAAAAGCAATCCACTTGATTGCCCTTGATACCCTTAACGGTCATCAATGGCCCTCCTGAACGCAGCCTGACAAGATCGCCGCCTTTGAACGCAGAAACGGCCTGGTTCTGCGGTGCTGTGTTTGACGGAGTGGAAGTGGAAAAGGCTGGAGCCAGGGGCATACCAAGCACAAGTGTAGCTGCAATTGCGATCGCCGCCGGTTTCGTGGACCCGAACATATTAAACTCCATTACGTTGGTTTCGTTGCTGATTACGGTGATACTGGTCTTGGCCTTTTTGGCCACGGTAGCCCCACGCAGTTTGTTGTGCCGTCGATCTGCTGGGCAACCGTGCTGCAGGGAATCTTGTTAGACCTGGACCATAAGCGCGGATGTAACCGTTGGTGTTGCGGTTTGCCCCAACGCCGGCGCTGCTAGAACTGCAACGTGACCTCGGTGAATGCCCGTTCCATGGCCAAGGTAACCGCGGCGAATGCCCGCCATGTAACCTCTGGCAAAACCTTCGATGCGAGCTCTGCCGAAACCGCCGATGCGGCCTTGGTCAACGCCTCCCGTGCGCGCTCCTCCGAAGCCGCCCACGTAAGCTCCGATGCGAGCTCTGCCGAGATCTCCGATGTGGCTTTGGTCAGCACCACCCGTGCGAGCTGCTCGGAAGCCACCTACGTAAGCTGCGATGTGACCTCTGCCAAAACCACCCATGTGACCTCCGCCTCCGCGTGCCTGTGCAGCAGTAGCAAGAAGGCTGCCGGCAAGCGCAGCACTTGCTAAGACCATCATCACTCGCCGTCTCATGACATTCTCCTCTGGAATGGACGGAACCGTCCGCCACGGGCTTTGTCGGACGCTGGCGCGTCCGGGGAAAACAAATGCCGTCGTCGCGATGGAGTGAAAATGGGAAACCTGTTTGGCGCCTCAACTAAATTCAGGTTTATGAATCTGAATTGAACATCTGCGTGACAGGTCGGACGCAAAGGTACGCGTGCCGCGCGCGAAGGGAAATTGCGCGCGCTGGCCATCACCTCGATCAGGCGCTCAGTCCACCCGATCTGCCGACCCCGGCAGAATCCGGATTCCCTGGCTTCGAGGCCGTGCCGCGGTTCGGCCTGCTCGCGCCGGCCGGCACGCCGAAGGATGTTCTGGATAAATTGCAGAGCGAACCCGTCAAGGCCCTGGCGATGCCGGAGGTGCGCAAGAAATTCGACGAACTTGGCATCGATCCGTTCGGCAACCCCTATAAAATTTGTGACGCATCAAACCACACGCCAACTCCTTCAAGACAAACTGTTGCGTCGACCGGTTGAGACCGCCCCCAGTAGCAAATGACCTGCAGCGATTGACCCGAGCTGAATTCGCGGTCGGGCCACCCGTCCTTGGATGGCTTATGGGCGTAACCTCACGGCGCAATGTCTGCGTTCACCTGCAGGGTGAACTGAAACGTGGCGCCGTGGGGTACGTTTGCCGTGGCCCAAAGCCGGCCACCATGGCCTTCCATGATCGAACGGCAGATCGAGAGTCCCATGCCCATGCCGCTGGATTTGGTGGTGAAGAAGGCATTGAACAGCCGGTCCGCACGAGCGGCTGGTTCACTTCATGGGAGATTGAGGCCGCCAGCTGCCCCATCGTCGTGACGCGATTGGCGTGCGCGAGCGCTATCTGCGCTTCGCGGTATCGCCGCTCGCTCTCGCGCAGCTCCTCCTCCGCCCGCTTGCGCTCGGTCAAATCGAGCACAAAGGAGACGCCCTGGTCTCTGCGTTCGTTGAAGGTCGCTCCGCCGAGAAGCACGGGCACGCGGCTGCCGTCTTTGCGAAAGTACTCCTTCTCGAAAGCTTTGTAGCTTCCGGTCGCCCTGAGCTCTACCACGGTCCGTTCGTGAGTGTAGTTCCATTCGGCGGGTGTCATCGCAGACCAGCGGAGTCCACCCGAAACGAGATCGTCGCGGCAGTACCCTACCATGTGGAGAAAAGCTTCGTTGGCCTCGATAATGCGGCCTTCAAGATCCCACATGATGATCCCGATGATGTCAGATTCGACCAGGCGGCGGATCTTGGCCTCTCGTTCCTGGAGATCGCTGTACAGACGGGCGTTCTCCAGCGAGATCGCCGCTTGCGACGCCAGCAGTTCCAGTACCGAAATCCGGGCGGGCGTGAACACGTGCGATGCCAGCTTGTTCTCGAGATAAAGCACCCCGATCAGCTTGGCCTGCTTCACCAGGGGCAGGAAGAGGACCGACCGGGCGTGCTTCTGACGGATGTACTCATCCGCCGAGAACGGATCCTGCGCAAAGGCGCCATCAATGATCACGGCGGCGGTGAAGGGGAGCTGCCCCGTCAACATTTCGTAGAAGGTGACTCCTAAAGAATAGAGATCGCTCCGGGAGTCCACCGAGCGGTTCATCCTGCCGGTTTGTTCCGGCGCCATATAGGCGAGGGTCCCCGCGATGACCTCCAGCGGCGCTGGGGCTTGATGCTCGCGCGGCAGACGCGAGGCAATGCCAAACCCTGTCAGCCACAAGCCGCCGCTTGCCGGGTCCGCCAGGATATTTGCCGGCTTGATGTCCTTATGGATAAGGCCTCGCTCATGCACCCGGCGGAGCGCCCCCGCGAGAGGGATCGCGATGCGCAGGAACTGCGATACGTCCAGTGGCCCGCCAAGCAGTCGATCGAGCGGAGCGCCGCCGGGATCCTCAAGCACGAGTGTCATACGACCGTCGTGATGCGTCAGCGCGACCGGTCGCGCCGCCCAGTGAGCGTCAAGTTCGGACTTGAGCGCTTATTCGTGTTCGAGACGCTGGATACAACCGGGCGAGGTATCATCCGCGGCCACAAGCAGGATTGGTGACAAGCCTGTGCCAGAGCCGCGGTAGAGAGCAACATCGCCCTCCCGCAGCGGCGAGACTGCGTAGCTCGAAAGCTCGTTCACCGGGGGCCTCTTGTCAGGAGGACACTTGCTGCCTCGATTAGGATACGTTTGCCTCAGGCCGTCAATCCGAAAACAGACGTCAAGAATGCGATCATATCAGGATCGCTGCCATATTAAGACTGGACGATGACGAGAACGGCGCCGGCCTGCTGCTCGTAGAGGCGAGATGTTTTGTCGAGGAGGATTACCCCAACACCTTAAAGCAGAATTTAATGGCTCCGGCGGGCCGCGAACCTACCTCACTTGGACATTCGGGCAGGAGACGTTCAATGAATATCAATCTTACGACGAATACTGATCTGGCAGGAACCAGAGTTCCTGACAGCAAGCTCGCGCGCGAAATAACGGAACTGTTGCGAGACACCGAATCCCCGCTGCTGTTTCACCATTCGAGCCGCGTCTATTATTGGGGAGCTCTGGCAGGCAAACGCCGTGGATTGAGATTCGATCCCGAACTGCTTTATGCAGGCGCGATGTTTCACGACATGGGCTTGACCCATCACCACAGCAGCATGGATGAGCGCTTCGAAGTCGACGGCGCGAATGCTGCCCGTGATTTCCTGCGCAGCCATGGCATCGCGCAACAAGATATCGAAACGGTCTGGACGGCGATCGCCCTGCACACGACGCCCGGCATCCCGCAGCACATGCACCCGGTCATAGCTCTGGTAACGGCCGGCGTCGAAATGGACGTACTTGGCATAGCTTATTCCGAGTACAGCGACGCGGAGCGCGAGGCGGTGGTGCATGTACATCCGCGTACCCCGCGTTTCAAAGAAGACATCATCCAGGCCTTCTACGACGGCAACAAGCACAAGCCGGATACGACCTTCGGCAACGTCAACGCGGACGTGCTCGCGGATAAGGACCCGCACTTCGCCCGCGTCAATTTCTGCAGCGTGATCCGGGGATCCGCCTGGCGAGGGTAAATCTCGCCGCGTCCTCCAATCAGGGAGATTTCCGGAGGATCGGCCTGCGATGTCCGAAGCAGCGAAGCGATTTACCAGTACCACCGGTTCGCCGGTCGCTGGCGACACCAATATTATGACAGCCGGTCGGAGCAGGCTGGCGCCGCTTTGGGATATGGCTGATCGGCGCATCGCGAAGCACCCTCAGAGGGACGGGACGGCTAAACGATATGCCAGCCCTGCCGGATGCGTGTTTTAACCCCTTGTGGCCTAGTTTGAATGTGGCGGGGGTGCGGCTTTAGTAAACGTCTTCGGGTCCATGAGCGCGGCCAGGCCCTTCGCTGGTCGACCGACCACCTCAAGCCCCAGTGGATATAGGATGCCGATGGGGCCAAAGAAAAAACAGCGTATTGCCGCGGACACTACAAGCCCGACCAATAGCCCAAGAGCCGTAATTTGAGCCCTGCTCGGTTTGCAGATCGAGCGTAAGCTATTGATATCTTGGAGCGTCGTTTAGCAGTGGTTTGCAAAAATATTTAAGTATACCCCGATTCAACGATTGTCCGAAAAACCGCTTGCCATGGGGCGATTTTGGGATTCGTCATAGGGGCATGATTTGCGCCGGCTTTTTGTCTCCCGTTGACCGC
>Ga0302325_10012466_pt1 | contig 18230 bp, 12 predicted proteins | sample Palsa_T0_2_FD_201948 | JGI IMG/M metagenome (GOLD analysis project Ga0302325, IMG submission 201948) | Peat permafrost microbial communities from Stordalen Mire near Abisko, Sweden - Palsa_T0_2 | ecosystem: Environmental > Terrestrial > Soil > Palsa > Peat permafrost | place: Sweden: Abisko...
CATGTACCGCGCACTCTGGTCGTGGATCATCTGCGTAGTCATCACGGTGGTGGTGAGCCTAGTGACCAAGCCCCGGCCCGATTCGGAATTGAAAGGCCTGGTATACGGCTGTACCGAGATTCCGTCCGAGAGCGGATTGACTCTGGTTCAGCGGCCGATCTTCTGGGCGGGAGTGGTGACCGTCGTATTCGTGGTTCTACAAGTGATCTTCTGGTAAACAGCCATGCATAAACCTGGAATGATATCGATCTGGTTCTTCATCGGCGTCTTGCTGGTGGCTTACGGACTGCTCATCTGCGGCGCGGGAATCTATGACTACGTGACGCCTCCCACCGCTCCCACGGTCCTGGCCAACTTACACGCCGGTATCTGGTGGGGCACAGTGATCCTTGCGATGGGCGTGTTCTACTCGTGGCGCTTCTATCCGCGCTCCAAGTAACCTACTCTTTCGCGCCTTTGATCCACTGCAGGATCGTCAGGTACTCGGGTGAATCCTTGGCGAAACGAATGCCGCCGCCGTGCGCAAGTATCGCCGAATTCGTTACGCCTTCGGATTCGGATGACGATGTCGGCTTGCGAAGGATCAGACTGTTTTCCGGATCTGACGTATCGACGACATTCATGGCCGTGCTCCATGTAGCATTGAACAGCGTGTGGCTGGCATGACAGTGGACGCAAGCGTAACCGTCTTTGCCGCGCTTCTCAAGAATCGGTTCCACATAGCCACGGAAGAATGCTTCGTCGAGTTTGACTTTCACCACCGGTGCGCCGCTCTTCGTGCGAGCAACCACGGGCGGAGGCGGCTTCAGCGCATGAAGCACTTCGACACCTTCCGGCATCTTCTCCAACTTCAGGGAGATGGTCTTTACCGTGGGACCCGACGGCCCCGCCAGCCGGTTCACATCGGCGAACCTCGTATCGCGAACCAGCATCGCCGATTCAGCCGCCAACCGCCGCATTTCAGGATCCTTCGAATCCAGCAGCGGAGAGATAGCCTTCGCCATGCGCTCCGCACTGTCGCCGAAGAACACGATCTGCTCGATATCGTTGCCGATTCGGTTATAGACCGGTGGCGCGACTTTTCCCATGTCGGATTCCAGATCGTAGATATCGCTGCGCCGAAGCGGGAACTCGTTCAAGGCCAGAAGCAGCGCCTTCTTCTGCGAATCGGGACCGCTTTCGAGGACAGTCGCGAACTTACCGGCCAGACGCGCTTCTACCGCCAAGCGGCCTTTGATCGCGCGTTCGCGATCCTCTTGCTTCGCCAGCAACGGAACCCAATTGTTGTAGAGATAGCGTATGTTCTCATCGGCCAAGTTATAGACCGCGTCGCGCAGGTTGCTTGTGATCCAGGCCGGCTGCGGCTTGGCCATCGCCGACAGGATCGTATCCTCGATCATGCTCTTCGCCGGCACATCAGCCGACCAGAACCAATGCTGCCAAAGCCCCTTGATCGCTTGCATGCGAACCGTAACGATTGGGTCGGAAGCAAGCTTTGCAAGGGGCTCCGCAAAGTCCGAGCCCTGCGCCATTGCGGAGAAGTGCTGTGCGAAGACGCGTGTCGCACCCCAGCGCGTGCGGTCGCTCGCGGATCCGAGCGCCCTGACCAATTCCGCCGACGGAGTCTCGGGATGCCGGCTATAGCGCTGCCGAAGAGCCCATGCGGCCGTGCGTTGCACCATCTTGCTGGGATCGCCTAAGGCATTCACCAGAACCGGATCGTTCGAGCCAAGCCGCCCCAGCGCCTCAACCGCGCCCTGTCGAATCAGCGCGTCATTCGATTTTGCCGCCTCCACGATCTGCTGCCGCACCGCATCGCTCGGCGCATCCCAGACGTTATCGAGCTGCTTCAACTCCACCACGGGATCGCTCGAAAGCGCGTCGATCTTCGGCGAGTTCCAACCCTTCGGGCGGCCGGCAATCGGGTAATAGGCGCTCAACGCCAGGATCGACATCTGCGTCTCGCGGAACGGCGTACGGAAGTTCTCGAAGCTTTGTAGCGGGTCCATCCACCCGCCGAAATCCTGCTGCCGCTTCATCAGGTAGTTCACCGCTTTGGTGACCTGCGGATTCTCCAGTGGAACTCCCGCGGCTTGCAGCGCCCATAGCGCGTGGCCCGTTTCGAATTCCACTTCGGGCTGCTTGGGATCGAACTGCGCCGACCACTGACCGCTCGGCCGTTGCAGCGACAGGATGCGCGCGGCATTCTTCGCGATCTGATCCTTATACTTCTCCCGATCGATATCGGCCAGCGCCAGCGTCTGATATCCGAGGTCGATCATGTTCTTGACCTCGCCGCCGGCGATCATATCACCCATGCGCGGGTCTTTCGTTGCGGTCCAAGCGTACCAGGCGACCTCATGCGCGCTCACCAGAGGCGTGTTGCCGTTGGTCTCATCCGGGGGCAGTTTGTCGCGGCCATCGTAATAGATCTTGAGATACTGCGCGACCCCGTTGTGGAAGGCCACCCGCTTCTCGCCGGTTACCTGATCCTCGAAGACATCCATCAAATGCGACATCCGCCCCAGCACATTGGCCGCAGCCGAGATCATGCGCGCCCAAGTGGCGCCTTCCTGCTCGAAGCCATAGAACGGCCGCGGATTGTTGTAGAAGCGTTCGGAGAGGAACTGTAACTGTTGCCTCTGAACCACGGGATAACCATTGCGCGTCGCGTAGAGCTGAGCCCGTTGCGGGAAGTGAGTGGTATGGCATCCAACGCACAGTGACGTCTCCTGATGCACGCTGGAAACGCGGTCGAGGACGCCGCCGCGCCGCGGAGTATTCGCATGCCAGGAATCGCCAGCCGCCAGAATGTAGTCCAGCGCGGTCCGGACAGCTTCATGCGGATCCGCGTAAGGCGCGGTGTTGTAAACGCGCGTCCGCAGCTTGTACTCGGGATGGCTCGCATGCACCGAGATGAAATACGTGCCCTTGTCTTTGAGAACGCGTGGCGTGAACTTGTTGCCCGGAAGCGCCTGGACTTCATGCGGCAATGTCACCGGGTCTTCGCCTTGGTAGTATTCGGTGAGCTTTCCGTCAACCACGCGGTAGACCGCAATGTTCACAGGAATGTTGTCGCGCTCCATCAGGTCGATCTGAAAGAAGACCAGCTTCGGTCTGTCCTCTGTGAAGTTGAACTTGTACCAATCGGTGGTTGCCGGATCTTCGACCATCGCCTTACGCGCGGTGTTAGGTAGCGGAATGTATTCGGCATCGTCGCCTGAGGCGAACACGGTCTGCCCGAGTGGGATCAGCGTCGCATCCTGCCAGCGATGCGATGGCGCGCTCTTAACTTCTCCCGATAGGGGCCATTGATTCACTTGCAACTGATATTTGGCAGCCGCCCCAGAAGCCGTGACGGAGATGCTCGCCGGACCGCCTTGCGACAAGCGGAACTGCGCGTAGAAATCCGCATCGCCCGCGTGCAGCGTCTTCGACGCCAGAACGTTTGTACCTTGCCGAATCTGCACGGCGACCGTCCCTGAGGAGACTGGGCTGGCGAGCGAGTACAGCACGCTGTATTGATGCTGCTGATCGACGCCCTTAAGCGGTATGGTTTCGGATTGAACCGTGGAGGATTTCGACTGGATTACAGGTAGCAAAGCCGCCTGGGCGGCCGAACATACGAACAAGGCAAGCAGGAAAAGCCGTTTCATTCTAGGTTAGGAGATGCGCTGCGAGACCGGAAATGTTTGCTCCACGTACGGGGAAACTGGCGAAGATTTCGGAATCTGCGCCGCTCCGTGCGAAGCGATGCCGCTACGGTAGGCAGCCGCGAGGGCGAACAGCCACGGAACGGCCAGATCCAGCGGGATTCTCACGGGTTGCCAGAACCCCTCAATCGCCGGGAACAGGCTGATACAGACCAAAATGCAACGAAGGACCGTATAGATAACCACGGAGAGCATCGTCAGCGCTAGGCGTCCGCCGCTCATCTGGCGCGCCAGTCGATAGACCAGAATGCTGCAAGCTGCGCTCGCGGCAAGCAATGTCAAGCCGAGCTCCTGCAGCCCCTGTGCTAACGGCGACGGCCGGAGGAACTCGGCCAGACCCTGGCGGAAGTAGGAAATGGTCGCAAGAACCGCGAAGATTCCCGCATTCGACGCGACGTCCCATCTCCTAGGCGAAAGGCCGATCCCCATGCGATGAAACGCGTAGACGATCGCGATCACACCCGCCAGAAGCGCACCCAAACCTAATACGATGGCGGTCTGCCGGATGATGGCGATCTCTGTGCCGCTGCTGTAACCGGGCCAAATCAGATCCCAGAGCGCCGTGTCCGCGGTATGGCGCACAACCGATGCTGCCGCGTTCAGGGCAAACGCAAGCCACGCGATGCGGAACCAGGAATCACGGCGATGCTCCATCGCCACCGAAAGACAAAGAATGCACGCGATGCTATATCCGATTACGCCGCGAAGCACCATGACCCAGGCACGCGCACCTATATCCGGTTGCCGGACGGGCGGATAGAACCCGGCAAGCAGCAACAGGACAAGAGTCACCGCGTAGCCGATGTAGATGATCTGTGGCGTGAACAGTGAAGCGGCGCGTCTCATCATGCAATCAAGCCAGCTCAGGTTCTGCCAGTTTACCAATGTAAGTGACGATCGCTCCAGCGCCGTCGCCACAAAGATCGGCGATCATGCCGGATAACCGGCCGATGAAGTCCGCCCAGCCGGCTTCGTCGATCTCCGTCTGTTTGGCCGCCGCCTGAATCACCTTGCCGCCCGCGGACGTTCCGAGCATTCCCGCAAGGAAGAATCTCAAGGCTTCAAGACAGCATGTGATTCCTCGCGGCTGCCGGATCTGTGAGTGGAAGCGGTTGAGCGCGCGCCGGATATCCGCAGGCTCAAGCGCCGCGCGTTCTTTCGCTTGCCGGGCTGCGCCTGTCAGAACATCCTCCACGTGGACGAACTCCGTGGCCAGCAATCGGCAGTGCGCACAGGCCGCTAAATGAGCTTCAGCCATGCTCTCCTCATTCGGGGAAAGCGCTCCGTCAAGAAAGCCGGTCCACATTTCAGGGCTTAAACAATGTTTCATGCATGCTCCGGTTGATTTTGGCGCAGATGCGCGCCGATTCGAGACTTGCCATTGAAGATTTTCCACTTAACCGTGCCCATCGGCAGGTCGAGCACACTCGCGATCTCATCGTAGCTGAGGCCGTCGATGTACCTGAGGATCATGACTTGCCGCTCATCTTCACTTAATACGCTGATCATATCCAGGAATCCATCGTTCTCCGGGAGCTTGTCCACCTTTTCGAGCAAGGCGGTATCTTCCAACGATCGCAGATTAGGGTCATTCCGGGAACGGCGCAAGTGTTGGCGCATCGTGTTCTGCGCAACCTTAAAGAGCCATGGACGGAAGAGGCTGCGGTCCCGAATGGTAGAGCCCTTTCGAAACACGGCCACCAGAACATCTTGCGCCATCTCTTCCGCGAGTTCGTTCATGAATCCGCGGAAGGAAAAGTAGCGCACGATCTGCGGATAGAAAACCGCGAACAGGTCCGAGAACGCTTGCTCGGTCCGGGTGGTGAGAAAGCAGTCGATCAGATCGTGTTCCGATGGGCCTCTGAAATCAGCCATGTAGCCGAGTTCAGGATATCGTATAGGCCATGAGACTTCTGCTGGCGGGCATCGTTTTTTTGAGCTTAGGAGCCGTTCCAAACCGGGCGCCGCTGCAGCCGAACGCATTTAACACGCTCCCGCTTACGTCGGTGATGCCGAAAGGCTGGCTGCTCGATCAGTTGCGCATTCAGGCCGATGGGTTGAGTGGCCACCTGGACGAATTCTGGCCGGATCTCGGCCCGAATAGCGCGTGGCTCGGAGGCCCAGGGGAAGGCTGGGAGCGCGGGCCTTACTTTCTCGATGGCTTGGTCCCTCTCGCCTATCTCACCGGGGACGCGAAACTCATCGCGAAGGTCAAGCGCTGGATGGAATGGACCCTCACCCATCAAACGGCCGAGGGTTGGATTGGACCCGTCAAGAATACAGACTGGTGGCCCAACTTCGTAATGCTGAAAGCGCTGATCCAATATCAGGAAGCGTCGGGAGATACCCGGGTCATTCCACTGATGGAGAAGTATTTTGCTTATCAGGCTCGACACATCGATGAGCGTCCGTTAAAGGAATGGGCGATCTTCCGCTGGCAGGACGAAGTTCTCAGCATCGTCTGGCTTTACAACCGCAATGGGGACCGTTCTCTGCTCGATCTCGCGCGCAAGGTTCGTGCGCAAGGACATGACTGGGAAGCTCAGTACGCGCCCTTCTCGATGCAGGAAAAGCGCACGAAGGAGAATAGCAATCTGGCGACCCATGGCGTGAATAATGGCATGGCGGTGAAAGCCGCTCCTGTGGCGTGGCTCCTGACCGGCGACCCGCACGACCGGGGAGGGCTTCCCTCCATGCTGAATGCGCTAGACAAGTTCCACGGACAGCCGGAAGGAATCTTCAGCGCCGATGAGCATTTCGCCGGACTCGATCCTTCGCAAGGCACCGAACTTTGCACGGTGGTCGAGTACATGTTCTCTCTTGAAGTGGATATGGCGATTCTGGGTGACGCAGCATTAGGGGATCGTCTCGAAAAGGTGGCCTACAACGCGCTACCCGGCACGATGACCGCCGACATGTGGGCGCATCAATACGATCAGCAGGCCAATCAGGTCTCCTGCACATTGGCCAACCGCCGCTGGAGCACGAATGGTCCGGCGTCGAATATCTTCGGCCTGGAGCCGAACTTCGGATGCTGCACCGCCAACATGCATCAGGGCTGGCCGAAATTGGCTGCAAACTTGTGGATGGCGACGCCCGAAGGCGGTTTCGCCGCGGTTGCGTACGGTCCGAGTGAGGTGAGATCTACCTCTGCCGGAGGCGTTGCGGTCACCATCTCGGAGCAGACCGACTATCCGTTTCGCGAAGATGTCGCGTTATCGGTGAACCCTGAACGCCCCGTCCGATTCCCGTTCATGCTCCGCATCCCTGCTTGGACTGTGCAGGCGACTGTTTCCGTCAACGGTCAAAACGTGCCGGACGTGAAAACCGGTCAGTTTCTACGCATCGATCGCGAGTGGAGGCCAGGGGACAAGGTGCAGCTCAAGTTCCCGATGCAGATCACGACATCGCACTGGTATAACAACTCGATTGCGGTGGAGCGAGGGCCTCTGGTCTATTCGCTAAAGATCGGCGAGAGCTGGCACAAGATCAAACAGACCGGCCCGGCGCCTGACTGGGAAGTTTATCCCACCACTCCTTGGAACTACGCTCTGATTCCGGATTCATTCCAGGTGAGTCAGAAGCCGATGACGATGCAGCCCTATAGCGTGGACGGCTCGCCCGTGGAGATTCTCGCAAAAGGGAAAAGGCTCACGGCCTGGCAGATGGTGGACGATTCGGCAGGCCCACTGCCTGTCAGTCCGGTGACCACTAAGCAGCCAACCGAGGAGATTACTCTAATCCCATATGGCGCAGCGAAGTTGAGAATTACCGCGTTTCCATTTACGGCGCGCTAATCTATTGCAGCGAATACATCGAACTCATTCGATACGCGCGGTAGACCTGCAGAAACTCCTCGAGAATCGTCACCTGCGTGCCGTCTGGCAAGAGTTCGAACGTAAAGGCGTGAGCGGATGGAGTGGGGATGAAGCCCGCATGGAAAAGATAGTTGCCGTTGTCGAGATGCTGCGCGCTGCCCACCGCGATGGAGTACTCGCCGAGATCGGAAAGAAGTATGGGCGTGGCCGTGAGATTCGCCTCGTTCAGTTGCAGCACATACCCGCGGCTGTTTCCGACTCCACCGGCCAGGGTCACACGCGTGTTTCCGTTGTCGAAAGCCGAAAACACGCCGGTCGTCGTATCGATCTGAGCATCATGCTGGTGTGAGAACCAGGGATAACGGTCGCTGCTTTGAATCGAGAAATTTCCGTCGGCTCCCAGCTTCCAGATCACATTACCCGCACCCGCGCCGTTGGCATACTTGATTTTAATTACCCAGTCCTGATGCCTGATTGAGAGGAGAATGTCGCCCGTGTCCGGCAGATAGTTCAACGAATTGGCGTGCAGCCAGTCATTTGCTATTGCAGCCAAGGTGAGTTCCGGACAACCCGCCTGGGCGGCCGCGCAAGTTTCCCCCAGCACCGCAGCGCGATTGACGTCCAGATAGTCATACGCGTTCCACGACCACGCGACATTCCAATTTTCGTCGAGATCCACAATCGCGTCACCAAGAATGTCCACCTGGGTCTGCGAGCCCTGCGTACCAGCCGGATACATGCGCTCCTGGCTGCATATCACGAGCGTGTGGCCGTTCGGAAGACGAATGGCATCATGATCGAATCCCGTGATTCCGAGTTTGCCTTGCGCGGCAAGTTGCGCTGTGACTTGAGAAGCATATGTCTCGGTCACGGTATTTCCGGCCAGATCGATCTCCCTCAGGATTTGTCCCCAAGCCGGCGTCGATGTGGGGTCATTGGCAATTAGCAACAAGTGACCTTGGCTGTTGGGAATCGGCCGGATGAAGTAGGTCGTATCCTGAGCGGGCACGCCCAGCAACGGGTAATACCAGAGGATGTTGCCTTGCAGGTCGATTGCGGTGGGAAAGTAATAGGGTCCGGCCGGCGGCGAGAGGTAGTCCAACAGAATGATGCCTTGCGTCGCGCTGCTCCTCCAATCAGGAACCCGAACGCGCAATAGATCCGGAAACGCCAGCGAGGGAGGGATCGTACCGGTGATGAATTTCTGCACCGGGCCAGAAACTGCGGAACTGCCCGTCGCGATCACGTAGTTCATCTGGTAAGTGGTGGCTGGCAGCATGCCGCCGATGTAGAAGTTCATGCTCAAACCCGGCGTGCAAGGCAACGCATTCGTGCTGCTGAACGCAGAGCCAGTGCCGAAAGTGACATACATCGAACTGCCAGTGGGGCATCCCGGCGCGCTGTATAAAGCGACCAACGGATTCGCTGTCGCTGAAATCACGGGCGCGGAACCCGTTACGTTAGAGGCCAAATGAAATTGCGCCTCTTTCACCGCAATTTCTCCGTTGGAACGGTTTCGTGCTGTTACCTGAATGCTGTATTCCCCTTCCGCTTCGGAGGGCGTCCACGCGATTTGGTTCGATGGATGGAAGCCTCGTAAGAGCTTGAACGCATTGGCAGATTTACGCCCCCAAAATTGAAACTCGATCTCTCCCGGCTGCGATTCCGTGACGGCGGCGGTCCAAAAAACGGGCGTACCAACTCGCTCCTGCGCAGAAGACGGCGACAATGTGACTGTCATGCCGGCAAAACAGGGAGCGCAAAGGATCAATGATCCTATGAAGCGTGGAATTCGCATTAGATTGAGCAACTTACGTCGCTAACCCAAGTAACACTCGCAACTCTTGGAAGTTACGCTGCTATCGAAGGTCTTAACAGTACTTTAACGACTATGAATACTTTGGATAGTGCCAAAAAGCATACAATTGACCGCGAAAGGGATACGAAACGTGATACCCTTACCTTTCCTTTGAATGGGTCCTAGTTCATTTTTTTATTGGCCCTTCTCCGGCCGTACACAGAATCTCTGTCTGTTCTCGCTCTTCGCCGCTCTGATCGCCATGGCGCCGGTAACCAGCGCGCGCGCCGATACGTTTGCGAATCCTCTTTTTGCGAGCCAGGATCCCTATATAACCTTTTGGAATGGGAACTACTACTACACGGAGTCCGGTAGCAACGAGATCCAAATCCGGAAATCGCCCACTCTCACGGGCTTGAAATCACAGACGCCCTATATTGCGTGGAAATCTCCGTGGGTTGGTCCGGATGGCCATGCCAACTTGTGGGCGCCTGAGATTCATCAAATCGGCGGCACTTGGTATATCTACTTTTCCGCGGATTTTCAAAGCAGCGGCCGCCATCGCCTTTATGTATTGAAGGGCGGTTCCGATCCCCTCGATCCCTATCAGGTAGCTAACACCGGGTATCCAAACGGTCAACTGGTGGAATCGACGGGAAAATGGGCGATCGACCCCGACGTCTTCTATGCCGCCGATGGGCAGTTGTACATCACATGGTCGTGCACTACGGACGGCGCCGGAACACCGCCGCAAAACCTGTGCCTCGCGCGTATGAGCGACGCGCTCCATATTTCGTCCCCGACCACTCAAATATCAAGCCCGACCGAATCCTGGGAAACGCGAACCGGGCCGATCGAAGAGGGGCCCATTGGCTTCGTTCACAACGGCAATACGTACCTGACCTTTTCAGGGAGTGCGAGTTGGACCCCGAACGATTACACGGTAGGTGTTTTGATAAGCACCGCCGGAGACCTGCTCGACTCGCATAATTGGACCAAACACGGCCCCATTTTCGATCACCACGGCGAGGGCTACGGTCCAGGCAGCGTGGTATTTACGCCTTCCCCGGATGGCACCGAGCTATGGAGTTTGTACCACGCTTACGACCGGCTGGATTGTGCGGCTTGGGCCTGCCGCACGATCCGGATGCAGAAGGTGGAATGGGATTCCGACGGGCTGCCTCTGCTCGGCTACCCTATGAATCCGGGCGTGCAGTCGTGGGCTCCCGCGGGGGAGGCCAATGCGGGATGGGGCGACTCGCCAATGGGCGCGGAGGCCACCGGCGTTTGGAGTTACAACAGCGCCTCAAGCGCGGATTTGGTGCAAGGCGCGGCGGCTCCCTCCGCGTACGGCTCGCCCTTGCAAACATTTCGGGCCAATGCGAACCCCATTGCGTACACGGTTTCCGCAACCATTCAGCTCGGCGAAGGAGGGCAGGCGGGCCTCTATTCGGTCTATAAGAACGCCGCGAACCACGTGGAAGCAAGCATCGATATGCAACAGGGCATGTTTGTCACAAGCGCGACCGTGGGGGGGCAAAATCCGGCGCAAAGATCCTTCCCGTTTCCGGCCGGCTTCGACATCTCCGCGCCTCATGACATTCAAGTGACGAGGTCCGCCGACGGGCAATTCGCATTCTACTTCGATGGCGCGTTTGTGGACCAACGGGCAATCGCACCCGGCTTCGGCCAAGCGGGATTATTCGCTACCGTTCCAGGCGCTCACTTCCGCAATTTTTTCGTTACTGACATTAGCTCCGGCTGGGGAGATGCTTATGGCGACGTGGCTGAGGGACTGCCTCGCGAGGCTGCCGCGGATTCGAGCGTCGGCTACGTTCGGGGAGACTGGACAATTTCCGACGGCGCTACCGTTGAAAGCTCCAGCGCGGGTACTGGCTGGAACACCGTCTATCAGGGCAGTCCGAATTTCATCGACTACACGGTCCAGGTAGACGCGAAACTGGCCGGCCCCGGTTCGGCAACTTTGCCGCCAGCCTATGGGCTCATCGTCTGCCACGATGACCGCAGCAACCAACTCACCCTCTGGATAGACCCGGCTCAGAACGCCTTGACCTGGAACGCAATTGTTCAAGGCCAAAGCACCTCGCAGAGCGTAGTTTTGCCGCCGGGCCTGGATCCGGCGCAAATACACCAACTCGCGGCCGCCAAAGCCGGCACCTTATTCACATTTTTCCTGGATGGCAATCAGATGGCCCAGGGAACCTATGCTCTTGCAAACGGAACCTCCGGCCTTGTTACCCGAAATGCCCGTGTTCAATACCAGCGCTATTCCGTCGCCCATCCATAGCGCGCACGGGCGGCGACAACGCTTCTCGAATCTTTTCCTCCAGCTCCATAGGCAGGAACGGTTTGGTGATGTAGCTCATCCGATGCATCGGTACGCCCCTGTCCCCAAGAGTATCGGCCGGATACCCGGACATGAATAGAACCTTCATTCGGGGACGCGATAGAACCAGCTGTTTGGACAAGGCATTGCCGTTCATCCCTCCCCGCAACATCAGATCTGTTAGTAAGAGATGAATTTCCCCGCTGTGTCCGGCCGTGATCTCGAACGCCTGACTACTGCCTGACGCTTCCAGCACGTTGTACCCGAAGGATTCCAGGATGCTCACCACCAGATCCCGAACGGCGTCGTTGTCTTCCACGACAAGAATCGTTTCTCCCCCTTTCCTCTTCACCGCGGGCTTTGTTACGGACGTGTTGTTAGCGCGGGCGGAGGAGAGCGCCGGTAGATAGATTCGAAAGGTTGTGCCGGCTCCCGGGTTGCTCGATACGTCGATCCATCCTCCACTTTGCTTGATGCTCCCATAGACCGTCGCAAGCCCCAGCCCGCCGCCTTTTCCCTTGGTCGTGAAGAAGGGTTCGAAGATGTACTCGATCGTCTCGCTGTTCATGCCGATCCCGGAGTCCGTGATATCGAGCACCACATAGGCGCCGGGCGTAATATCCGGACGGCCCGCAACGCCGTACTCGTCCACATCGGCATTGCGGGTTGCTATCGTAAGGGCGCCGCCGCCGGGCATGGCCTCCCGCGCGTTGACGATCAGGTTCAGCAGAACCTGGTGAATCACGTCAGGATCGGCCATCACGGCGTCCAGATCGGGAGAGAGAGTGATTTTGACCTCGACATCCTCTCCGATCAGGCGAACAAGCATTCCCTGAAAACCGGTCACAATGTCGTTGACGATCAGAGGCTTGGGCTCGACGGATTGATTGCTGCTCAAAGTGAGAAGCTGCCGGGTCAGGCTGGCGGCAAGCTCTCCCGCCTCTTGTATTTGTTTGGCTTGCAACCAGTCCTGACCACCCCGCGGCAAGTTGTTCAAAAGGGTTTGACTGTAGCCGTTAATAACCATCAGTAAATTGTTGAAATCGTGCGCGATCCCTCCCGCCAATCTGCCCACGGTTTCCATCTTCTGAGACTGGCGCAGCTGGCTTTCGAGCGCGGCCTTTTCAGCTTCGGCACGTTTCCGTTCCGTAATGTCGATGGTTGCCGCCAGTACGTAAGGCATGCCGCCGAGTTCCGTTACCGCCGCCGAGATCAACCCGGTGCGGACGTCTCCCGACTTGGTACGGAACCGGTATTCGAAGCCCCTTAGACTGCCGTTCGCCCTATATAGCCGAACCGCTTCGTTAAATTCCTCGATATGGTTCCACAGGCGCAACTCCCCGGACGTTCGGCCGATGGCTTCACCGCGGCTGTAGCCCACAATTTCTTCAAATGCCCGATTCACTTCTATCAATCGGTCATTGTCGTTGAAATCGGAAATAGTAGTGATAATCGGACTCAAGGAAAACGCCTTGGCGAATTTCTCATCCGACTTGCGTAGAGCGGCCTGCATGCGCTTTTGGTCGGTAATATCCTTGCCGACGATTGAAACGCCCTTATTGCGCCCGTCCTGAACAATGGCATTCAGGGTCAGCTGGAGCATTCGTCCATCGGCCAGCGAATACTCGGTTCGGAAGGAGCCCTCTTTCAGGGTCCTTGCCACCATGAATGGCCACTCGAAGAATCTCGTTCCCGGGAGGATGTCGCCTGCATGCATGCCTACCGCGATCCGGATCCCGCAGCTTTGAAAGATGTGCTCCGCAAACGCGCGATTGAAGGTAAGGAGCCTGTGTTCGAGATCCGCGGCCCACATCAGGTCGCCGGTATCCTCATTTAGTGCTTGGCCAGGAGCTAGATCGCGCCAGTTAAAGTGTGTGTTGTCGTACATTCAAAATTTGGGGTTGACGATTAGGATATTAGTGATGTTGACGGCTAACCTTGGACCGTTGTGTGGACAAGTGCCTCCGCGCCCGCGTCCACGTTGCCGGAAGCCTCGAGCGCCGCGTTGTCATCCACAGCAGGGAATAGGATACGGAAAGCCGTTCCGGCGCCGGGCGTACTCTGCACAGTGATATAGCCGCCACTCTGTTTTACGATTCCGTAGACCGTTGCTAGTCCCAGTCCGGTGCCTTTACCTGTATCTTTCGTTGTAAAAAACGGCTCGAAAACACGGGCTTGGACTTCCGGCGTCATGCCTGTACCCGTGTCTGTAACCCAGAGTGAAGCGTAGGTCCCTCTCGGAACGGAGATGCAATCGGCGTTCGATTCGGTTATCATCACCGCTCGCGAAGTCTCAATGAACAGTCTGCCGCCCTCGGGCATGGCATCCCTTGCGTTAACTGCAAGATTTACGATGACCTGTTCCAGCAGGCCCGGATCGGCGTGGATACAACCGGCTTCGGGCCCCGGAGAAAAGACGACCTCGATCTGCGCGCCGATCAGCGGCCGCAGCATTCCATCGACTCCGAGGACGATATCGTTCAGCCGGATCACTTTTGGCGCGGATGGATTGCGGCGGCTGAAGGTGAGCAACTGGCTTGTCAGCGCGGCTGCCCGCGTGGCTGCCCGTGAAATCTGTTCCAACGCTTTTCTCACCTGGGACTCCGGGAGCGGAATCTGGGTGTCGATTCGAGTTAGCACCATGTCCGCGTAACCCAGGATCACCGTCAGCAGGTTATTAAAATCGTGAGCCACACCGCCGGCAAGCCTGCCGATCGATTCCATCTTGTTTGCCTGGTGCAGTTGCGCCTGAAGTCTCGCGGTCTCCTCCTCCGCCCTCTTCCGTTCAGTGATGTCCCGGGCGATGCCTTGCAGGGCCTGCGGTTTTCCGTCACGGAAAATCAGTGAAGAGTGCGTCTCCACGAACACCCAACCGCCGTCCCTACGCCGCAGCCGGAACTCGCGCCGTTGCAACTCGTAGCCATGCGTGAGTATTTCATCCAGGGCCTGCCATGCCTGCGGCATTTGATCCGGAGATAGCATCGATTCGAACGAAATCGTTCGAATCTCCTCCCGCCCGTAACCCAGCAGATCGAGAGCCGCCTGATTCGCATCCAAAAAACGGCCTGAAAAATCGGTAAGAAAGACGCAATCGAGCGAACGCTCAAACAGCGCCCGGTAGCGTTCCTCGCTTTCCCGAAACGCGGCCACAGCCTGCCTGCGTTCGGTAAGATCTCTCCATGCAACCAGGTGCGCATTCCGCCCGAGATATTTCATTTCGAGCGTTTCCGTTTCGGCGGGGAACGTCGAGCCATCGTTTCGCAGCGCGATTACTTCAAATACTCCCGTCTTCCGATTCAGGATCCGTTCCTTGACCTGAGCTTCCGAATCGGGTGTAAGAACAGCTTCTGCCGGATTCAGGCCGATCAATTCGCTGGGATGCCGATATCCAAAAAGCCGGGCGCAAGCCTCATTGGCATCCAGTATCGCCCTGCCGTCGTGGATCAAAATGCCTTCCAGCGACGCGTTTGCAAGCGTCCGGAAACGATCCTCGCTTTCGCGCACCGCCGATTCCGCGTTCCGCAGTTGGGCGTGCTGCCTTCTCAATCCCACAACCAAAATCACCGAACACGCCAGCAGCATGATCAAGGCGGCGACCCCGCCGATCAAGTACCGCTCCCGCCGCTTGGCAAGGGCGATCCCGTCCATCGCTTCCAGATTCAACCCAGGAAAGAAGCCCCACCCCTCAAATAGGGGAGCGAGCGTCCCTTCCGCTGCCATGACGCGCATTTCACTCCTAATTTCGTCGACTCCAGCCTGAGTCTCGAACCTCGACGCCAATCCCATGTAGCTTCGGGGCGCCGGCACCGGGATGATTCTCATCTTCTTGGCCTGATCGCCCAGATGAGCAAAATCCCCCGCCGAGTACTGATCCAGAAAGGCTGCGTCCACCTTGCCATCCCTGAGGGCATCGAAGGCGCTGCCGGGAGATCCGGAGACCGCCAGGGTTGCTTGAGGGAAAAGACGGGGCACGATCAATTGCTGGGCTCCGAAACCTGGGTAGCTGATCCGGGCGCGCAGCAGATCGTCTGCTTTCCGATATGGGCCGTCCGCAAGAACAAGAAAGCAGTATTCCGTGACAAGAAATGGCTCAGAGATATGAACCAGCCGACGACGCTCAGGAAGGTCGGCCATCAGGATCCAGAAATCCACCTCGTTCTGAAGAATCGCGTCCATTCCAGGATGCTGCGCCAGCACCCAGGTCAAGTGGATTCCCCTCCTTCGCGCGGCTTCTTGGACCATGCCGACCGCCAGACCCGCCGGATTGCCATTCTTGTCCGCGAAATGTAGGGGCCGGTCGCCTCCGTATCCGATCCTGTAAACGCGATTGTGGTCGAAAACAGGCGCGGACGTGAAGTGATAGGCGGCTGCGGCCGAGATGATCACGACAGCTATAGCGGCGCTCAGCCATCGTGTCCGGATCCGCGTCAGGGGCAAAAGTACCAGTCCTCTCTACTATATTAGTACGATTTAATACATTTATGCGCGCGAAATACTGGGATATGATGTTGCACGTAGAAGCGGTGAAAGCAGGGTATTGTAAAAATGAAAACGATATCGATATTCCTACTCGCGGTGCTGGCCGTTGCGGCCTATGCGGCAGACCCCACCGGAAACTGGAAAGGGACCGCTCATTTCGGAGATAACACCATCGAGAGGACATTTTCCTTCAAGGCAGAGGGCAAGAAGCTAACGGGAGAAACGTCGAGTGAGATGATGGGTAAGTCCGTAATTTCGGATGGTGTAATCGAGGGCGATAACGTGTCTTTTACGATTACGGGCAACCTGCAGGGCAATGAGATGAAGCTGCAGTACAAGGGTACCATCCACGGTGACGAGGGAAAGTTGACTTCGGATGCCAACGGCCAACAGATCGAATGGATTTTGAAGAAAGTAAATTAGCCGCGGCATCGCGAATCCCGCCACACGTACTGACATCGAATTTCTCGCACCCTTGTCGCAGCCCGAGTACCTCCATCCATCCAACGCTCGAATAATGGCGTCTTCCACCCTGCTCGCGCCCCGTTCGGGCCCTTCCGGATTATGATTCGCTCCTATGCGGTCGCTCACGTCCTTGCTTGTCGTCGGCCTCGGCCTCAACTGGCGCGAGCTCGCCACCGCCGGGCCTGATAGGCGCGCCAAATATGAGATCTAACAATATGAAGCCATTCGCAGTCTTAGCCCTCGCGGTGATACTTGCTCCAGCCGCACTCGCCCAGCATCAGACCTTCGTCGTCAATCCGGATGCCAGCGCCGTCAGGATGACCCTCAAAACAACTCGCGAACTGGTCAATGGCACCTTTCACGTCCAATCCGGATCGATTGAGTTTGACTGCGGCACTCCTAACATGTCGGGCTCGGTGGCCGTGCTCGCCGGCAGCGGGAAGACGGACAACGACAGTCGCGACAACAAGATGTACAAGGACGTCCTGAGGGTCAAACAGCATCCAACTGTTTCCTTTGCGCCGAAGACGTACACCGGCACCCTCGCTCCTTCGGGAGAATCGACTATCCAGGTAAAAGGAATCTTCACCCTTCTGGGAACTCCTCACGAAATCACCGTCCCCCTTGTGGTTTATCTTGATGGCGCCAGCGCAAATGCCAAGGCTCATTTAGTCCTGCCGTACGTTCAATGGGGACTGAAGAATCCAACTTTCTTGGTGTGGAAAGTGGACAACGACGTCGCGATTGACCTTTTTCTTGCCGGTCGGCTCTCAAAATAGAGAACGGCCTTATGTGGTGCGCCCGAGTGGATTCGAACCACTGGCCTTTTGCTCCGGAGGCAAACGCTCTATCCAGCTGAGCTACGGGCGCAGACATCTTGATTGTAGCTTAGACTTGCCATCCATCCACGCCGCTGTATACTGAAGAGACGTTGACCTTGGCACGCCGCATTTCGCGTGCCGGAAACGGAGAGGTGGCTGAGTGGTCGAAAGCAGCGGTTTGCTAAACCGTCGTAGGCCTTTAAAGTCTACCGGGGGTTCGAATCCCCCCCTCTCCGCCATTTTTTTATCAATAACATCCAGGCATTCAGGTGTTTTTCAGGGCAATCGAGGGCAATGCGGTAAAATAAACCATGGCCCTGAACCTCTACCGACGCCATCGGCCCGGCTGCGAAGGCGGTCACCCGTACGATTCAAGGTCGGGAGAATTCGAAGAGCGCAAGAAGAGCTGGCGGCGTTGCGCTTGTCCGATATTTGCCTCCGGCACTCTCCAGGCTAAATTCAAGCGCCAGACAACCGGCCAGAATGACTGGGAAGCTGCCAGAGCAGTGGCGGACCAATTTGAACAAGCGGGGATCTGGGGCGGTTCCAAACCAGATCTGCCGCCGCAGGCACCACTGAGCGTTCAGCATAAGAACCTAACAACAATAGTCGACGCCTGTAAACTCTTCCTCGACGAGCTTGCAGAGACTGCTGCCAGAGCGGGACTCGACAGCTCGTTGAGAGGGAGTTCCGGTGATCCTCTCGGTGGCGCATACGGTGTCCGAAGAGGTAAAGGAGCAAAGCATGTTATCACATCGGCCAGGAAAGCAATTCCAGCTGAGCGGAGAG
>Ga0302325_10012467_pt1 | contig 18230 bp, 23 predicted proteins | sample Palsa_T0_2_FD_201948 | JGI IMG/M metagenome (GOLD analysis project Ga0302325, IMG submission 201948) | Peat permafrost microbial communities from Stordalen Mire near Abisko, Sweden - Palsa_T0_2 | ecosystem: Environmental > Terrestrial > Soil > Palsa > Peat permafrost | place: Sweden: Abisko...
ATGATGCTTGAGTTTTCTGACCATTTTGCCTTAACCCTCGTCCTGGGAGTGTAGACTGAGACTGAAATAATTTTCGCATAAACGCTCGAATCGGAAAAATGTTTTTGCGGCGCTAAGAAATTATAGCTTTGTAGACGAAGACGACAATTCATCTCGACCACGAGGACTTGGATAAGAGTGAAGGGATCATGGCTCCTCCACGGTTCCAATGCCTCAATGCGATGAGACAGATTGTCAAGAAGAGCTCGGGATTAAGAGCTGCGTTCTCTACGTCTCAAATTTCACGCGCTGGTTCGTATCTCCAATCATCATCAACGAAGCAGTAGTTTCTAACATAATATAGATGATCCTCCTCCTTCTCGGTCCTCTTCAGCCGCCAACGACCTCCTCGCTCTCGGAGACTCCCCGTCATCAACCTACACACCTTCCTCCCCATTCTCAAGCTACAACTCTCAACTCTTCACGAACCCAATCCAAATCAGCAAGCTCCAAAAAGGGCTCAGACCAGGGAACAGCAGCTCAACCAACAGAACCGTCACTCTACTACGCGAATCCGAACGTCGGAAAGAGGCCCGCAAAAGATCTCGCGCATCCACTGATGTCGAAGAGCTGCAGAGACATAATCTGAGCGCGGATTTGAGTAAGCAGATTTCAAGGAGGTGGAAGGCGGGTGATGTGTATGCGCCGCATGATTTGAGTGAGGTGGAGACGGCGAAGTGGAAGAAGAGGGAGAGGCCTCTGCATGATGTTTTTGATGTGTTGGATTTGAATCCTTTGGCTCATTATAGGGTTCGTCTCTCCTCTTTCTCCCAGTCCGAAGTTTTATTGGGGGTGAAGCTAACGAACTTGGTGTAACAGAATTTCTCCATCATGTCAGAATATATGACGCCTATGGGACGGATCAAGCATTCGAAAGAAACGGGATTGAGACCTGTGAATCAGCGAAGGATCGCGAAGGCGATTCGGAGGACGATTGGGATAGGATTGATGCCTAGTGTGCATAGACATCCAGAGCTTTTGTACAAATCCACCACCAGAGAAAATCGGCAACTTTCTCCTTCTCGAATACCGCCATTGTAAATGAATGGGAAGCGACAAGGAGGATAGATGATATTGTATATTCAGTGTAGCGCAAAAGAGATGTAGATCTAGAAATACAATTGCCAAGTTCAAACCGAGGACCGCGTTTCAAGAAGCTTGTCAATGGTTGTGGCCTCTTTTGTGAGTTCATGCATTTCCTTTTCCTATGGGAAGTTGTTGACCGAGAACTATGCTATATCATCCGCGTCATCCATCCAAAGACTCGAGCTGCAGCCTATCCCAGATGATCTCAATACTCTATCGTCTCTAAGCCCTATCGTAGGAGGAATTTCGATATCGTTCAGATCTGGCGGGTGGTATCCCTCCTCAGAAGTGCAATTTCCGAAGCAGAGAGCACACACTTGTCAGGCGACACGTTTGTTGCCACAAAAGCCTCCAATTATGTGATTTTTGCGATCGGGTCTTTCAGGTAAAAGTGCCTCTCCCGGTAGAATCTATCCCTAGCCGACTTGTTGTCAATCTCCTTAATTACCTAGATGTCGAGGTCTTCCTCTAGTATTGTACGACGCTGGAATAGTCGCTCCGACACGTACTGCGCGAGTGGGTGAGCCAATCCGTCGATCCCATCCGCTTGGATAAATGCTTCAAAGGCGGTCAGCATGTGCGCCACAGCCCTCCACTCATAATGGCCCTTGTCCATGCGAGCAATGTATTTCGCGATTCTTTCGCTACGATTTGTGAGACGCTTTCCATCGAGTCCTCCCTGCACGCATTAGATCAGATCGACGAAGGCAATACAGACCGACCTTGCCAAAGTGCTCTTAGCCTATAGATCTCCCGACTCTCGCGTTTGACCTTTTGCTAGTGCTGCAAACTTGTCCCGCCGCTCGTTTGCTCCGTTCTAACAATAGTGGCAAAATCTTCTTAACTGATTTATCGAGGCTCAGCTCTGCCGTCATCTCCGATGACTTCGACTCCGACCGCATCAAGCCTCTCTTGAGCGCCGTTCTTAATAACGAATCCGGATTAATTTTTCTTTCGCTGGTTCCGTTTTAGTCTCCGGACGTGAGCAGCTGCTGCTTTAACCTGAGCTGAGGGCGAGCATACCTGAGCATACCTGAGCCGAGGGTGAGCATAGCCCTGAGCACTCTGAGCACGCCTTGAGTACCTAAGTAGGGGTCCTATTTTAGCTCTCCGGCTGCCTGTTTTGACTAATTGCCAAGGTATATCACAAAGTGGAAATAAATGCAGATTGCCTAATTGTATAAGAAGTTAGAACGGCTTCCTAGAAATAAATATACGTCCATTATACTACCTCTACTCAGTCAAATCAAATTGGGTAGCCAGACGACTAAACAGCTCAAACTCCATCCTCTTAGCAGCCTTTGAACCCCCGAGTATATTACCAACTATATCAGAGCCAGGTGGGAAATCATGCTCGAATACTGGCTCTCCAGCACCCTTCATATTCGTCAGAACCGCCTGCCGGAAGTGCCAACGGAGGAGCCGATCAGCTGGTCTTTGGGGATCGTTAAGAGGTCTTTGATCAAAGTGTTTCCCAGCAATACCTTTCCTATCAGTACCAAAGCATACAATCTTATAATTATCCTATTATAAGTATTAGTAACTGTATCATCAAGAACATAAGGTATATAAACATACATCTGGGTTTATCGAGAAGAAATAAAAATCGAACAGTTGGTGTATATCGCTACGAAGCAATAGCCCATTCTGTACTGAGTTGATAGTTCCTCCTCTGTCCGGAATATTTGAAATCCAGCGGCCATAATCGTGATCCTTCCAAATTCCTTCATAAGCTAGCGGAAAGATATGTGCAGCTTCTAAACCAGGCCAAAGATTATACTCAGGATCCATTGGTAGTTCTCCTGTTATAACACATTGTCCATCTCGCGAACGGACAGCGTCGGTAAAGGCTTGGACACGAGTTCCAGTTTGCAGAGAAATCGTACGAAGTAATGGCGTCTCGTTATTGATCTGAATAGGCTCTACTAACAAGTTAGCTAGAGAAAAAAGGCCGTTAAATACAGACTTACCATCAGAATCAATATAATAGTTTCCAGGCAAAAGTAGAGAGTTATCATCCTTCGCTATCGTGACATTGCTTTCGCTTTGAAGTGAATATTCGCTTTTAAAGATAACGAAAATCTCTATCATAGCATGTAGGTTGGCATTTGTAACACCAGCTGTGAGAATCAAGCCACCAATTGAAGTGTTTCGATCGCGTGCATCGAAGATATGGACGTCGCGTCGTCCAGAGCGATCTCGGGGAGGCATTTTGGACCGAGTGTCTTCGTGTAGCAGCAGGGACGAGGGAGAGTCTGCAGAGTATGGAGCGTCTGCAGAGTGTGGTAGAGTGTCTGCGGAGTGTGGTAGAGCATCTGCGAGGTGTAGTAGAGTGTCTTTAGAGTGCTCTTCGATGATTTCGTTCTGTAGGAGAGTGTCGGATCGTGAGGAGTCGGAGTCTGAGGAGCTTAAGGGAGCAGAAGAAGGCGACATCGTGAAGATTTGGATGGCGTGTAGCGTGTAGCATGTTGGAGATGGCAGGAGCGTTTGAAGATGGAAAGTACTTTAAAGAAATGATAATAGGATATAACGTTACCTAAGGCAGCTAAGAGTGAGCCGAGCGTGATTAGCGCCTGAATCAACCAATTAGAGAACTCTATTCGGAGCGCTAAGCCTTATTTGTTTGCACGATTAAAACTTTAAATTCCTGAACTATTAACACACTACTAATATACACTTTACTACCAGCAATTATGCAATCCCAGCAACCTCTGCTCTTTCTGAGCGCGTCTTTAGTATAGCTACCCATTTGATATCAAAGAAAAGGACACGAATATCAAGTGATAATATCGGTACATGCTTTGTTTAAGAAGCTAAGGGGTACTAAAAGATGCCGACGATAAAAAGGAGATTATAATTAGTAAGGATAGTAGCAAAATTATAGTGGTTTTGGGCGAATAAATTAACACTTCACCCTTAAACCTCACTCCAAAATAGGCAAAATAACATCATTATCCATCGGAACCACCTAGATTTTTAATGGCGGATACCCGTCCGACCAAAAAATCACTGGATGGTATCCAGGGAGAGGTTGACCGGTTACCCAAGGGTATACCTGTACCCGCGAGCAAGTCCGGGCTCAATATGTATGCCTTCGGAATTTCGGATGCAAGCGGACGCAGGAATAAATCTCAGCCCCCTTTTTAAACCCTCGCTAAAAGCCTTACTCCGCCATGGCGGCTGAACCCCTCTCGACACCATATAAACAATTATTGCATCGGGACCGCCGAGAATTGCGGCTATGAGAGACATTCTGCCGGCTTTGCGCGGTAATTTATTTTTGTTACGTCCGTACTTCGGAGGCATACACATCGATTTCAAGGCCTATATCCAAACCCGTTCGCTATGCTCTCCGCCTCATACAACAGCCTCTACCCTCGCAATCGCAAAATATATAAAAGGCGCGGCCCTACCAAACAATTTCAAGCCATTTAAAGACCAGTTCAGGCCATCTCCCGATCTTGGTCGCCACGCCAGCAGAGAACCGCAATACGACTGTGTTGCAATCCCAGCTAGATACTCGCCCATGAGGGCGCCACACCCATCCCTCCAGACTACGACACTCCAACAAAAATGGGCTTCATAACTGAACTACCACTTCTCCCTATCTTCAACTCCAACTCCTCGCTCCTAGAGCCACCTCCAGCATACGCCCCGTCACCCAGCGAAGCCGAAAGCGGCTATTCCAAGCTGTCAGGAATAATGGTATGGTGGCACGTGAATTGCCGCTAGGGCCCGCTAGGTTATCTTGTATATATATGGTGTTTGCACCCTACTTAACTTTATCATCTGTACGGAATACACGCTGTACACACATCACTGCAATCCCTCTACAATTGCATCCATTTGTACGATTATTCCGCTGCCGATTAAGCTCATAACTTAACACAAGCCTCTCCTACCAACCAGACAAAAAGCAAAGCCAACAACTGCAGCTTGTCGTCCGGCCAGGAAGGTGCAAGGGGGAGGGAGGTATATTAATAAGAGAAGGGCAGGTCATTGCTGGCCGCCTAATCGTTATTGCTGTGTTGTGCTCATTTGTCTTTTTATGGTTTTCTGTGTTATGGGTGTTATTATTGGGGTTCCTACTGCGCTTGGCGCTGCTAAACATGGTGGTGGGTATGGGGGCGGGAGTTCGTATAGTGGGGGAGATGGAGGGGGAGGGGGGAGGGGGTATGGGGATGATGGTGGTGATGATGATGGGAGTGATGGGGATGGGGGCGATGGAGGAGATGGAATTTAAGGGCATTGATGAATGATAGAGGAGAAAATGACACTGGCTTGGATTTTACCGTGATCTGAGGATGATAGGGCACACCCGTTGCCCCTTCTCTAGCCGAGCCGAGCAGTCTCTCAAGTGAAATTTCATGCAAAAGGAAAGTAGAACGCGATTCGATCATAATTCCAATAAAATGAGGGCAAATGGAGCTTGTCATTTATCCCCAATAAAGTCAGCTGGGCGGCCTGGCAACAGAATCACAACTTGGACATCGAATCTGACGATAGAAATCTCCGACACTGAAATCTTGTCGTCGCTAACAGAGCTCATGAGAGTAAATATCTAGAAGCCAGCATCAGCCTCGGGTATCAATCATATCCCTCATACATATGCATATCGTCGTCCTCGGCGGGAGCATCTTCATATAACTCCTCGTCCTCAGAAAACTGCTCCTCACCGCTCTCTCCCTCGTAGAACTGCTCTTCATCACTCTCTCCTTCATAAAACCCTTCCTCGCCACTCTCTCCCTCTTCCATCTCCTCATCATCCATATCAGAATTCCCCAACTCCTCACTGTCGAATCTCTGCGGCGTAGAAGGAGTCATACTATCCATTTCATAACCTGGCATGCCAAAATCACTCAGAGTATCAACCTCAGGTGTCGCCGCCACAGCAACCCTCTTCTTCGAAGATCTCCCTTGCGTCGGGCCTAACTGATCCTTCATGCCACGCTTCCTTTTTTGCAATTTCCCAGGTTCAGGGCGGTGTCTCTGCTGCCTCTGTTGAGACAGTTCCTTCCTCCGTGCTTCTTCTTGTTCAATCATCTTCAAATCCTCCCTCGCTTTCGTAACCCCTCTTCCCCCTTTCCTAATCACTTTTTGTAATCTCGCTTTCTCAACTTGCAGCTTCTTCTGCATTATCTCGTTCCATTTCAAATTTGTTTTCCTAGCGCCCGCATACACCGTGACCAGATCATGCTCCCCTTTCTCCTCCTTGACATCCATCAACTGCTTTAAGAAGCGCGCCTGGTCTTTGCGAACAATGGATGCTCCTTGACCTACAGGGATCGAGAGATCTGAGCCTTTTTGACGTGCGTGTGAGGGCCGTAGAAACCTCGCACTTCGTTCTTTGGGCTTTAATTCGATGGAGCTGGATACTATGCGTGCTGAGGAGGCAGCGAGTAGGTCGATATCCCCAGGGAGAGTGCGTAAACTTGGGAGAGGGTCCTTCGGATCGCGGCGGGTGAAAAGCAGCTCGGTGCCGATGTTGGAAACCCATTGGCAAGAATACATGTGTCCTCGGTATGATACTACAGGGTTTTTGGAGTGCAGGTCGAGTATTTGGACGCTAGATGGCCTATCTGGAACTTTGTTTCCTGCCGGGTCGAGGTTGTTTGCTCCTCCTTGTGAGCCTGGGATATCGTTCTGATTTCCGTCATGTGCTCTTTCACTTCCCTGTCTCTCTTTTCCATCGTTCTGACTCGAATTGTCTGCCCGTTCTGTGTCAGAGTCGCCCTGGTCGTCTTTGTCCTTGTTCTGATCTTCTGCAGCTTCTGTTCGATCTGCAGTCCGCTCTCGAGTAGCTCCAGACTTTTTGGACGTCTTAAGCTCGCGCAAATCTCTCTTTATCGTGTTCTCCAAACCAGGATTGATCCATCGTACTCTCCTATTCCGTCCGCCAGTTGGTAAGGTTCTACGTGATGGCGGTACATGAGGCGTAGTGAGGTCGAGAGTTACGTAGTATGTCTGCAACATACAATTGTCAGTTTGTGAAATAGAGGAAGCACGAGAAGGCAGTGCAGACCTCCGTTTCAGTAGTAGAATACTCGTATTCCCATTCGACCTCACTTTCCGGCTCTGGACTGAAAGCTGGAGCTGTTAATGGTGTCGAGAAGGGGTCTTGTGGTGGGGTAGGTTCAGGTGGGGCCATGAAAGGCGCGCCAAATTGCGCCATCACGGTCTGTGGTTCGGATGAAGGTATCGTTGCAGATACTGTGTGAGAGGCATCGAGTACAGGTGTTGCAGAGGCAATATAACTCGGTTGATGTGGATGTTGATAGGGGAATGAGCTTGAACATCTCCAAGTTCCTTTTCGGGGGGTCGTGTAAAATTTATGCCTGAGGCCTTAAACCCAAATCTGACCTCCCCCTTTCCAGACTTCACTTGATTAAAACAATAAATTTCTGAACATTGAGATACAATTTTGAAAATCTGCTCCGATAAATCTCAGCCTTCCGTGAATCTCTATTCATATAAAGAAAGTTCCTTTGTTGATTCCTTCGCCTCCCGTTCGCGCATTCCGTTGACCTTTCCCCTTTTCATTTCGTCAAAGTACCCATGATATGGGGGACCATAGCGTAAATTGGCTCATCCTCTGGCTGCACCAAATCCACCTTCGACCAACTCCCAGCTTCCTTCAACCACCTCACCGTATCCCTCGTAATAGAGCACCCACCCAAGAAGTGAGGCCAAATCAAATCAATGAACGCTGCATCTCATCAGCACAGCTCACCTGGTCGGACAAAAGAAACTCACCCTGATACAAAGCAATCAATCCCCCCTCCCTCGTAACAACATGTTCATAAACAATCCAATTCCCCCCTTCCTTCAAATACCCATACAAATGCCCAATCATCCTCTTCGGCTGCGGCACACTACACAAACAAAAAACCGTAACCACACTATCCACCTCACCCTTGCCCAACTCCCCTTTCCCCGCCCCTTTCCAGTTCCCCAAATCCTCAACCCCAACAGGAGCAATAACATAAACACCCTCCAGTCCCGCCTCCTTAATCCGTTCCCTCAACCTTTCATGATGATCCCGATTCGGCTCCACGCCATAAATCCTGCTAACTCTACTCTTGTCGAAGCAAGTCAGCCATTCTCCACTCCCGGGCCCGATGTCGAGGACAACACCGTGCGCTTGCGCGATGAGAGGTTGTGCGCGGGGTGTGCAGTTTTTGCGGATCTCGGTTCCGGCTACGGACCAGAAACGTGCGAACCAGGCGTCTTTGAGGAGTGACGGGGTGAGGAGAACCCGGAATTGGAGAGAGGTGAGGAGGGTGAGGATGGTGCCCGGGAGGTAGGAGAGGGAGATTAACATGAAGTGGAATGGGAAAATTAGGTGGGAGAGGACCTCGCGGGGTTTGAATGCCATTTTGTTGTAAAGTGAGGTTAGCTGAGTGTGTTCGATGTGGTGAGAGGGAAAATAAAAATGGAAGCAAGAAAATTGAAAAGAAGGAAGGAAGGGGTGAGACGCGAGAAGTTTATATCTGTGCGGAGTGAAGTTCTGCCGAGTGGGCGAGTTTGATATCAGCCCCTTATGAACTAGGAGTCACATCATGTGAGGTGTGGGTAGGTTCGTGCAGCATGAGAAAGGTTCCATTTGCGGATTCCAAGTTCAGCGCTACTGTTCATCTAGCGTCGAGTCATCTTACCACATTGTATCACTAACACATCCCGGTAAATGTTCAGGCGTGGTTGGGACATTCAATTCTTCATTCGCCGCTTCGGCATCTATCTACATACCCGATCATATCTTACTCCGATCCTTCGGCATCTTCTTATCCTCCAAACCCTCCAAGTCCTTTTTCTTATGGAAGTGTGGCGCAGCCTCATGGAGCCATTCTGGCTTGATCGGCATACAATTCCTCATATATTCTTTCGATGTCTGAACCAGCTCGTAGTAGATGACCATTTTTGGGGGAAGGTCACCGCTTGCCATAAGAACACTTGAGGGGTGTATGTAAGTGGTCGTGTTGGTCTTGACAGTTCGGTAGCTGTCGCCACCTCGTTGTAGCCTTGCCACATTCGCGAAGAAGCCCGCTGTGAGGGCTTTTTGAATCGGCTCGATGTTTGATGCGCCGCAGGTCGACATCGAAACCTCCACCCGATCGCACAGCTTCGCCAACTGATCTCTAACGTCCCTGGCACGCTTCAAGCTTCTGACGTCCAAGAAATTTTCTTTCGCAAATATAGGACTAAAGTCGCTATCAACCCATTGATTCCAGATGTTGAGTAGAGTAAGATGGTCTCCGCCTTCCTTGACAGTGAAGCGTGCCCGAGCACTGTCTGCATGAATTTTTTTGTCCTTGGGCCGGAAAAACAGAGCTGACGTCTCCCCAAGGATTGAGATAATTGAAAGGACCTCTTCCACGCACTCAAGCTTATCGGCTTCGAGCAGGGCTTTGGAGAGCATTACGTCGATTGGTAACTCGCTCATACGTCTTCCCAGTGCCGTCAATTCTCCTTTGTGATTGAGAGCTTGCAGAGCAAATAGTTGATTCAACGCACCAATCAACGTCTCGGTTGGTGGTGCATCTAGAAAGTCGAAATCCAACAAGTCGTTGATACCCAAAGACATCAACATCAAAACAGTGCTGTTGAGATTGACTCTCTGGATCTCTGGCGTGGTACTTTCTTCCATCTCATTCATGAAAGCCCATTTGGTATAAAGTCGGAATGCATACCCTTTCGACACGCGACCCGCTCTTCCCGCACGTTGGTTAGCAGATGCCCTTGAACAGGGAACTGCAACCAATTTCGACATCCCAGTCGCTGGGTCTAGTAGAAAGTTAGCATTGTCTAACGAGGAAGGATTTGGGGGCACTTACTGTAAACGTTCTCTTTGACAAAGCCAGGGTCGACGACATACACAATCCCGTCAATGGTCAAACTGGTCTCGGCAATATTGGTAGCTAACACAACCTTCCTTGCTCCTTCCGGAGTGGGTTCGAAGATTTTGCTCTGGAGTTCGGATGGTAGGTTTGCGTAGATTGGACAGATCACTAACTCAGGAATCCTGCTACCCAGCTTTCGTGCAATCTCGGTAATGTTCTGCTCAGCAGCATCAATCTCGTCTTGGCCAGTCAAGAAAATCAAGATATCACCCCTGGGCTGAGTCGTGTGGATCTGAAAGACGGTGGTAATAGCAGCAGCAAGGTAATTTGCTTCTGGCTGCGGAGTATAGTGGATTGCTACTTCATAACGGCGGCCAGGGATGTTGAATATAGGGGCATTATCATAATACTCAGAAAACTTTGTGGCATTCATCGTAGCAGAAGATATAAGCACCTTCAACTCGGGGCGCTCCCGGGCGAGATCCTTGAGAAGAGCCAACAGGATATCGGTGTTGACTCCTCTTTCGTGTGCTTCATCAATGATTATGGCAGAATAGCTTCCCAAGTCAGGCTCTGTCATGAATTCCCGCAGCAACATGCCGTCAGTCATATACTTGAGAACCGTTTTGTCGCTAGTATTGTCCTCGAACCGGATCGAATATCCCACTTCGTTTCCAAGCTTCACTCCCATCTCATCCGCAACGCGAGCAGCAACACTCATGGCAGCAACTCGACGAGGTTGAGTACAACCAACTTTACCCTGTTTGGTGTATCCCGCTTCGTGAAGATATTGAGGTAGCTGAGTAGTTTTTCCAGAGCCTGTTTCTCCGACAATAACAAGGATTTGATGTTCTTCGAGTGCTGCGAGAAACTCGTCTCTGTAGGCATATATAGGCAGGCTTTTCCGAGTCTCTTCCATCGACATAGCTTTCTTCTCCGCGGCATCGAGTTGTGCAGCTAGTAACCGTTCTTCCTTGCTCATACCTTTCCCCTCCCCAGGTAACTGAGAATCCATGATCCATTTGATGCCCTGTTCCTCGTCCAAAACGTAATTGTATTCGCCTTCATCAACCCGCTCCGTGCTTTGGATCTGCGCTTTTGCTTTCGCAGCCTGTTCCCTTTCCCACTCCTCATGTTCAGTGACGAACTTCTCCTGTCCATATTCGTCCTTCTCCACATATCTCTTGTACATAGCATCTTCCTTCTTCTTTTTATCGATCTTGCCCTTCTCCGTAATGTAGTCTTCTGGCATAGCATAGCCGTCGAGATGGTCATCAATCCGCAACCGCTCTTCTGCAATTCGTAGAACCTCTCGATTCTTCGCAAACTCCGCCTTTTCTTTTTCCGAAAGCCTAGCACCACTCCGGAGCTCCTCAGTCTCCTCCGCGACCTGTTTCCTCAGCAAGGCGAGTCGTTCCGCCTCGCGTTTCTTGAGGTATTCCTGTCGTGACCGTTCCCGCAGGTCTGGCAAAGCCGCACTCCTCGCTGCAGCATCTTCTGCTAAGGCCCTCCTTTGCGCCAATATGTTCCCATCTTTCGTAGATGACCGATCCTCTACGATTTTCTTCGTCTTGTCTGCATCCTTAGCCTGTAATCTCTTTGCGAAAGCTTCCTTTTCAGCCTGGTCCTTCCTCCTCTCTCTCTCCTCGTCATCAATATCCTCGTCACTATGGTCCACCTTTACTCTTTTTGGCGCAGATTCCTGAAACTCAGGCTCCTCCTCAGAAACATATTCCTCATCGCCCCATCGATCGTCGAAGTCTGCATCATTGGCATCTCGTCGGCGGATGGTTTTGGATCTGTGTTCTGATTCGCGACGTGGAGAACGTTCCCGGCTTCTGTCTCGGGTATGCTTTTCGCGTCTTGAAGTTGAAGATTTCTCGCCGTGTCGTCGCTTTTCCTTCTTCCTTTCCACAACTTTTGCGGGGCCGACTTCCTCTTCTTCCATGGGAAGAAGAGCATATTTTTTGCCCACCATTGCGGAGAAGGAAAGGAGGTCGAGGTGAGACTATGGGTAATTGTTAGCAGAGTTCTTTAATGGGGGATATTTGGAAACAGACCTGATAGGAGAAAAAAGAGTTGGTGGGGAGAGGACGGTATTTGTGAAATTTTGTGGTCGTTGCCTTTTGGATTGAGCCTTATGGCTTGGCGTCTGCAGCCGCGTTTAGGTCACCGTACTGATTGCAGCTCAACCCTGGCTCGCATCTAATCTTGCCAATAAGTTGAGACCAGCGTGGCAGTATCTTGTCCCGCCCTTGGAATAAATCTGGCCCTCCCTCTGGCACCAACTCTCTTTCCCCTCGGTGAGAAATTCCCCTCCATCGACACAGCCAATTATCTTCTCAGTCGCTCATTCATTCTTCTACATGCTCATCCTCATTTGAACAATTGGCAACGGGGCTTAGCATTCTTTTGGAGGCGGGTGCACCGCAGGAGCCCAACAAACATGTGGTTTCCCTCAGCATTGCTGGTACTACTGTGTCTGTTGCAGCTCGCAGCTTGCACAGAAGATTTCTATAAAGTAAAATTGCCTCTCACTCTGTTCAATCCCAATCTCGAATCGAAACTCAATGCTAATCCCCTACAGCTCCTAGGAATAGACAAACAAGCCTCAGAAAAAGACATAAAACGCGCCTACCGCCTCCTCAGCAAGAAATACCACCCCGATAAGAACCCAGGCAATGAGACCGCGAAGCAAAAATTCGTCGAAGTAGCCGAAGCGTACGAAGCCCTCTCTGACCCCGAATCCCGCAAAATCTATGACCAATATGGGCATGAAGGCCTCAAACAAAGCCAACAAGGCGGCGGCGGGCGTCACCACGACCCATTCGACCTCTTCTCGCGTTTCTTCGGTGGTGGTGGGCACTTTGGCCATGGAGGCGGGCAACGACGGGGTCCCGACATGGAAGTCAGAGTCGGCGTTCCTCTTCGTGATTATTACAATGGGCATTCAACGGAGTTCCAATTAGAGAAACAGATGATTTGCGAGGAATGCGAGGGTAGCGGAAGTGCAGATGGAAATGTGGAAACCTGCCATGTGTGTAACGGGCATGGAGTCCAGCTCAAGAAACACATGCTTGCGCCAGGAATCTTCCAGCAAGTGCAAGTAACATGCGACGCCTGCGGCGGATTGGGCAAAACCGTCAAGCACAAATGCCCCGTCTGTTCCGGCTCGCGGGTGGTTCGAAAGGTCAATACATTCCAACTTAAGATTGAGAAGGGGGCGCCGAAGGGGATGCGCATTAAGTACGAGAATGATGCGGATGAGAGCCCGGATTATGTGGCGGGCGATCTGCATGTTACGCTCTTGGAGAAGGAGGCGAATCTTGATGAAGATAATGAGTTGCGTGTTGATGGCACGTTTTTCAGGAGGAAGGGGGATGATTTGTACTGGAAGGAAGTGCTGTCTTTGAGAGAGGCATGGCTTGGATCCTGGACTCGAAATCTCACGCACTTAGACGGACACATCGTTTCTCTCGCGCGGAAACGCGGGGAAGTGATCCAGCCAGGACAGGTGGAGAGGGTTGTTGGGGAGGGCATGCCGAAATGGCATGAGGATGGGGATAGCGTGTACCATAAAACGGAGTTCGGGGATCTGTTCGTGGAGTATACGGTAGTGTTACCGGATCAGATGGAGAAGGGGATGGAGAAGGACTTTTGGGCGACGTGGGAGAAGTGGAGGAAGAAGAATGGGGTCGATCTTATGAAGGATTCTGGACGGCCTGAGGGACCCGTGGGAGATGAGAGGAAGGATGAGTTGTAGTGTAGGATTATTTAGACAGGATACTCCTACTGGAATCTAGAATTTCTTCTCCTATCCAGATGTCCACTCTCTTACGATATCCTTTACCGAAAAATCTTATGCGAAAGAAAGAGAGAGGCTATGACGTCACCACAAGGCTCACACAATTGCACAAGTGAAGCTGAAGATTCATTAAATCCACCATTTCATTCATTATCCTATTTCCTAATCCTAATTCCAGGCATCAAAAAGACGAAAGAAAGCAGAAAGCGTAATTTGGTATCATCGCATTGTATCGCTGACTCCGTGCATATCATACAATCTCAACTCTCAACTCTCAATTTCAATAAAAGATCCGTTGCGCAGTGGTCCAGAACCCAAACAAAGTGAAAAAATTGTAGTGGGTATCAAACTTCTCAAACTTAAGTAGAGTAGAAAGGTATCATTCCAAGCTCACCTCGGCTCGTTGGTTGAGAGGAGTGGAGCGTTTAGACGCGGGATCTGTACCAGCGACGGCGTTGGTTAGAGGTAGTTTTGTCGGCGCGAGTGGTGTGGCGGTGGCTGACGTAGATGCCCTGTTTAACTCATCGTTAACAACGTTTTCAGGGGTGTATGTGATGGGATTTGAAAGACTTACGAGGAGAGCAGAGGCGAGGAAGAAGATAGATGCCAAGAACAAGAATGCGAGATCAGCTTTGAAGTTGTTACAGCTGCCCTTTCCGGCAATGCCATGCCAGTTCCAAATACTACCGCAGTTGGGGCTGATGTACTGATTTTAGTTAGCATGACTGAACTATTTGTGGTAATATGGAGGGGGGCATACGTGTGCGAGCAGACCAAATGCGATCATGAGGCCAGCGAAGAGCAGAGCGTCCATGGGCCAATGAAGGAAGCTGGTCATAAATGGGAGAAGAAAAAGCAAGGAGAACAAGATGCCAATTGCAGCGATGACTTCTGTGTAGATAAAGCGCTTCTCGTTCCATGCTGAGGTTCCTTTGTGCTGGTGGAGGTATTGACCTGTCAAGCCAGCAACCACCGCGGTGAAAGCTAGCTCTCCAATGCGGAGGCACAGCGAGAGGAGATCTGCCATGAGCATATTGGCGGTATTGGGAGTTATTGACTAATATCGGTTGGTTTGTGTATGGTATTATGGTTGCGTATTTGGTAGGGGAAATCAGAAGGCTGACGGAGCAGAAAGGACTACTTTATCAGATTTCGGTAAGCAATACGTCAGATGTTACTTGTGGAGAGTAAAGAAGCCACAGTGAATATGCAGAGCACAGCAGACTTATAAAAACAGATCAGCCCATGCTGCGGCCTTCCCTGACGCAATCAACCCACAAACACGAGCGCAAAACCCAAGACTTTTCTTGTGCAACTTCATATGATCCAAGCGACTGGCTTCATATACGTGTATCACCCTGGTTCTTCAAGGCAGAGAAATTTCTCACCATCAGTGAAGTCATTTTGACAGGGTTCGACGGAATGAGCCTTTGTATTCCTTGATTCTGTGGCGCTGGAACTGCCAACTGTGGCTGCAGCTTATATGAAACACATCCCCCCTGACCTGCATTGACGGATCAAGGAGGGGCCAGCAAGCCAGGGGTGGTCATCGAGGAAATCAAAAGTACAGGACAGCAAACGCAAGGACAACAAAGAAACAGCAATGATCTGACAAACCACAACTACAGTACAGTACTGTAGTATCATGTGTGCAAAATTGCTTGGAGGGTTGTAGGCCATTGGTTATCACGGCAGTGAAATCCGCGCAATCAGATGAGTGGCACACCACCACCTGACAATTCACGCCCAATAGCAATGGTCGTGAAACTTAGCGGTCAACCTGGACCCAGGTTTTTGAATTGAGATTTGGAGAGGATCTCCTGATGAGTGCCTGCCCTGGTTGTCTGATGTGGAAGAAATGACGACAATGGGCCAGCCTGGATGTGCGCTTTGCTGCGCAATTCCGCGGGTCTTTTGGAAGGAAGAAATTGAAGCAGGGAAGACAGGAAGAAAGTTGGCATGTCATTCAGGGCAGCCTCGGTTGCCAACTTTAGCGGTGGCTGGTGTGGCTTGACCGCGTGGCTAAGGTTACTTCGTTGCAGATCTTTGCACCTTCTCCGTAATTTGAAGGGTCTGGACAAGATCCCCAGGAAAATATCAAGATGTGGTATAGACTAGGTATTAAACGTCTTGAAGATGATTCGTGGTTGACAAGTGACTTGGAGCAAATGTGTAGAGATTTAACCGCAAAGGTACAATGTCTGTTGTCAAGCACATGTGTGGGAACGGAATTTCTGTTGAGTGCTCAATGAACTCTGTATCATTGAAAGATAAGTTTTGAAGTATTGCAATTAAGCATGAATATTTCACTCATTTTAAATGGTATGGCTGTATTGCAAGAGCTTGGGTATCGAGACATTTGCTCGGAAGTCTCAATCCGAATCTTCACCAAGCAAGGAAAGCAAGTAGAAGCCAGCAGTCTTTTCAATTTCACTCCGAGTAAAAACAACGGTCTATATTTCAAAACTCAATGATTCACTCAATAAGCACAATTTTGCATCCCCACTTTCTCGTTCAACATATAGTTCTCGACCCCTGAAATGTTAACGTCACGTGCCCACTCCACATCTACACACTCCACCAACATCACCCCTAAATCCCCAACTAAAATCCCTGCCCCAATCCTGCCCCCAACACAACCAAAATCATCGCTCCCACGGCACCCAACTTCCCAGCCGAAGAGCAACAAGGCTCAAAACCAGGTCTACATGGGAAGTGAAGGAGAGGTTATTTGGTTGTGAGTTGTGTTTTGAGGTGATGAGGTGAGTTTGATAATTGGTTTGTTGAATAAAGAGACTCTTGGAGTTGAGAGAGGGAGCTGATAAGAGAGAGTTGCTTGTGATGAATATTTGACGCTCTGCGGAGAGTGATGTTGTTGGCGAAGAGGTTGGCAGAGGCAGAGAGTCGATTTATATTGTCTTGCACAACTGTGAATTGAGGGAGATGACTTGAACTAAAAGTGTGAATTGTGAAGTTCGATGCAGCAGTGGCTCACGAAGTTGCAGGTGCTGAATTGACGTGAAAAGCAAATGTGAGAATGAACTTCGAAAGACTTGGACCTAATGGGAAGTACCTTCTTAATTAATATCTCTCGCAAGAAATCGAGGATCGCTTTCAAGGAGCGACTCCTATATCAAGTACCTATGGCTTTTTTCCGAGCGCGATTCACTTGAATGGCAGAAGCACAGCAAACAGACGAGTGCGTTGAGTTTTCCTCACCTATTCTTTAGGAAGGAGCCTTCTATTTTATGGTGCCTTATGAGATCTCAAATCTCTTTCACCGATATCCTAACCTGTCCCAAAATTTCCATCTCCAGTACAGCCCCATTGTCCCCGATACTTCCGACCTAGCTCAATTGCCCATGCGCATCGCCGAGCATATCTAAGAATCGTTTCTTCTCCCTAATGCCCCCGTTGACTTTTCCTTGACTGGCTGCTCTCTCTCTTCCATCCATAATAGAGAAGCTCATTTTCGTGAATTCGCCTTCGATTCCAGTCATAAAGAAAGCCCATATGGCTAATTCATCAATTACCCCAGTTTTTACTTTTCGGAGACACATTCTATATCGCCGTACTTATTGGGAGAACAGATGGGACCAGGTAGATTTAGGATATTTTCTAAGTGTAGAAGTTGTGAGCGTCGGGTACGCCATCTTCATCGAGGAATCGGAATGCAAAGGTGGGGTAGTTCAAGAGAACGAAGAGAGGGCGGTATCAAGGATCGTTCCGATGAGACTCGGAGAAGGGAAGTTCGGTGGAGGTGGTGATAGAGAGGAAGGTGATGATAGCAGCGAGGACGAATGACAGAGTTTTGGAGTGCATACTGAAGGATTGAAGGTAGTTTGAGTTGTCGTTTGTGGGTGACTTCTTGTGTCTGGTAGGATATTTGATTGTTGTATGTTGTTGGGAGGTTGTGGTTGACGGATGGGGATGGAAAATGACGAGAGTTAGGACCATAGTATTTCTATCGGTTCGATTTTCGATACGACGGGATTCTGTAAGGTGGTATACTTTTCTAGAGTGAGTTATTTGGTATAATGAGATGCTGTTGATTTGAAGGTGGGGAAAGGCGATGTTCATTAGTAAACGACGGTGCTTTGGTTTGATAAACAGCGCTGGGATACCTCAATCTAAGTACTGCCTCCCGCGAATGGGTGTCCCATAGCACTCACAACTGACTTCCAGATACTGATATCATCCCAGCCGTCTGTAAAACAAGTGTGGAGAACAGCTCTCCACGCTCTGAGATCAGAATACGTTGTATGATCTTATCCGAAACCAGACGCAAAAGAACCAAGAAATTAAATTGCCGTTGAAGGCACTAGCTGGTTGCTTCCCGTTCTCGGGGACAGTGAAGAAAGGCACTAAAAATTCGTTGTACAAGAAGAGGAAAGAAAATTAAGGTCAGGAAATCTGCAGAAGCGGTCAAGTCGGCCGCGAGATCCTAGTCTCGATGCAAAGGC
>Ga0302325_10012468_pt1 | contig 18229 bp, 7 predicted proteins | sample Palsa_T0_2_FD_201948 | JGI IMG/M metagenome (GOLD analysis project Ga0302325, IMG submission 201948) | Peat permafrost microbial communities from Stordalen Mire near Abisko, Sweden - Palsa_T0_2 | ecosystem: Environmental > Terrestrial > Soil > Palsa > Peat permafrost | place: Sweden: Abisko...
TCAACGGCAGTAGCGGGAGAGAAACGATGGCCGCGGGAACCATATAGTCCGGCAGCTTGGCCTTGAGGAAATGGCGCAGCTCCCTGGTTTGGAAATTATCGGTGTCATGAGGAACCAGGTAAGCGACCAGGCGCGGTTCGCCGGGAATATCCTCGCGCGCGATGACGACCACCTGGTGAACGCCTGGAAATTCACGAGCTACATTTTCGATTTCGCCGAGCTCGATGCGATGGCCGCGAATCTTCACCTGAAAATCGATGCGGCCGAGGTATTCGATATCTCCGGTGCTGAGAAACCGCGCCAGATCACCGGTGCGGTACATGCGCGCGCCAGAGTCGGCGCTGAAGGGATCGAGGGGGAAACGTTCCTGGGACAGTTCCGGACGGTTGAGGTAGCCGATGCCTACGCCTGCACCTCCGAGGTAGAGTTCGCCGACGGCGCCGGGAGGAATCAACTTTTGATGCTCATCGAGAATGTAGGTGGTGAGGTTGGCGATGGGGCGGCCGATGGGAACGTTGGATGGTTTCCAATCCTTCCGGCATTTCCACCATGTGGCGAAGATCGTCGCTTCGGTGGGCCCGTAAAGATTATGGAGTTCGCCGGGGCCGCGCGCGAAAAAGAGCTTGCAGATGTCGTTAGTGAGAGCCTCGCCGCCGGAAAAAACGAGGCGGACGGAGGAGCAATCCGCGATGCCTTCCGCTTCGAGAAAAACGCGGAGCATGGAGGGCACGAACTGGACCACGGTGATTTGTTCCTGCTGAATGATTTCAACCTGGTAGGGAATATCCTTATGGCCGTCGGGGCGGGCAATCACCAGGGCAGCTCCGGTAATCAACGGCAGGAAGAGCTCCCAGACAGAAGGATCAAAGGTCAACGGGGTGCGCTGGAAAAATCTGTCGCTGCTGTCCACCGGGAAGGTGGCGCGCATCCAGAGGATATAGTTGATGGCCGCGCGGTGCGGGATCAACACACCCTTCGGCTTGCCGGTGGAACCCGAAGTGAAAATGACATAGGCCAAATCTTCGGGAGCCACGTTGACCGAAAGAAACTCGGCGCTTTCGGCAGCGAGCGAATCCCAGTGCGAATCGAGCGCAAGAAGGCGGTCCTTCCAGCGCGGCAAATTTTCCAGCCAGCGTTCCTGGGTGAGCAGCGCGACCGGACGCGCGTCGGCCAAAATCGATTTCAGACGGTCGGGAGGATTTTCGGTATCGAGAGGTAAGTAGGCGCCGCCTGTTTTCAGGATGGCCAGGATGGCCACCACCACCTCAATGGAGCGGTCCATGCAGATGGCGACGATCGAGCCAGGTTCCACGCCCATTTTTTGAAGACGGTGGGCAAGCCGGTGGGACATGTCCATCAACTCGCGAAAAGTGACGCGGCGGCCATCGAAAATCAGAGCGATGGCGCCGGGCGTTCTGCGGGCCTGCGCGTCGACCAGATGGTGGAGCCCCCCGCCAGTGGGATAGGGATAGGCGACGTGGGTCTGATTCCACTCGACCAGCAGTTGGTGGAGTTCCGCGGGAGAAGGTTGGGGGCCCGGTGGCGGTTCGGGGAGTGATGCAGGGCCGTGGTGTTCGGGTGTAGTCATTAGATTAGAATGAATCACAGCGACGAAAGCGGATTACCAATCGGCGCGCGAATGGCTGGCGACTATTCGGCGGTCGTAGCATCCTGAAGGCGCGCGGTCGAACTTGGAGTCGTCGCCGGTGCGGCAGTAACCTGCGCAGCGCGGCGCGAACCCGGTCCCGCATTTTCCGAGACGCCTTTCCAGTTTGCCACTTGTGCCTCGCGGAGTCGATTACCGAGTTTTTCGCCGAAATCCCGAACCAGTGGCTCGAATAGCATATCCAAATGATCGCCGGGAACAATATCTATTTTTGCGCCGCCGCCGGTTAGACGACCCCAGGCCAGGCGAAGATCGGTGTCTGTGGTGACGCCCTGGCACCAGTAGTCGGCCTGGCCGACGATCAGGCAGGCGCTGCCGGGGTAAGGCTCAGGAACGTACTGCTTATCGCTTTCGCGCAGGTCCAATTCGATGCGGCGAATGCGAGCAATCACCTCCGGGGAGGAATCGGCGATTAGCGCGGGATTGGGGGGAGCGACCTGGTCATCGGGTTCGGGTTCGGCACGGTGGGTCGCCCATAGATAAGCCTTTTTGATGGTGCCCGCGATGCCGGCCTGGGTGAGGTTCTGGCGGAACTTCCACCAATAATGCTGAACGTAATAACTGGCCAAGCGGATGCGGAAACCGGAGTAATTATAAGGAACGGATTCGACCAGCGCGAGAAAGGCGGTGCGCTCGCCCATGATGCGGAGTTGCTGGGCCATTTCATAGGCGACCAGGCCTCCTGCGCAGAAACCGATCAGGTAGTAGGGACCTTTTGGCTGGACAATACGAATCTGTTCCAGCAAATGCTTGGCGCGGACTTCGACTGTCTCGATGGGATCTCCGGGTTCGGGAACCCTCGATTCCAGACCATAGACGGGCTGAGAAGCGCCGAGCAAATCGGAAATTTTCCGAAACGCCAAGACGCTGCCCACACCGCCGGGGATCCAGTAGACCGGGGGCTTGGTGCCCTGAGCACGAATGGGGATGACGCGGTTCTTGGGGGTGGATTCGCGCTGGTCGTCGATGAAGCGAGCCAGGTCTTCCACGGTGGGAGTTTCGAAAAGAGTGTTGAGAGAAAGGGTGCTGCCAAACGCCTGGGTGATCTGGGCGAAGAGATTCACGGCGAGCAGCGAATGGCCGCCGAGATCGAAGAAATTATCGTGAATGCCCACCTTTTCGATGCCGAGCACTTGCTCCCAGATGGTGGCCATGGCTTTTTCGGTCTGCGTGCGCGGCGCGGAGAATTGCCCGTTGGCGGAGGCGCTGGCTTGCTCGGGAGTGGGGAGCGCCTTGCGATCGATCTTTCCGTTGTTGGTGAGCGGCAACGCGGGCAAGGCCACGAGCGCGGCAGGAACCATGTAAGGCGGGAGCCGCTGCTTCAGCCAATCGCGCAAGTCGGCAGGCTGAAATTTCGCAGGATCCGAAGGGACGACGTATGCGACCAAGCGCTTATCGCCGGGAGCATCTTCGCGGGCGACCACCACGGACTGGCGAACTGCCGGAAAATCCGCGATGGCGGTTTCGATCTCGCCCAATTCGATGCGGAAGCCGCGAATCTTGACCTGGTGATCGACACGTCCGAGGCATTCGATTTGCCCAGTAGTGAGAACGCGCGCCAGGTCACCGGTGCGGTAGAGGCGGTCACCGAGAAGGAAGGGGTGGGAAATGAATCGCTCCGCGGTGAGCTCCGGACGATTCAAGTATCCGCGCGCGAGACCGTCGCCGCCGATGTAGAGCTCGCCGACAACATTCATGGGCACAACTTGGAGCCCCGAATCCAGAATGTAGGTCTGGGTGTTAGCGATGGGCTGGCCGATCAGCACCGGACCGTTGGAAGGCCGGACGCGTTCGCAGGTGGACCAAATGGTGGTCTCGGTGGGGCCGTACATATTCCAGACGGAAGCGGAGCGGGAGAGCAAGGCGTCCGCAAGATCGTGGGGGAAGGCTTCGCCGCCGCACAAAACTTTGAGATCACTTTTGCCCTGCCAACCGGATTCCACCAACAACCGCCAGGTAACGGGAGTGGCCTGCAGGACGGTGATGCGATGAGCTTCGATGAGCTGAGCGAGAGTCTTGCCGTCCATCGCGGATTGGCGGCTGGCCAAAACGATGCGGGCGCCGACGGAAAGCGGTACGTGAATTTCGAGTCCGGCGATGTCAAAGGAAATGGTGGTGACCGCCAAAAGATTATCGGCGGCGGAAAATCCGGGCTTGGACTGCATGGAGAGCACGAAATTCACAACGGCGCGGTGCGGAATTTGCACACCCTTGGGGCGGCCGGTGGAGCCCGATGTGTAGATCACGTAAGCGAGATTGTCGGGGCGAAGGGCGACCGCGGGATCCTCCGCCGGCTCGGCGGTGATGGCGGACCGATCGCGATCGAGCGCGACGAGCTGCGCGGGAGAGCCGGACCAAAGCGGCAGCAACGATTCCTGGGTAAGCAGGACCTTCAGGCCAGAGTCCTCAACCATGAAGGCGAGGCGATCCGCAGGATATGTGGGATCGAGGGGAACGTAGGCTGCGCCGGCCTTGAGCACGCCGAGCAGAGCGACCACCATATCGAGCGAGCGGTCCAGGGATACGCCGACCAGAACGTCGGGACCGGCGCCCTGTTTTCGCAAAAAGTGAGCGAGCTGGTTGGCGCGGGAATTGAGCTGGCGATAGGTGAGCGTCTGGGCTTCGAATTCGACCGCGACCGAATCCGGGGTGCGCTCGACTTGGCGCTCGATCAGTTGGTGCAGCGCGCTCTCTTTCTCGGGGAAATCGACGGCGGTGCCGTTCAATTCGAAAAGGAGCTGATTGCGCTCGGCGTCGCCGAGGATGGAGATTTCGCTGATGCGTGTATCGGGAGAGGCAACGATGGCTTCGAGCAGGGTCCGGTAGTGCCCTAACAAACGGTGAATCGTGGAAGCCTCGAAAACACCGGCGTTGTATTCGAATCCAACGAATAATCCCTCTTCGCGCGGCTCGGCGTAGGCGGTGAGATCGAACTTCGCGGTGTGATTTTGCACGCCGGTCCAGGTGAGCTTCAGTCCATCGGCTTCGCCGGCGCCTTCGGCCAGCTCCTGAAACAACAGCATTACCTGGAACAGCGGATTGCGGCTGGGATCGTGCTCCAGGCGCAGTTCCTCGACGATTCTCTCGAAGGGGAGATCCTGATGTTCGCCCGCTTCTTCCACGACTTTACGGGCACGCCGGAGCAATTCGCGAAACGACGGGTCGCCGGAAAGGTCGAGGCGCAGGACCAGAGGATTGAGGAACGTTCCGATCAGATCCTGGGTGGCTTTCTGGCGGCGACCGGGCGTGGTGGACCCGACGACCACATCTTCCTGGCCGGTGTAGCGGAACAGGATGGTGTCAAAGGAAGCGAGCAGCGCGGCGAAGAGCGATGCGCCCTCTTGCTGAGCGAGCTGTTCGAGGGAATCGAGCAAATCCCGCGGAAAACTTTCCGCCATCCACTCGCCGCGGAAGTTGCGTTCGGCGCCGCGCGGGCGATCGAGCGGGAGCTCGAAGCTATCCGGCGCGCCGGCTAGCTGATTTTTCCAATAATCCAATTCGGCGTCGACGACTGTTCCCTGAAGGGTCTGGCGCTGCCAGACCGAATAGTCGGCGTACTGGATCGGCAAATCCGGTAGCACCGGAGCTTCGCCGCGGTGTAACGAAGAATACAGCGCGGTGAAATCGCGAAGGAGAACATCAATCGAGGCGCGATCGAAAACGATGTGATGAAAGATCAGCAGCAGGGTGTGATCGTTTTCGCCACAATCCACCAGGCGCGCACGGACCATTGGCCCGGTGGAGAGCTGGAAGGGCTGCCGGGCGTCGTTGCTGGCAATATTCTTGCATTCGGCTTCGCGCGCCTCCGGCTCCAGGCTGCGCAGATCGGTTTGGGCAATCGGCAATGGCAGAGCAGGCAGGACGACTTGCGAGGGCTGGCCATTTTCGAGGCGAAAAACAGTTCGTAGGGATTCGTGACGCCGGACGATTTCATCGAGGGAGGTTTGCAAGGCGGAAACGTCAAGAGGGCCTTGCAGGCGGATGTCGAGAGCGATGTTGTAGGCGGCGTTTCCGCGCTGGAGCTGAGCAACCACCCACAATTGCTGCTGGGAATAGGACATTGGGAAGACGTAGGCGTCTCCCTGCGGGGCGTTGGCCGGAGGTTCAGCACCCACGCCGACGGGCGCTGCGGAGTTTTTAGGCTCTGTCACGCTTCGCGTTCCAATGGGGCACGGGACGAGTGACCGTCTCGCGCTCCAGTCTTTGAGGTGTCCAGACCCTGAAGATCAAGCTCGATCGGAGTGGCCCTGCCCCGTCGCTGCCCGGTACCGGATGCGGTCCATTATCCGATAGTTAGGGCGTAAAGGCACGATAGTTAAGGGCGGCGTAGCGTAAGTCCAACCGACGCAATGCGCGGCGCCGCACGTCCTGCCGGGACTTCGCTATGGCATGAGACGTACGAGGGCAAGCGAGAGTTTCAAACGCGGCACAGCAGGGAAATCGTTCGGAAATCGCCTTGGCGAGAGTTCCCTGCAAGCACGCTACACTTCAATGAGGACCGACAGCACCAAACTCCCCACCCGTTGGCAGGCGACGCGAAATTGGTGGCCGCTCGGGTGGTCCTTGTCCAGGTCGGTTAACAAGTGGCCGCGGAAACCGCCGATGGATGGGTCCCACGCCAGCTCGGCATCCGTGAAATCAAAATAACGACGGCAAAAGGGATAGTAGGCCTTATACATCGCTTCTTTCGCGGAAAAGACCATGATTAGCGAGCCGACCTGGTCTTGCGATCCCGCGATCCACTCCATTTCGCTGCGGGTGCAGATTACTTCGCCAATGTCGGGATTTTGCACGCGGCGCACATCTTCGAGGTCCACACCCAGGGCTTTGGCGGCGCTGCTCTTGGCGACCACACAGATCGTCCACGGATCGCAGTGGGTAATGGAACCTACGACTTGGTCGGGCCAGAGTGGATTTTTACCCTTCCCCTGCAGCACTGGCGGCGCCGGATCAATGCCGATGGCGCGTAACGACTGCGCCGCGGCGTTGCGTCCCAGGGTGAAGGAGGTGCGCTTGGAGGCGACGGCGCTGGGAGAAATCAGCGCAATTTCCTGGGGGTGTAAATCGCCGGGCCGGGCGTCCGGGACCGCAAGGATCGCGAACGCGATTCCGTCGGCGGGCAGCAGGGCGCGGAGGGCCTCGGCAAGCTGGGAGCGAGTTTGTTCGTTCGGCGCCGATCCAGCCGAGGCGGGCGAGCTCATGATGGCATTCCCTCGGGCAGGCAGATTCGTTGTGTGGCGGCTTTCACGTGAAGTGCGCTCCAGAGTTCAGCCGGTGTGTGCCTCGCTCGACGCGGTGCCGGCGGCACCATGTGTGCCATCCGGTTCCGAACGGGAGTACATGAAAACAGAAGCGGGGTGAAAATTCCATTGGAAAATGGACCCGGGCTTATTCGGTGGGCGGTTTGCGGGTTTCGCTGCGGGTTGGGGCGATGTCAGGTGCAGGGGCCGAAGTTGGGGTTTCTGGAGCGGCGGAAACGGCCGGCTGAGGCGCGGCGACTTCGGGCTTCTTGGCGGGCTTAGGGGCGGTGATGCGCGCCCAGAACTCGAGGCCCTTGCGCTTTACCGGCGCCAGAGCGCGACGCAGGTCGAATTCGCCCTGGTGGAGCCTGGCCATCACGCCGGCGGACCACAGCAGAATGGTGCGCGTCTTGCGATCCCGGGTGGCCCAGAAATATTTATATTCTTCGGTACCGCGCAGGAAATCGAGTTCCTGGGCATGCAGGCGCTCGATGGCATCTTCGATCACCATGCCGGTGAGGACGGAACCAACCCCGTCGCGGCTGTAGGCCGGATCGTAGCCCTTTTGGTAGTCGAACAGAACGGAACCTACATGGAAACCATAGGTGGAAGCCACCGGGCGGCCGTCGCAATCCATCTGCGCGATGTAGAGGTATCCGGCGCGGGCCATGGCTCGGGCGACGTCGCGATGAAAGGCTTGATAGTCAGCGCGGTAGAAGTTTCCGGTCTCGTGTTTCCGCTGGCGGGACAAGGTATGCAAGCGGGCCAGAGTGTCGAGGGCGGCGTCGACCTGCGCGGGATCGGCGAAAATCTGAAATTGCGTGGGATATGCCTGCAGAAGTTTTTTGCGCCGCCACTTGATCGCCGAGCGTTTCTTTTCCTTTACGATTTTGAGCAGCTCATTCCAGCTCGGGGCCAGCGGCACGCACGGACAAACTTGCCCGGCGCCTTCGGCCAGGCGGAATTTCCGGCGGCGAGCCTGATCCTCGAGCAGCGAGGGGAGAGCGGATTCTTCCGATAGATCCGCGAGTGCGATGCAATCCCATTCTTTGCTCGCGGCAAAAACCGCTTCCAGGAGCGCTTGCGAAACGAAGTGCGCGGCGCCGCCCTCTGCCAAGAAATCGAGGTGGTCGGCGCAAACCGACGAGCCGCGGTAACCAATAAACTCGAGGCTGCGCACGGGGAAAATACCGAACGCGCGGCGGGTGGCAATTTGCAGCGGCGCGATTCCGACGATTCGGCCGGCATCGTCCTTGGCCAGAATTACGAACAGTCTCGCGGCTTTGCCGAAGTGCTGCCACCAGGTGGTGACCCACTCCCACGCCAGAAAAGGAACGGGGCGCGCGCTACTGTGGAATAGCGCCTTCCAGGGGATTTCGAGGGCAGCGAACTCCGCCGGGGTTCGAACGATGGAGCACGATAGCGGACGAGGCGCCGCGGGTTGGGCCGAAGAGGTATGAGTCAGTTCGGTGCTGAGAGTGAAATTCATGCGCTCACTTTCCATGCGAAATTCGAATCTGCCCGCGGGCGCGCTAAGTAAGCTGCGCCACCAGGCTGACGTAATAGGCTTGCAACAGCCGGGCAATCGACTCCGGACTGTGGCGCAAGGCAATCTTACGCTGCTGCTTGATCAATTCGTCGCGTCGCTGCGGATTGGTCCACAGCTCGCAGATTTTGGCGGCCAGATCGACGGGATTACGGGTGTCGAAAAATATGCCCTGGGCCATTTCCCGGTTGGAGGGAATGGTGGATAGCACGGTGGGCACGCCGGTGGCCATGTATTCCAGCAAAGCGTTGGAACTGCCCTCGCTCAATGAGGTAATCAAGCCCATGTCGGCGGCCGCGAGCCAGGGTAAAACGTCCAATTGCATGCCCACCAAGCGAACCACGGCGCCAAGATTGGTGCGCTCGATTTCCGCTTTGAGGTCTGCTTCCAGTTCGCCGGCGCCGACGATGACGTAGATCGCATCGGGCAACTTTTTGCGGAGCAGGGCGGCCGCGGCAATCAGGGTACTGTGATTTTTAACCGCGCGCAGATTGCCAACGGAAAGAAAAATGGGAACGTCCTGGGGCAGGCCCAGGAGTTGGCGCGCCGCTACCTTTTCGGCGGGAGTGGCGGGCTTGAATTCGTGGGGATCGAGAACGTTGGGAAGAACGTCCATGTGCTTGCGCGGCAGGCCTTCGGTTTTTTCCACTTCGCTGGCCACGGTGAGCGAATTGCACTGCCAGGAACGAGTCAAACGATTGGCGGCGCGCAGCAAGACGCGTTTCGCGAGGGGCTCCTGCTGCACCAGCAAACTGCGGCGAGACTGCACGATTACCGGGACGCCGGCCAGAGTGGCGGCCAGAGTGCCAAACAAAGTGGCGTCGAGAAAAAAAGTTTGCACAATATCGGGTTTGAACTCCGCCAATTTCTTGCGCAGGTCGAGCAGGATCCGGAAATTCAGGAAGGGTTTCTGGGATTCCACGACATAGATGGGGAAGGCGGGATGGCCGGCCTTCAGGTCGGGGCTGCCCTGAAGGACGAACAGCGCCGGCTGGAAATAGCGAGGATCGAGCGACTTGATCAAATGCAGCAACTGCCGCTCGGTGCCGCCGGTATTCCATTGGGTAATGGTGTTGATGATGTAGGCGATGCGCAGGCGTTCGGCCGGCTGGACGGGCATCGCCGCACTGCGCAAAACACTGCGGCGAAAAGCGGCGGAGTTCATGCTGAAGTTGGCGAGCTCGGCGGCGAAATAGCCGGTGTCGTCGCGCACCACGTTGCCACTGATGGGAATGCGCGGAATGAGCCAGGCGTCGCTGGATTTGTTGAGTAAAGAAGGCTGGGTGGTGAGGGCGTATTCGTAGCCCGCCGCTTGCACCTGGCGAGTGACCAAGGGAAGCGTTTGTCCCCACGGGTAGGTAAAACCGATGACCGGATCCCCCAGCCGCTCCTGTAATTCCTTGCGCGACCCGGTGATTTCGCTCCAGGCCACATCCGGCGGGGCCTGGGTCAGCAGGGTGTGATGCAAGGTGTGGGAGCCAAAGTGCACGCCGGCCTTTTGCATGATCTCGACTTCCTGCCAGTTCAGGAAGGAGCGTCCCGGGGGGCCGTCCGGGCGGGGGAGTTTGGTTTCCAGGAGGTCGACAAATTCCTCGGCTTCGCGGCTAGATCGCTTCAGCAGCACGCGGCGCAGGTTAGAAAACTTAAAATCCACGGGGCGGAGCAGCGGATACCAAAGATACTGGCGATTGAATTCTTCGGCCAAACCGTCGTTGATGACCGATCCATCCAGGACGTTCAAACAGGCCCACAACCGTTCTTGCCAGAAGCGCCGCTCGCTTCCGATGAGCCGGGCCGCCAGATACACGGTGGCCGGAGCGTGGTAAGCCTGGAGCAAAGGGAATGCGTGCGCGTAGTTGTCCTGCCAGCCATCATCAAAGGTGATGGCGCAATATCCGCGATTGCCGTTGAGCGGTTCTTTAATTCGCCGCATCAATTCCGGAATGGGAACGATGTTGAATCGTTCGGAAGCCCATTCCAGAAACGACTCAAAGAGGTCGGAGGCGATGACCATTTCGGGATCGTAACTGGTGCGGGGATCCGGCAGCACGCGGTGGAACATAAAAACGGGGAAGCCGCGGTGACGCAAAAAGAGCGACGCGAGGAGTCCGCCGGGAAATCCGACGGCGGCCGATTTCAGAAGTTGCCGCATGAAAAAGTGCTTGGCAGATCCTTTCGCCCGATGGCTCCGGGCGGTGGGTCCTGGTTCCGAGTGCCTTCCACCGTTCATACGATTATCCCAAGAGTTCGAGATACCACGGCGCTTTTTTGCAGCACCTGTTTCATGACGCATATCCTGTGGGAGAGAGGCCGGTCTGGCGAGGGATAACTCCCAGTGGCCCGGATGCCCAGACCGTCCAGCCAGCGAAGCCCGCAGCGGTTGCTTCGGGCCCTCCTGGCGTCTATGATCACGTCTTGATACTTCGGGTTGTTTCACTCGAGGAAGGGCGGTCAGAAAGCCAGACGTGAACTCGCGATTCAAAGCTTTCCCGCTGATTTTGGCAAATTTTGGCCCGGTGGTTCTGTTCCTCCTGATTGTGATTCCCTCTTCCGTGCTGGTGGCCGGCATCGGGCACGCGAAGCCGCGCCACCTGAAATCGTGCGGGCCGCTCCAGGATGCGGGAACCACGTACATCCTGGACAACGATGTGTCGTCGCCGAGCTCGTGTTTCGGAGTGGGTGCCGACAACATTACGCTGAACCTGGATGGCCACGCGGTGACCTATGCCACCGATAGCCAGCGGTACGCGACGTTCGGCGTGAGCGGCATCGCTTGCTGGGATCCTACGGAAAAGAACGGCGAAGCGAATGGCGCCCCCTGCGGCGCGTCGTTTGATAACTTCACCCTCGCCGGCCCCGGAAGCATCGTGCAGGGATCTGGGGCAGCAGCATTTTCGCATCCGGTGCGGTTCGGACAGGGAATTCACAGCGGGCCATTCATACGCGGCGTCTCGTTTACATGGAGCGCGCAATCTTCGATCGGGGTGTACGTGGACTACGCCGGGGGCGCGGTGCCCGGCGGGGGCGAGGTGTCTCTGTGCACGTTTCACAATAATGTGACGCTGGTGCACAACCGCCACGCGGAAGAAGGACAGTCAGTGAAGTTCGACCAGGCGGCCAACGTGCAGCGGCCGGTGCTGGTGATGAACAATACGGTGACCGGTGGCGCGCAAGGGGGGCTGTATACGGTGGCGCCCGGATCGGGCATCTACGGAAATCACGTGGCCCAGGCCGCGACGTACACCAACGATTTTGGAATCTACGTGTGGGGCAAGCGCATGGACGTCCACGACAACACCGTCCAGCCTACCCAGGGACGAGGCATATCGATCGACGGGGTGGCCGGATCAACGGTGGATTCGCGGGTTTACAACAACGTGATCGAGGTGATCGAGAAAGCGAACAACGTCGAATACAACGGGTGCCAGCCCGGCGGGGCGTACGCCATCCAGTTCGACGACAATCCAGTGCAGGCCACCGCGTATTCCAACCACGCCACCAGCGATGCCGCAGATTGCGAGGGAGAAGCGCTGCGGGTGACGGAAACAACATCGGAGCAAAATAATTTCTCGCACAATAATATTTACACCGCGCAAAGGATCGGGCACGCGCGCGGGAAAGCCTACAGTTTCGCGATCGCGGGCTCGAAGGGGTTCCATTCCAACGCCGACACTTTCGTGGCGGACACCGCGAATTTTTTTGTGGACTGGGACGGCGGCGAAAATATTCAGTGCGTGGCGTGCACGCTACGCAAGGGCGCCAATCCCTCGCCGCATTACGTGACATTTTCGTTCGCCAACGGGCACGGGGTGGCGCGAAACATTCATTTTCAGGACACGAAATTCGAGAACGGCGCGAGTAAAGACAGCACCGATATGCAGGCCATCAACCCGGCGCAGTGGCCGGCATTCGACGAGTACTTCATCGACTGGAGCTACTCGTTGACGCTGCAGGATGACCAGGGAAAGCCGGTATCCAATGCCGCAGTGTCTATCACCGACTCGACCCGGCGGACGGTCTACGAGGGAACGACCGACGCGAACGGAAAGATTTCCACAGTACTAAACGAGTTCCGCATGTTCAATAACACCTTCGAAGCCGCGAAAGAGACCCACACTCCCCATTTGGTGACGCTGAAGAAAGACGGTTGCGTGGCCAAACAAAATCAATTGGCGGTAACAATCAGCGAACCCACGCAGCAGAATATCGCGATGAGTTGCGGCGAAAAAAAATAGCGCGGAAAGATGTGGGAGATTCGCAAGCACCCTGTGGAAATCTTTTACAAGGCGCCCGGTCTCTTTTACGCGGTCGCGAACAATTTACATCGCGGGAAGAAGGGTGATGGTTTGGACACGCTGAAATGACACAGGATAATTTGGTTGCGCTTTGGCGGCATAACTGCACAGCCCCGCCCTGCCTTTAATATCCGTATTTTAGTGTAGTGCGCTCTCGGCGATAACCTCATACCTTTCCTACCAACGCCGGTAGCAGGCCTCGGTCGAAATTTTTCGCCGAGCGCCCGTTTTAATGGTTCCTGGTAATCGGTTTAGAAGCCCAAGCAAAAAAGCCAAATTCATCCGCGTTCATACCTGCAAAACGTTTCTCTCAACGTTTTGTGTGATTTAGGGGCGTTTACTGCTCGGGAACTTCTGGATCCGGCTTGCCCGCGTGCGTATCCGCGCTGGGAACGAAAAAAAATTGGTGGGGGACTCCATGAAGTATTCCGTTGCGAATTCTTGCGGCGATAGCCGTCCGCAGTTGCGTTTTTCGATTTTCGCAGTTCTCGCGGTGGTTGTGGCGCTGATTCTTTTTGGCTGCGCCGGCGCGGTCGGTGCTTCGAATCCCAGTACTATCAAAACGTCTAGTACACTCTTAGTAAGCACAACGGACGCACTGCCCACCGGGACGGTGAACGAAACCTATGCGGCAAACTTCACGGCACAGGGTGGGGTGCAACCCTATCACTGGAGCGTGACGTCGGGGAAACTTCCTGCGGGTATCGCATTGGCTGCGGCTAGCGGAGCTGTCCAAGGTATGCCGTCGGCTGCGGGGACTTCCTCGTTCGTGGCCAAAGTGACGGATTCGAGCCCGACCCCGCAGAGTTCCTCGCAGGATTTGACTCTGACCATTTCGGCGCCGGCCAGTACGCTTAGGGTTACTTCAACCTCGGTACCGGTGGGCTACGTGGGATCGAGCTACAGCGCTGCGCTGCAGGCAACCGGTGGCACGGCGCCTTACACCTGGAGCCTGATTTACCCCAAAATTCCTGGCTTGACTCTGAGCGCTAATGGAGTGATTTCCGGGGTTCCGACATTCTCATCAACATATTCGGTCGCATTCGAGGTACAAGACTCGAGCAGCCCGAAGAACACCGCGGGAAGGGTGTTGACGATGTACATTTACGCCGCCCCCAGTGCGCTCGAAATTACCACCACATCGCTGGCCGCGGGGACAGAGGGTACGGCTTACTCGGCCACGCTCAACGCCAGCGGCGGCAAGCCCGGGTACACCTGGGGCGTGGCCAACGGAAAGTTGCCTGCGGGTTTGACGCTCGCTACCGATGGGATAATTTCTGGCACGCCAAGTAAGACTGGCACTGCGTCGTTTACTGCCGAAGTGAAGGACAGCAGCAATCCGAAAGAGACCGCTGAAAAGACGTTCTCACTGACGGTTGGGCCGGGGACAAGTGCGTCGCCTTTGGCGATCACCAGCACATCGTTGGCGGAGGCGGCGGAGAACATGGTTTATTCGGACACGCTCGCAGCCACCGGCGGGACCAAGCCGTATACATGGACCAAGGCAGGAGGCAGGCTGCCCGCAGGCGTCACGTTGGGCAGCTCGGGAATATTGTCTGGAGCGCCGACGGCGGCCGGAACGTTCCTGGTGGTAGTGCAAGTGCGCGACGCGAGCAACCCACAAGAGACCGCCAGCAAGCATCTGACGCTGGTGGTGACCGCGCCGACATCTGCGCTCACGATCACCACGGCATCGATTGCCAACGGCAAGGTGAACGCCGCTTACTCTTCGACGCTTGCTGCCTCCGGGGGACAGGCACCTTATAGCTGGAGCATGGCTGCCGGCGCGCTTCCAACCGGGTTGACGCTCTCGACCGGTGGAGTGATTTCTGGAACGCCGAAAAAAACCGGAACGTACACGATCATGTCCAAGGTGACGGATTCGGAAACCCCCAGTGAGACAGCCACCAAACAATTCACATTCTCGGTGAGCACGGCGGCAACCACTACGCTGGCGATTTCGACCACTTCCGTGCCGGCCGGCAAAGTGAATACGGCTTACTCTATGACTTTCGCGGCCACCGGCGGAACGGCGCCTTACGCTTGGAGCATGCCTTCCGGCGCGCTGCCGAGCGGTTTGACACTCTCAGCGGCCGGGGTGATTTCCGGCACGCCAAAAACATCCGGATCATTCACGTTCATGTCCGAAGTGGCGGATTCGGAAAATCCAGCGCAGACGGCCGCCAAGCAATTCACATTCTCGGTGAGCACGGCGGCAGCGACGCTGGCGGTTTCAACCAACACCGTACCAGCCGGCAAATTAAATACGGCTTACTCCATGACGTTCGCGGCCACCGGGGGCACCACGCCGTACTCGTGGAGCATGCCTTCCGGCGCACTCCCAACCGGGCTGACGCTATCCGGCGTTGGGGTGATTTCCGGTACACCAAAAGCATCCGGATCGTTTACGTTCATGTCTGAAGTAACGGACTCGGAAACGCCCGCGCAGACGGCCACCAAGCAATTCACATTCTCAGTGAGCGCAGCGCCGACCAGCGCGCTGGTAATTTCGACAACCACGGTACCGGCCGGCAAGATCAACGCCGCTTACTCCGCGACCCTCGCAGCCAGCGGCGGAACTACGCCTTACACCTGGAGCCTTGCAGCAGGCGCACTCCCCAAGGGGCTGTCTCTCTCCTCGGCAGGCTCTATAAGCGGCACGCCCACGGCTTCCGGAACCTTCACGTTTTCGGCGGAAGTTACTGATTCCAGCGCTCCGGTGCAAACCGCGCAAATGACCTACAGTCTCACGATATCGGCAGCGGCAACCACTCCACTTTCGATCACCACTGCTTCGCTGGCATCCGGGAAGGTGGGCACGGCGTATGGCGCGACGCTGGGCGCAACCGGCGGCACGACGCCGTACAAGTGGTCGATCACGTCCGGAACGCTGAACACAGGTCTGAGCCTTTCCGGCAGCGGTGCAATCTCCGGAACGCCGACGGTGGCCGGAACATCGTCGTTCACGGTGCAGGTAACGGATTCGAGCGCACCGGCGTTGACCGCGACGCAGACGTTCAGCCTGGTGATCGCATCGAACACCAGCACGCTAACGATTAGCACGACGTCTCTAGCGGATGGTCAAGTGGGAGGGTCGTACTCCGCAACGGCAACCGCCACGGGCGGAACAACGCCGTACACGTGGTCGCTGGCCAGCGGCACGTTGCCCGCGGGGCTGACGCTGGGAGGATCGACCGGGACGATCAGCGGATCACCGACGGCCAGCGGAACTTCTTCCTTCACGCTGAAGGTGACCGATTCCAGTTCGCCGGCTCAAACAGCGAGCCAAGCGTATTCGATCGTGATTTCAGCGGCGGCATCCGGGACAAACGTCACTGCTTGCGGCACGCTGGCTAACACCGGCAGCACTTACGTACTGCAGAACGACGTTTCGTCGTCGGGAAGCTGCTTCTCGATTCAAGCCAGCAACATCACCTTCAACTTGAACGGCCACACCGTCACCTATAACACGTCCAGCCAAAGCGTGGCGACGTACGGCATCAGCGGGGTGGCTTGCTGGGATACCAGCAACCCGGCTGGCAATCCGTGCGGCGGCACGTTCGACGGCTTCACGGTATACGGCGGGACGATTACCGAGGGCAGCGGCAGCTCAGGGAGCTTTTCGCATTGCATTCGCATGGGCCAGGGGATCAATAGCGGACCCACAATTCACGACATCACATTTACGTTCCAGACCGATTCCGCGATGGGAATCTACATCGACTACGCGGGATCGTCGGTGCCGGGCGGCGCGATCATCTACAACAACACGTTCCATAACAACGTCACTTCGATTCAGAGCCGCTACGACATCGACGGCACATCGATCCGCCTGGATCAGGGCCAGGCGACAACAACCGGCGCACAGATTTATGACAACACCATCATCGGCGGGCCACAGGGCGGGATCCTGGACGAAACGCTGGGCGGCGGAGCGGTCTACGGAAACACGATCAGCCAAGGCACGGTGGGAAGCAACCAATACACCAACGATTTCGCGATCTATGCGTGGGAAGAAAACATCAACGTGCATAACAACACCATCACTCCAAGCCAGGGTCGCGGAATTTCCATCGACGCCACCTCATACCCGGTGAACGGGACGGTGGCGCAGAGCAACACCGTCACGGTAACTGAATCTAACGACAACTCCGAATACGGAGGGTGCCCGCTGGACGGGACCTACGGAATACAGTACGACGACGCGGCGGCCAGCGCATCCGATCAGAGCAATACCGTGGTGGCCAACGCGAAACAGTGCGACGGCGCCGGCTTGCGGCTGACGGCGGTGGGCACCGGGGACACGTCGTTAAACAATTCGTACAGCGGAAAGTTGGCGTCCGGATTTGCGTCGGGAGTGGTGGCAACCGGGCTGAGCATCGACTCAGGAGGGCAGCCGGCAGTGACCGCGACGCGCGACACGTTCATCGGGGATACATCATCGATCTTCGTCGATTGGGACGGGGCCGGCCCATTCACGTGCATCTCCTGCACCCTGGGATCGGGACCAACGCCGACGAGCTACACGACGTTCTACTTCTGGAACGGCGGCACGCCGGTGACGCCGGGAGGCTTGCATTTCCGGGATACCACGTTCACCGGATCGGCCTCGAAGACTTCCACCAGCATGACAGTGCCCGGCAGCAACGGTCAGACGGCCGAGTATTGGATTGACTGGACGTATACCGTGACCGTAGAGGATGGAAGCGGCGCGGCGGTGAGCGGAGCATCGGTTTCCATCACCGATGCGCTGGGCAACAACGTTTTCTCCGGAACCACCAACTCGAGCGGGCAGGCAACCGCGGTGTTGACCGAATTCCGGATGTACAACAGCGGAAGTTCGGCGGTTCAGGAAATGCGCACACCCGACACGGTGAGCATCTCGGCGTCGGGATGCACCACGCTGAACTACAGCACGACGATTTCCGGAACCACCAGCGAAACGAGGTCGATGACGGGAACCTGCAACTAGAAAACTGAATAACTCTTCGGGGCGCGTCTTATTGTCGCGCCCCGGAGATGCTTTACCGTATGGGCCTGACTTTCCTCGCTGCCCTTCCTGCACAGAACATCCTGACCTGGCTTTTCCGTCGTGGCTGCGGCCGCGATTGCGTGGCGACAATCATTTATTTACCCTTCTTTTAACATCAGCCAGATGTTTACCTATGGGATAACTGGCCACGGGAACAGACCGGCGTGGAAGGGATAGCCGTCCCTAAACCGTCCCGAAGGGCAATTGTTCGACGTCCCGTGCGCCTATAACCTGCTGTTAGCCCCCTTAGAAATGACAACTTACGCGAAAGAATGCCGGCCGAAGACGACACGTGCGCGAAACGCCGGCGCGCTGGTCTGCGCGATTCTGGGCGCGGCATTGGGAATGACGGGCTGCGTCGGGGTAACAGGCGGCAGCAACAAGAATCTTTCCTCGGGCTCGCCATCGGTGGCTACCGTCACCATCGAAACTACATCGTTGACGTCGGGA
>Ga0302325_10012469_pt1 | contig 18228 bp, 18 predicted proteins | sample Palsa_T0_2_FD_201948 | JGI IMG/M metagenome (GOLD analysis project Ga0302325, IMG submission 201948) | Peat permafrost microbial communities from Stordalen Mire near Abisko, Sweden - Palsa_T0_2 | ecosystem: Environmental > Terrestrial > Soil > Palsa > Peat permafrost | place: Sweden: Abisko...
GCAAAAGCTGTACAATGTCGTCAGGGTGCCGCTCGGCGTGATCTTGAAGACCGTCCCACAGCCGCCGATGTCCCCACAGCTGGCCCCGCCATACTCCGTGGTCCCGTAGAAGTCCCCATTGGCTGCCTGGACGAGCCCGGTGGGCCAGTTGCCATCCGCCGGATATCCCGCAAAGCTGTAGAGCGTCGTCAGCGCGCCGCTCGGAGTGATTTTGAAGACCGTGCCATAGCCGTTGGCGCCGCCTACATTCGTGGTCCCGTAAAAGTTGCCGTCGGTGCCCTGGACGAGTGGAGTCTGGGGCCCTCTACCGTCGATGCCATCAAAGCTGAACAGCGTAGTAAGAGTCTGCGCGGGTAGCGCAATCGCCGTCGTCGCGTATAGCATAAAAACAGCGCACGCACGCTTCCCACGGTTCCGTTTGCGGCGCGTCAATGATTCATGGTCCATCGAATTTTAGTTGGCGCTACATGATAGCACCCAAGCCGTCTGGAAGAAAGGCCAGCAGGCGACCGGCCAGCCAGCGTAGAAATAACTTAGTGTCAATGAGATCACCAAAAGAAACATATCCGGGAGTGTTGGATTGGAACAAAGAGAGTGGATACCGATAGCGTCTGAGTAGTGAACAACGCGCCTGTAACCTCAGACCTTTTGTTTGTAGAATATTGGCGTTCCTCACCAAAGATGAATGCCCCCTTGCCGACCAAGACAGGCCAGGCGGTGGGCCGTCAAAGCCAAAACAGTTTTCCTATTAAATGTTTTAAAGGGTAATGCGCGGACCCATTTCCTCGCGTTATTCTAAAGTTATCAGACGCACAGAGCGCAGGCCGGAAAAACAGGCCTGCCCTCGCCTATAGAGTCGCACGCGCGGCCGGGATGACGCGCAGGAGTTGGGGAAACATGAACGAGATGCCGGCTCGGATAATCGCTGCTTTCGCTGGTATTCTCTGCGTGTACGGCTGTTACTGGGCGATTCGATGGGCCCTCGCGGATTATGAAGCGAGAAATCTTTCCCGCTCGGGTATCGAATATGCGTTACGCCTGGCGCCCGGTAATCCACAATTTTACGTCCGTCTGGCGCAAGCCGATCCTACTCAAGCGCTCTCTGCGATGCAACGGGCGGCGGACCTGAATCCGCTGAGATCATCTGTCCGGATTGAATTTGCCCGCGCTGCGGAAGACCATCATGACTTTCGAGGAGCCGAACGTTCGCTACTGCGTGCAGTGCAGTTGGATAAGACCTTCGCTCCCCGCTGGCTGCTTGCCGAGTATTATGCCCGGCGGCACGACGAGGCCCGCTTTTGGCCTGCCGCGCGCGACGCGCTCGCAACGTCTTACGATGACATCACGCGCCTGTTTGACTTGTGCTGGAATTTCGCTCCTGAGCCCCGGATCATCCTGGATCGCGCTGTGCCGAACCGCGCCGACGTGTTGCGGCAGTATTTCGATTTTCTGCTGGCGAAGAATCGACTGGACGCCGCCGATGCCATCGCCAACCGGGTCATGAGAGATGCCGGCCCGGATACTGTTCCATCTCTGCTCGGCTATTGTGAGCGATTGCTGCAGACGAACGACTCAACAAGGGCGGTGGAAACCTGGAACGCAATGATCACCAAACGGCTGTTGCCATATCCCGCGCTGGCAGTCGCTCAGGGCCGCAGTTTGACTGACGGCGCCTTTGAGAAGCCTTTCCTGGGAATCGGTTTCGACTGGCGTGTTTCCGCGGTCGGTGGGGTATTTATCCGATATGGAGATGGTTCCTCCTCCCCGCTCCGTTTCAATTTTTCGGGAAAGCAACCGGAAAGCTGCGAACTCCTGACTGAGTGGGCGCCGGTAGAGCCTGCGCGGCGGTATCAGTTCGTCGTTCGCTACTCGACTGACGGCGTGAATGATGATACCGGAATAAAATGGCGGGTGATGGATGTTAAAACGGGAGCCGATTTGTTGCTGGGAGCCGGGCACGTAATTGCCAGTGACCGCAAGGAAAGAGCCGAGACGTATAAATTCCTCACCCCGGCACAGGCTCGTTTGATCAAGCTGGTACTTGCTTACGACCGGGCGCTCGGCACCGTGCGCATCGAAGGCTCGCTTTCGCTGCGAAACGTGGCTCTCGGTTTCGGTTCATGAGCCGCGTATCCAAGCTGCCCTCGCCGCCTTCGTGGCTCCTGGCGGGCTCCGCGGCCGCCCTGGCGGTAATGCTGTTTTGGGCCATTCTGACGCTCTGGGTTCCGGAAGACTGGACGTTCGGCTTGGCCGAGGCAGGTGTGCTTGCGCTAGGTGGCGCGTGGGCCATACGCTTCACCTTACGCCCCTACACTATACGCGGTATCCCAGTCCTGGTGCCAATGGCCGGAACCGTGGTCGTCGGACTTGTACAACTGGCGACCGGAACCACGGTCAATCGCTGGGAAACGTGGAATGCGGTCCTAAAATGGCTGGTATATTTGGCAGCATTTTTGCTCACGTCGCAGATTTGCTCCCCGGCGATCGTTCGAAGAGCATTCCGGCGCGCGTTGCTCTATTTTGGCTTCGGCCTCAGCGTGATTGCCATTCTGCAGTTCTTCACTTCACCTGGCAAAGTCTTCTGGCTATTTCAGTCTGGATACCAGGAAGATGTCCTTGGCCCCTTCGTCAGCCGGGACCATTACGCAGCTTTTATCGAACTCATTCTGCCGATCACTCTCTACGAAGCCATTTCAGATCGCCGGAAGAGGTTCTCCGGTGCTGTCATGGCAGGGGCAATGGTGGCCTCCGTCGTGGCGGGCGCTTCTCGTGCCGGGTCCATTCTTGTCGTCCTCGAAAGCGCTGCCGTCCTCCTGCTTGTCTCACGAAGCAGCGTCAGGTCCGCCCGGAGAGTCGGTGGGGTATTCGCCTCGTTACTGCTCGTCTTCGGCCTGACATTCACGGCAGTCGTCGGCTGGGCGCGCCTGTGGCAACGGTTTCAGGATCCGGATCCCTACCGCGGCAGGCGGGAGTTACTGATTTCGGCGGTGGCCATGGTACGCGCCAGGCCGTGGACAGGTTTCGGCCTTGGCAATTTCGAAAATGTCTACCCGGGCTACGCCATAATTGACACGGGCGAACTCGTCGATCATGCGCACAACGACTGGGCCGAGTGGGCCGCCGAAGGGGGCTTGCCCTTTCTCGGATGCATGCTTGCGATTGCGGCCTATAGCGTCCTGCAGGCGAGGCAGTACGTTTGGGGTTTGGGCGTCGTTTCCATGTTTTTGCACAGCCTGGTGGATTTTCCGATGCAAAAACCCGCCCTGGCGTTGTGGACTTTCGTATTACTCGGAGCTATGTCCGCGCGCAAGGAATCGAAAGAATCCATCTAAAACGTTCGCCGCGGGAAGGTGTACGACGGCTGCACTTGGCCGTCGCAGGACGGGCCGGTCTCTAGCGGCTTACGGGGTTGGGTTTGCAGACACAAAGAAAATCTATGTGCGTTTGGGGATCCGGCTGCGGCAGCCGCTCCGAGACGCAGTGCCCCTTCTGGCCGTCCACCACACAGCGATGTTTATGGCAATCTTCCCAGGCATGTGGCCTGGGATTGCAACTCCCCTCCGGCACGAAGCCGGCCTTCTGCATCAGGCCGGGAAAACCGTTCAATTTTCCACAGGCTCCGCTGTATGTCTGAACAGTTTGGATCACGAGAACCGCCCCGCTGGACACGCCTAGAAAAAGCGCGCTCAGTAGACAGCGTACGACTACGGTTTTGTGCATTTTCATCTCTCGATTCCTTCCATGTGATTCAGCACTAATGTTCGAAAGTTACTGAACGGTGAAGTAGCAAGTGGCCGTCTGGCCTGAATCATTCTCGACCACCAGCATCCATGGACCCGAAGTCAGGCCGTCCGCCCAGGAGGGAATTCCGAAAGGCGTCAGAACGGCGCCCGTCGAATTCGGATTGAAGATCTGCACTTGAGCCGCGAGCGGGCTACCTGTAAACAGGGGAGCGACCACAAAGCGGACCTGCTTCGTTACGGTGATTCCGCCCTGGTAGAGCATCCAATAAAACGGTCCAGAGGGTTGACTCGATGCCGTGACCATAGTGGTCGGAATCCCTTGAGCAGTCTCAACGATGCAGCCAATTGACGAGGAAGCCGAGCCCTGCGCAACACCTAACGCCTTCAGGGTACTTTGAATCTCAGCTTCCGAAAAATTACGCTTCCCGCTCGGCGAGCCGCCCTGGTTCACTTTGTCAGTTGCGGCCGCGCCGCCGGCAATCAGGGGGATGCCGGCTAGTAGGTAAATCATCCCAATTGTTCTCACGCCTGCCTCCTAACTAGAAGCCGCTATTTCCCGCCGACTTCTCTGTTCACTTTGCAATGTCCGGAACAATTTGTCAAGAATAAGTTTTTATGAAGGCCGAATTTTTTATCATCAAAGACCATTCCACGGCGGCGGGTCGAGCCGATTTGCGCTCCGAGTGGCGGGAATTAACGTGCTCTATTTCAGCATTTGCTAGCTAATTTGTCGGCGCAAGCCGAGGTTGCGGACATAACGATAGTAATTGCGCAGAAGCGGCCATATTGCGCGTTCTAAGGATTTCGCGGCCGTTGCCGGCGCGTACAGCCGTTCTAAGCCGTCACAAAATTGTCACTTGGGCGATTGTGATTGCCCCCCCGGATTTGTGAGAAACAGTTCACCTCATAACGCACCGGACGGTCCAAATATCTCCACGCTGTTGTGTATTTAGCCGTTTATAGGCTTGTTTGCCGCGCTTAATTCATCGGGCCGATAAAAAAATCCTATTGACATACTGCAAACATATCGCATACACTCTTTTTTACGACATAACAAAACGGTGCTCCTGCATGAGCCCGCCGCATAGTTAGCGGGGGCGCCTGTTTTGTGCTGCATTTCGTTCCTTACCAAGAAACGGCGAGAATGGCGGCAGCCTGCGCGGGATTAATTGTAATGTCTGTTTCTTTGCGCCCCTGGCATGCTCTGATCGTAAGATCGCGTCACGAGAAATCCGTTAAGGCGATCTTGGACTCTAAAGGGTATAAGACTTCGCTTCCGCTTCTGAGGTGCATTCGTTCAAGGCCGTCAGGTTCTAATTGGGAAAGCCAAAATCCGCTGATACCTGGCTATGTCTTTGTGGTGCGCGACCTGCAAAATCCCTTTCAGATGGTAACCACACCCGGCTTTGTTCAACTCGTCGGTTTCGGGAGCGGACCAAGCGCGATACCCGAGGCAGAGATCGAGTCATTGGAGCGAATTGCCGCGTCGGGGCTGCCTGTGGCCCGTTGCGGCTACACGCGAATTGGCGAAGCCGTCGAATTAATTAAAGGTCCGCTAAAAGGCGTTCGGGGCATGGTGCTTCGCCAATCCAAGACCACGCACATTGTAGTCTCTATTAACTTACTGCAGCGGTCGGTAGCGGTCGAGATCGAGTGTACATGGGCTGCTGGTATGGGGAAAGGTTGAACTAGTCCTCTCGCGATGTTCTCCGGCATCATACGGCAAGGCATTTCTCCTTGGTCCTTAACTGAAATGTGACTGTCTTTTGCCTGCGGCATTATACACTTCCATTCCGCTAACCAACCGGTTGAGCTACCATGACCAGCAAGCCCCGAAACCGAGTCGTCGTCTTCCGGCTCAGCGAGGACGAGTACCGCTCGCTGAAGGAAGCCTGCACTCGCCGCGGCGCCCGTAACGTCTCCGACTTTACCCGCTCCGAGGTACTGGAATCCCTGTCCGATACCCGCAACGTGGACCTGGACCGCCGCTTCAAAACTATCGAACAAGGGATCGCCTCCTTGCAATCCCAATTCAATAACGTGCTTCTAAACCTGCTCCAAGGAGTCCGGCATGCCGAAATCAATCCATCGCCATAAGTGGCGCTTTTACCTGTGTCCGCCGGCCGCCTTCACCGTCTACAGCCGAGCCTGAGCCATAATGCTTTCGGCTCCAGATCCTGTTCGGGAGGAAGTGAAACAATGACAACGATACCGCCCGATCGTACGCCCGTGTTATTGGTCTCGATCTTCCTTTGCTTCTCTTATTTTCTTCACGCCGCGTTTGCCCAGACCCATCCCATGGCCACGGCGCCGGAGACTCAAGGGGCCAACCTTCCTGCACAGCCGATCGGCGCCAACGACCTGGTGGCGGTGTCCGTGTATGACGCGGCTGAACTGACCCGCACTGTGAGAGTGGGTGCCGACGGCTTCATTCGCCTTCCGATGCTCAAACAGCGGATCAAGGCGCAGGGCCTGATGCCCGGCGATCTCGAGTCCGCCATCGCCAAAGCTTTGCAGGACGAGCAGATTATTGTGGACCCCTTTGTCACGGTAACTGTGGCCGAATACAACAGTCACCCCATTTCAGTGGCTGGCGCCGTCAGGCAACCCCTCACCTTCCAGGCCGCGGGCCCTGTCACTTTGCTCGAAGCCATCACCCGCGCGGGCGGTCTTGCGCCCGAAGCCGGACCGGAGATTCTGGTTACCCGCGCTCAGCACGGCCCCGATGGAGCGGCGCCCACCGCCCTGGTCCAACGCATCCTGGTTAAAGGCCTTATCGATGCTGCCGATCCCGCTCTGAACATCGTCTTGAGCGGCGGCGAGGAGATCCGTGTACCGGAAAGCGGAAAGGTTTACGTTATCGGCAACGTAAAAATGCCCGGCGCTTTTCCCGTCGGGGATGGCACCGAGTCAACCGTTCTGAAGATGCTGGCCCTTTCCCAGGGCCTCATGCCCTATGCCGCTAAAGAAGCGTATATCTACCGCCGCGAGGGCAATGGCAGCAAAAACGAAATCCACATCCCTTTGAGCCAAATCATGGAGCGCAAAGCACCCGACATGGCTCTTCTCGCTAACGACATTCTGTACGTGCCCGACAATAAAGGCCGCCGCCTTACCCTCGGTGTACTCGAAAAAATCGCCGCTTTCGGCACTACCGCCGGCGCCACCGCCCTTGTTTACGGCACCGTTCGCTAGGGCCTAATTCACCTTACCAGGAAAAAACATTATGCCTGCACCAACGTCGCTCCCCGCCCCTAACCAGGCTATCCAGCCGACGTGGTACGGGTACGATGCCGAGCCGCCTGAGCAGTCTGCGGTTCCCCTAGCCCACTACCTTTGGATACTCCGCCGCCATCGCTGGAGGATCCTCGGCTTCGTCCTCGGCTCTGTAGGAGCCACCATCATTGTCTCGGCGCGCCTCACGCCCGTCTACGAATCCACCGTAATCGTGGATGTCGATCGTCAGATGCCTTCTGCCGTCATCGGTCAGGACGCTGCACGCTCGCCAGGGAATGATGCCGACCAGTTCCTGGCCACCCAGGTCAAGCTCATCCAGTCGGATTCCGTACTCCGTCCCGTCGCAGGGCAGTACCATCTTCTCGATCTGGAAAGGCCGGCTTCTGAGAAACCGTCACAAGCCGAAGAGGACGCTCCCATTGTCCTGAAGAAGCTTAAAGTCTCCCGGCCAACGAATACCTACCTGCTGCTTATCAGTTACCGCTCGACCGATCGGGGCTTGGCTGCCGACGTGGCCAATGGCATCGCCCGCTCGTATGTCGAGCACACTTACAACATTCAATTCCACTCTTCGGCCGCCCTGGCCAGTTTCATGGAAAAGCAGCTCGAGGAATTGAAAGCCAAGATGGAGCGTTCTTCCTCCGCTCTGGTCCAGTTTGAGCGCGAATTGAACGTGATCAATCCGGAAGAAAAGACCAGCATCCTCTCCGCCCGCATCCTCCAGCTCAACACTGAGTACACCAACGCCCAGACGGATCGCGTCCGCAAGGAAGCCGCCTGGAGATCGGTCCGGAGCGGCTCCCTCGAGGCCGCTCAGGCGTCCACGCAGGGAGAGGATCTCAAGGTACTCTCGCAGAAGAGGGACGATGCCCGCCAAAAATTCGTCGATGTCAAGACTCATTACGGCGCAAATCATCCCGAGTACCGCAAGGCCGCCGCTCAGGTCGACGAGATTGAGCGGCAATTGCGCGACGCGCGCGCAAACGCAGCTACGCGCGTTGAAGTCGAGTATCGCGAGTCCGCCAACCGCGAGGCCATGCTGCAGAAGGCCGTTTCCGAGACCAAGTCCGAGTTTGACCGCCTCAACGCGCGTAGCTTCGAGTACCAGTCCCTCAAACGCGAGGCGGATGCCGACAAAATGCTTTATGAGGACCTGGTCCGCAAAATCAAGGAGGCCGGCATCAACGCCGGATTCCAGACCAGCGCCATTCGCATTGCCGATCCCGCCCGCGCCGCGGTAAAGCCGATCTTCCCCAACATGAAGCTCAACGTCGTGCTGGCGTTCCTGCTCTCCAGCCTGCTGGCCATAGGGGCCGCCATCATGAGCGACGTGCTGGACAAATCGATCCGTGATCCCGAACAAATCGCCACCCTCTTCAAGACGGAAGTGATGGGCAGCCTGCCTCAGGTAAAGTCATGGCGCGCCCGGCTGTCCGCGTTCCATACGCAAGAAGAGGGTTCCGCTGCGTTGGTGCGCGCGGACAGTTCCAAATCGGGGGAACGGAAACTCGGCGTGACCGGGTTCGAGGAAGCCATCCGTACCCTTCGCAATTCCATCCTGCTGGGTACCTTCAATCGCAATCTCAAGTCGCTGATGATCACTAGCGCCGCGCCGGCCGAAGGCAAGACCACCACTGCGGTGCATCTGGCCATAGCCCACGCGCAGCAGAAGCACAAGACCCTGTTGATCGACTGCGACATGCGCCGCCCCGGGGTCCATGGCAAGCTCGGAATCAATCCGGAATCCGGCCTGGCCGCGGCGCTCCAGAATGGGTTGCAATGGCGCGGAAAGCTGGTCAAACTCGGGGATCTCCCCGGGCTGGACATCCTGCCTACCGGCTCCTCCAGCCGCCGCGCCGCCGAACTCATCGGCGCCGGCCTCCCCCACATTCTGGAAGAAGCTCTCTCGGAGTACGACCTGGTAATCATCGATGCCCCGCCCATCCTGGGCTTCCCGGAGCCGCTGCAGTTCGCCGTCGCCGTAGATGGCGTTGTGCTGGTCGCCTTGGCCGGCCAAACCAACCGCAACGCCGTGGGTTCGGCGCTCAGCACGCTGCAGCGTGTGCGCGCCAATGTTGTGGGGCTGGTCCTGAACGAAGTAACCAAGGATATGAGCGATACATATCACTATTACTACGGCTACTACGGAAAATATAACCGGTATTACACGGCAGCCGACAAGTGACGATAACGCCGGGCTCCGATCTTAGCCAGGGGGCGAACCAACCGTGAGTCTCCTAGAAGCGCTAACCTTAAGGCTCTATTACTCCTGGCCGATGCGGATATTCAGCGATCGTGTCTTCCTGCAATTCCGGCCGACATTCTGCCGGGCCGAGAATCCATCGGTGGCAGCGGACCAAACGCTCTATGACATGCTGCGAACGGACTGGAAAATCAACGACCGCGGCGACTTGATCCGATACTACTTTCTGTATCTCCAGCTCCAACGAATCGATGACCAACAAATACCGGGAGATATCGCTGAGCTTGGTGTGTACCAGGGCAATACAGCATTCTTCCTCAGCCGGATTACTCCAACGCGCACCCTCCATTTGTTCGACACATTTGCAGGGTTCAGCGAGCAGGATTCAAAGCTGCATGCCAGTACCAACGACTTTAAGGATGTCTCCATCGACGCGGTCAAACGCCGCTTCCCGGATAGGGTAGAGTTTCACGTGGGCTACTTTCCCGACACGGCGGATTCAATCAGGCCGGGCTCCCGCTTCGCCCTTGTCCATGTCGACATGGACCTGGAGGCGCCCATTACCGCGGCGCTGGAGTTTTTCTATCCGCTGCTTAGCCCTGGCGGAGTCATGATCGTCCATGACTACAACAACACCAGGTCGTGGGACCAGGGGGCCAAGAAGGCGGTTGACCGATTCGTGGCCGATAAACCTGAAACTCCCATCGAGATGCCTGACAGGCTCGGAAGCGTTGTGATCGCAAAGGCTCGCCGGGCGTGAGCTTCACTCTTGTCGAAGTCATCGCGGGCCGCCGATAGTTATGCAGTCTCGCCGCCTATTACAATTCGGTGCAGTTTCCGCCGTTGCCGCGCGTAACATACTTTTAGGCGCTAACCTCGTCTCCATACCTCTTTGGCGCAACCCGCGTCGTTTTGCGGGGTATGTATCGGAGATGCTGTTCTTCCATAAGTCGGTGACCGATACACGTGGGATTCCCCAGAAAAACGTGTTTGAGGTTCTGGGCAACGGTGACCCAATCTGTGATATACGGCTTGGGCTGATACCTAAAAATGAACACTGGTTCCACTCCGTTGCCTCCTATGCGGTCGACATCGTAAGCCTGTGTATGTTGACGCACGTCCTGAAACCACGAGTGGTTTTCGAAATCGGAACCTTGCGCGGGTATACCACCCTACACTTTGCGCTAAACGCTCCTCTCGATGCCCGCGTTTATACTCTCGATTTGCCGAGGAACGGGTCGGAGAAGCCCCGTCTGAAGACGACCTTCATCGACGACCTTCATATCGAAGGACAAAAACGAGAGTATGTCTTTAGCGGTTCCATGGTGGAGAACGCAATCCAGTGCCTGTTCGGAGATAGTGCGACCTTTGACTTCACACCCTACGAGGGTAAGGTAGATCTGTTTTTCATCGACGGGGCCCATTCCTATGAGTACGTTCGTTCCGATACACTAAATGCGCTCCGATGCTGTCATCCGGGCAGTGTCATCGCCTGGCACGATTTTGGACGTATGGGCGTCAATGGCGTTTCAAAGTGGTTAGTGGAGTTCTCAAAGAACTATAAAATATACTCGGTACCGGGTGGGTCAGTCGCGTTCACGGTCGTCAACTAATCCTCTTATCAGACTTCATGGGGCGCGTTCGAATTGTCCTCACCTACCTCACTATTAGACGCCATTGACGCTTCCAGGGCGCTTCGACACAGGTTGCTTCGCGGCATGGGTGCGGCGGCGCTTAGCCCCATCGTGACCGCGTGCATCCAGCTTGGCCCAGTGCCGATTTTGCTGCATACATGGGGAGCGGCTAAGTACGGAGATTGGCTTCTTTTATGGGCCATTCCCGGCTATTTGTCGCTAAGCGATATGGGGTTCGGGGACGCTTCCGGGAACGACATGACCGTTCGCGTGGCCGCCGGCGACCGGCAAGGCGCTCTTCGCACATTTCAGAGTTCCTGGGTATTGCTCGCAGTCGCTTCGGTTGTGGTGCTGCTCGCCGCGTCCCTGGTGATGTGGCGTATTCCCTGGCAGTTATGGCTGAAGTTGTCCAGCATCTCCAACTCCGATGCAGCCGCGGTAATCTTCACACTGGGCGTCTACACGGTGTTGGCTCAGCAAAATGGGATATATGAGAGTGGCTTCCGATGCGACGGCCACTACGCGACCGGGATGTCTTGGGTTACAGCGCTGCGCTTGATCGAGGCGGTCGGGTCGACGGCCGTCGCGATGGTCCGTGGCAGCAGCCTTCTAGCCGTGGCAGTAGCATATTTGGTTATTCGAGTTGTAGGCACCGTTGCATATGGCCTGCGCCTTCGGCAATTGAGTCCGTGGCTGACCTTGGGGTTCCGCCATGCGCGTCTGAAGACCATCCGGGACCTGTCGATTCCAGCGCTCGGTTTTATGGCCATGCCTTTAGGACACGCATGCAGCTTTCAGGGCTTTACTGTAGTGGTCGGCTCCTTATTGGGGCCGCAAAGTGTCGTGGCGTTTTCAACTATGCGCACCCTGAGCCGCATCAGTTGCCAGTTGCTGACCGTGGTTGCCCGGGCGGTCTGGCCGGAAATGTCCTCTGCGTTTGGTGCGGGCAACATTCCGCTGGCCCGCAAACTGCACCGAAATGCCTGCCAACTCGGGGTGGCGTTATCTTTGCTAGCGGGAATCCTGCTATGGGCCGCCGGCCCTTATGTGTATCGTATCTGGGTGCGGCACGCGGTAGTTTTCGATAGCGCATGCTTTGATGTTCTGCTGGTTGGAATAATTGCCAATTCTGTGTGGCTGACGAGCTCCGTGGTCCCCATGTCCACCAACGTGCACCACCGCATGGCTGTGGCCTATCTACTGGGAACTTCCGGTTCCCTGGCTTTGGCGTGGCTGCTGATCCATCCGTACGGCAATCTGGGCGCAGCCAGTGCAATCCTGATTGGCGAGGTGTGGATGTGCTGGTTTGTATTGCCGATGGCGCTCCGACAGGTAAATGACACGCCCGCCGAGTTCCTGTCCGCGATGTTCCGCCGCCCCCGGTTCAACCGGGCATGGTGGAGCACGAATGAAGTATGACCAAGTCCGACAGTATGACCAAGGACAACCAGTGCTCCGCGCCGGGGCTTTCCGCCGCAGTGCGCAGCGATTCCGCGGGGGCCTCGGGTTCCGTGCTTGCCTGTCTTTGGAGGCGCCGTAAACGACACGCTTTCGGCAGCAGAGCGTGGTGCCTGACCTGGGTCAAACGAATTCTCGCACTGCCTGCCCTCCTTTCCCTATGCAGGCGGAGAAACACACTCCGCCGTGCGGGCGCCTCAATCGGCGAACTGGCTTTTATCGGCGAAGCCACCCTGATGGGGCCCGCCCGCCGTTTTCATATAGGACCGAATTCCTGCATCGGCAAAGCATTCATCATGTTACATGCGGAGGTCGAAATCGGGAGGTGCGCGGTGGTGAATGATTTCGCGACACTGCTCACGGCCTCTCATGATGTCTCCGATCCGGCGTGGCCGCGTGTACCTTCGAAGATCACCATCGGAGACTACGCCTGGGTCGCGCAAGGGTCAATGATTTTGCCCGGCGTGACGATAGGCCGGGGCGCAGTCGTCGGGGCGGGAGCCGTCGTCTCAAAATCCGTCGAAGACTATGCGATCGTTGTCGGCAACCCAGCCATGCCTATTACCAAAAGGCGTACCGAGGTGCTTAACTATAGCCCCGCGGACTCCATGGCTCCAGTGGACGCATGGTTGCACTGGTCGCCCGGAGCCTGAACCTGGAATCACGGAATACGACTGCAATCATGAACCTCACCGGAACTGTTCGCCGCGATAGTAAGCAGAACTGGCGGGACCTCATCTGGGTCAGACGCGGGATCTGGCTCTATTTTTGGCTCTTGCTATTCGAAGGAGTCCTGCGTAAGTGGATCGTGCCAGGGCTCAGTGCTCCTCTTCTCATTATTCGCGATCCCGTGGTCCTTTTTATTTACTGGAAGGCATACCGCTCCGGAAGACTCCACTCGCCCATGCTATTCCCGTTTGTGCTGGTGAGTGTGGCCATGATTATCCTGGCGTGCGCCCAGATAGCAGAGCATATCAGCACTCCCCTCATTGCTGCGTATGGCTTGCGATGCTACCTCATGCATTTGCCGCTCATCATCGTGATGGCTAAAACCATGGAGCTCGAGGATGCCAGGAAGTTCGGGCGGTGGCTCCTGATTGTGTCCATACCCATGGCGGCGCTCATGGCAGTGCAATACTATGCACCGCCAATGTCCCGGCTCAATATCGGGGCGGGTGGAGGCTCAACGGGATACGGCTATCGACACGCCCTGTTTTCCACAATTCACGTCCGGCCGCCGGGAACCTTCAGTTTTAATTCGGGAATCGAATGCTTCCTGCCCTTCGTTGTGGCTTATCTCCTCTACGCCATTAGCAGGCCCGGGACCTATTCGCCGATGCTGGTGTGGCCGGCGGCGATATCCGCCAGTATAGCTATCCCGCTGTCGACCAGCCGGACAGTCTGGTTCGTGACTGCCGGAGTTGTTGCATGGGCGATGTTAATAACTGGATTAACAGGCGCCCAGCATTCGCTCCGTTTGATTCGCGTTGCCTTGGTGCTTATTGGCGCCGCTGCCATTGCCAGCCAGACTCCCGTGTTCCAAGACGCTTTTGCTACTGCGCAACAGCGCTGGAATGCGGCCGCTCACTCTGAGGGTGATTTGGAAGGTGTTGTCGAAGCCCGCGTCCTGCGCCAATTTACCGATGCGTTCGAAACTGCGGCTGACACCGGGTGGCTGGGCCAGGGCATTGGCATGGGAAGTAACGTAGCCGCCGTCATGCAGACGGGCAGCATGGGATTCGGTTTAGCGGAAGAAGAATGGCCGCGTATCATGCTCGAATGCGGTCCGCTGGGTGGAATGATATTCATGGGGTTTCGGGTTGGGTTGTGTATCTATATATTGATGGTGGCATTTCGCAACAGACAGTCAACTTCGACTCTTGGTCCGTTACTTGCGTCTGCATTCATCCCAATCCTACTGACCAAGACCATCGAACTTCCGACACACTTGGGCTTCATGGCTTGGGGTGGGGGACTCTGTCTGGCTGCCGCCAGGCGACCATACCGAAGCCGGACAATCCTTCGCACAGCGCCGGCCATGCACACTCACATTGCCAGAGAAAATGTTGCCGCGGGCTAGCCGGCGCGGCTCATTCCGATGAAAAGTACAATGTCTCCGAGATCGGTTGTAAGACTCCCTGGCGGAGGCGCAGCGACCGGCCTGGACGAAGACCCTCGTGTTGAAGACAGCGTGCCAGCCGCATTGCGTGTTATTGTGTCCCATCCGGCAAAACAGGGCAATGTCTACCATCGCCCCCGGGCCGCGGAGATTGCCGGTATGGATGTGCGCTTTTTGACGGGATTATATTTCCGCCCGGCGCGGTTTCCCTATTTTCTGTTACCGTGGCTTCCGCGGACGCTGCGCGGCCGATTGATGCAGCTCCTCGAAAAACGAAAGATAGACCGCCTCGACGACGATAGCGTGGTCAGCTTGCTGGGTCCGTCACTCGAGCTGGCTCTGCGTCCCACCGGGCGGTTCAGGGAGTGGGGCAATGCGCACGACTGGCTTGCGAGTTGGTGGATCGCCACCCACAGGCGGAGTTCCACTCCGACGATACTGCACGGCTTCCAGGGTTCCTGCGTAAGAACCTTTCGTGCAGGCAGATCTAAAGGAATGATTCGGGTCCTGGAGATGACCTTACCTCCGATTCTGGATACGGCGCTCTTGGGAGGCGTCGCTGGGGAACCTGGCGACCCCCAGGCGTCCGAACTTGCAGCAGAAATCAAGGAAGCGGACTTCATCCTGGCTCAATCGGAGTATTCCGCGCGAACGGCGATCGTGCTGGGGGCTCATGAAGAGCAGATCGTGAGAGTGCATCTGGGCGTGGACACCAGCTGCTTCCGGCCCCGCGAACACGAGAGGATGCCGGGGCCGGTGCGGGTACTCTTTCTGGGTGGAACGAGCCGCCGAAAAGGGATTCATCATCTCCTGGAGGCTTGGGGGACGGGCGGTATCCCAGGCGCGGAACTTTCGATTGCCGGCAACCGAACATCCGGATGGGACGCTCCGGCGATAGAAGATTTTGCAAATTGCAGGCTGGTGGGCTTCATTCCTGAGAATCGTTTCACCATCGCGCTGCAGAACGCCGACATACTGGTGAATCCGTCGCTCAGCGAGGGTGGTTCGAACGTGATCTACGAGGCGCTAGCCTGTGGACTTCCCTGTATTGTGTCCAGTAATGCCGGCTCGGCGGTAAGGAATGGCATCGAGGGATTTGTCGTCGGGGTGGGCGATGTCCCCGCTCTGCGTAGCGCCATGCAAGGGCTGTGCCTGGACTCCCCGCTTCGCGAACGGATGGGACGAGCCGCCCGGGGGCGAGCTGAGTCCCTAAGTTGGGATCGATACGCCGAGAACCTGGCGGTCGTGTATCGCCGTCTGGCGCGCCCCTCGAAGGCCCGGGAGTTCTGTCTGAACTCGCGCTTTTAGTGATCCAGCGCGCGGGAGTTGCTTTTGCAAATCGTTCACGTAGTCAATAGTGTCAATCCGATGAATGGCGGCCCGATCGAAGGGGTAAAGCAGTTGGCGGCGGCGCTATACACCCTGGGCCACACGGTAGAGGTGGCGTCGCTGGATGATCCGGCCGCGTCATATGCGAAGGCGTTTCCTTTGCCGCTGTACGCGTTGGGCCCGTCGTTCCATCGATACCGCTTTTCCAGCGCGCTTGTACCCTGGCTTCGTGAGAACGCGCGCCGGTACGATGTCGTGGTGGTGAACGGGATCTGGGGATACGCCAGCTTCGGAACGTGGCGCGCGCTTCGCCAGTCAGGAACACCTTACGCCATATTTACACATGGCATGTTGGACCCGTGGTTCAAGCATCAGTACCCTCTCAAGCACCTGAAGAAGTGGCTCTATTGGCCTTGGGCCGAATACCGGGTACTGCGCGATGCGAGTGCTGTTATATTCACCTCCGAAGAGGAACGGCTGCTGGCCCGCCGTTCGTTCTGGCTGTACGCGGCAAGAGAGCGGGTAGTCAACTACGGGACGGCGCTACCCAATGGCGACCCTGAGGTCCAGAAAAATGCGTTCTTCGATCGCTTTCCCAAGACCAGAGGCAAGCGCCTGGTGCTGTTCATTGGGCGGATCCACCCTAAGAAAGGCTGCGAGTTGGCGATCAGGGCCTTCGCGAGTGTCATGGGAGAAGGCCCGGATTGGCACTTGGTTATGGCTGGCCCTGACCAGATCGGCTGGCAGCGGGAATTGTCAGAGATGGCCGACAGCCTTGGTCTTGCCGATCGAACCACATGGACCGGCATGCTGACGGGAGACGTAAAATGGGGCTCAATTCGCGCTTCGGAAGTGCTGCTACTGCCTTCCCACCAGGAGAACTTCGGCATTGTAGTGGCTGAGGCGCTGGCTTGTGGCGTACCCACCCTGATCTCGAACAAGGTCAATATCTGGCGCGAAGTGGAAGATGCCGGGGCGGGACTGGTCGCGGACGATAATGTTCAGGGCGCCACTCAGTTGTTGCGCTCTTGGATCGGGATGAGCGCAGAACAGAGATATCGCATGCGCCTTCGCGCCAAAGCTTGTTTCGAAGAGCAATTTGCGATTGGGAGGGCGGCCATGTCTTTAATCCGAATCCTAAGTTCGCTGACCGCTTCCGGGACGTTTGCCAAGTCAAACGCGTCCCTCTCGACACCATGATGGCCATGAGCCCTCGAGATACCGATGAAGATCCATATCTCGCTCCTCATACTTCACTCAGGGATCGGCTACTACGCTTCGCCTGGAGTATCGCTTACGTTTGTTTAATTCGGCTGTCACCCCGCCCGTGCTACAGGTGGCGTCGGTTCATCCTGAAAGCCTGCGGAGCGCGGCTTGCCGTCACTGTGCGGATTTCGGCGACGGCGCGCATTTGGGCGCCCTGGAATCTGACTTGCGAGGAACTGGCAACGATTGGTCCCGACGCTATCGTCTACAATCCGAAGCCACTGTACATAGGCTCACACGCCGTAGTCTCTCAATACGCCTTCTTGTGCGGGGCTACTCATGACTACAACGATCCGACCTTTCGCACCGTCGCACTTCCAATGAGACTAGGCGCGTATTCGTGGGTTTGCGCCAGAGCGGCCGTGCAACCAGGGGTAAATGTCGGCGAAGGCGCGGTACTGGCCCTCGGGTCCGTCGCTACTAAAGATCTGGAGCCTTGGACGGTTTATGGAGGCGTACCGGCCCGTAAGATCGCCAGTCGCACCTTCCGACCGCGCACGAACGCTGCGGCCACCACCGCATGTCAGTCGTAACAAAGACAAGGGCGGCAGTACGGACAGCATACGGTAGTGTCTCGGGACCTAAGGGGGACCGACAACTCTCATGAAAGTACTTATCTCCGGCGCCGCGGGATTCATTGGATCCCACGCGGCTGTAACATTCCTGAACAAGGGCGCAACCGTCATCGCCTTCGACAACCTCTCGCGACTCGGAAGCGTTGAAAATCTGGCGTGGATTAAGAGCCAGGGCGGTCCGTTCCGGTTCAGTTACGTCGATATCCGCCACGCAGGTGACGTAGAGCGCGTATTTGAGGCCCACGCAGACGCGGATGCGATCCTTCATATGGCCGCACAAGTGGCTGTGACGACTTCAGTCAAGGATCCACGACATGACTTTGAAGTGAACGCGCTGGGCACGTTTAATGTACTTGAAGCAACGCGCAAATTCTGCTCTCGTGCCGCCTTTATTTATGCTTCAACGAACAAGGTTTATGGTTCCCTCGACGGGGCCGAAGTAGTTGAACGTGACGGGCGCTATGCATATGCTTCCCGTGCGGACGGCATTGCGGAAGACTGCCCATTGGACTTGCACTCGCCGTACGGGTGCTCTAAAGGCGCCGCGGATCAATATGTCCGGGATTATCACCGCATCTACGGTTTGCGGTCTGTCGTGTTTCGGCAGTCTTGCATTTATGGCACTCGGCAATTTGGGATAGAAGATCAAGGGTGGATTGCCTGG
>Ga0302325_10012471_pt1 | contig 18227 bp, 15 predicted proteins | sample Palsa_T0_2_FD_201948 | JGI IMG/M metagenome (GOLD analysis project Ga0302325, IMG submission 201948) | Peat permafrost microbial communities from Stordalen Mire near Abisko, Sweden - Palsa_T0_2 | ecosystem: Environmental > Terrestrial > Soil > Palsa > Peat permafrost | place: Sweden: Abisko...
GTCGTCGCCGGCTCCGACGTCGCGGCGACCGGCTACGCGCTGGCCAAGACGCTGCAGCGCGAGAGCCCGGATCTGGTGCTGCTGGGCCAGCAGTCCGACGACGGCGAGTGCTACACGATCGGCGCGGTCGTCGCCGAGCATCTGGGCATGCCGTCGCTGACGCAGGTCATCAAGATGGACGTGGAGGGGGGGGTGGGATCCGGATCCCTGCGCTGCGAGCGCCAGGCCGAGTACGGCTACGACACCGTCCAGGTGACGCTGCCGGCGGTGATCTCCGTCGGCGACGCCATCAACGAGCCGCGCTACCCGTCGCTGAAGGCGATCATGGGCGCCAAGAAGAAGCAGCTGGACACCGTCACCGCCGGCGATGTCGAGATCGACGCCTCGAAAGTGGGCGGCGATAACTCCGCCGCCCAGTGGGTCGCTGCCAAGGCGCCCCCCGCGAAGGCCGCCGGCGAGATCATCGAAGACGAGGACACCGGCGAAACGGTCGAAAAAATCGTGGCCTGGCTCGACGAGAGGAAGCTGATCTAGATGGCGAACATCCTCGTTTACGCGCTGCACTACGAAGGCGCGATCAACAAGAACTCCCTGGGCGCCGTCTCCGAGGGCGCCAAGCTCGCGGCCGAGCTCGGCGGCGAGGCGCACGCGATCCTCCTCGGCGAAGGCATACCGCAGGATCTCGCCGCCTCGCTGGGCAAATACGGAGCCAAGAAGGTGCTCGTCGCCGAGGGCCCCGAAGGGCTCGCGCAGCCGCTCGTCGACGCGATGGCGGCGGCGATCTCCGGCGGCGACTACAAGTACGCGCTGTTCGGCGGCGGCCTGCTCGGCTTCGAGATCGGCGCCGGGCTGGCCGCGCGCCTGGGAGCGGGCGTGGCGATGGAGGTCACGAGCGTCCGCGCAGAGGGCGGCGAGCTGATCGCCGAGCGCCCGATCCTCGGCGACTCGGCGATCTCCGAGATCAAATACCGCTCGCCCGTCGGCATCATCATCGGGCGCCTGAACGCGTTCGAGTTGGGCGACGGCAGCGGCGCGGACGCGCCGGTTGAGCAGCTGAGCTTCGAGCTCAGCCCGCACGCCTCGCAGGCGACGATGGTCACGCGCGGCGAACAGCGCGGCGCGGACGTCGACATCGAGGGCGCGGACATCCTCGTCGCCGGTGGGCGCGGCCTGGGCAAGCCCGAGGGCTTCCAGCTGGCCGAGGACCTCGCCAAGGCCTTCGGCGGCAACTCCGCCGTGGCGGCCACCCGCGCGGTCGTCGACGCGGGCTGGTACCCGTACGCGGCGCAGATCGGCCAGACTGGCAAGACGGTTGCGCCGAAGCTGTACCTCGCGGCGGGCATCTCCGGCGCGATCCAGCACAAGGTCGGCATGCAGGGCTCGGAGAACATCGTCGCGATCAACAAGGACGCGAACGCGCCGATCTTCGAATTCTCCGACCTCGGCATCGTCGGCGATCTCAACAAGATCCTGCCCAAGCTGACAGAGGCTGTGAAGGCCAAGAAGGATTCATAGCGATGTCCGGACACGGCTCCAGCAACGGAAAGGTCTCGCCGGCGGCATTCCCGCCGCCGGTGGACTCGCGCAAGGAGTTCATCAAGCGCGAGCTCGATGCGGAGGACGAGCTGATCGAGGTCGGCGTCGTGATCGTCGGCGGCGGCACCGCGGGCCTGGCGTGCGCCAACCGCCTGCTGCAACTGCTGGCCGACGATCCGGAGACGATGGAGCGACTCGGCGAAGTGCCGGTGGCGGTCGTCGAGAAGGCCAAGACCTGCGGCGGGCACAACCTGTCAGGCGCGGTCATGCGCCCGGGACCGCTGCAGGAGCTGTTCCCGGACATGACCCGCGAGCAGTGGCGGGAGGAGGGCTTCGCGTTCGGTGAGGTGAAGAAGGAGTCGGTGTACATGCTCACCGGCCCGAAAACCAAGATCTCGGTGCCGATTCCGGCGGTGCCGAACTTCAAGAACCACGGCAACGAGGTCGTCTCGGTATCGGCGATGGCGCGCTTCCAGCAGCGTCAGGCCGAGGAGGCGGGTGCCTACATCCTCACGGAGACTTCTGCCACCCAGTTGATCGTCGAGGACGGCGCGGTCGTCGGCGTGCGCTCGGGCGATAAGGGCCGCGGCAAGGACGGTGAGCCGCTCGGCAACTTCGAGCCGGGGACGGACATCAAGGCGCACACCACCGTGCTCGCCGAGGGTTGCTGGGGGCACCTGACGGGTGCCGCGATCAAGGAGTTCGACCTCGCCAAAGGGCGCGAGCCCCAGGTGTGGGAGCTCGGCGTCAAGGAGGTGTGGAAGGTCTCCAAGCCGCTCGACCGGGTGATCCACACGTTTGTGCAGCCTTGGCCACTGAAGGTTGCGGCCAAGTATGGACAGCTCGGTGGCACTTGGCTGTATCCGATGAAAGATGAGAAAACAGGGGAAGACCTCGTCTCGATTGGGTTCGTCGTCGACCTCAACTACCGTGATGCGACGACCTCGGCCCACGATCTGCTGCAGACGTTCAAGACGCATCCGCTCGTCAAGGACATCCTCGAGGGAGGCGAGCGAATCGCGTGGGGTGCGAAGGCGCTTCCAGGTGGCGGGTACTGGTCGATGCCGAAGCTGTCGATGCCCGGCGCGGTGCTCGTCGGCGACGCCGGCGGGATGGTGGACACGGCAGCGCTGAAGGGCGTCCACCACTGCATCAAGTCAGGGATGCTGGCGGCCGAGTCGATCTACGCGGCACTCAAGCGCGGTAGCAGCGATCTGTCCGATTACGAGGAGACGGTCGAAAAATCCACGATCGGAACCGAGCTCTACCAGGTGCGCAACACGCGACAGGCGTTCCAGAAAGGCTTCCTCGTCGGCAGCCTGCTGGCGGGTCCATCGATCATGTCGAAGGGTAAGGTCCCGCCGGGTCGGCAGGAGTGGCACCGCGACGACGCCGAGCCGATGTTCATCGGCGACACCAAGGACCGCTACCCCAAGCCCGACGGCAAATACACCTTCGACAAGCTCTCATCGGTGTTCATCACCGGCAACGCCACGCGCGATGACGCGCCTAACCACATCCGTGTGCGCAAGCATGTGCCGCGCGAGATCGCCGAAACCTGGCGCTGGATGTGCCCGGCCGGCGTATACGAGATCCCCGAGGACGGGGAAGGTGGGGAGGAATCCGGCGACGTCGACGTGATCGTGAACTACACCAACTGCGTGCAGTGCGGCGCGATCACCGCCAAGGGCGGTCGCCTGACGGTCCCCGAGGGCGGCGACGGGCCGCTGTATCAGATCACCTGACCGGCGCCGCGCGAGCGCCGGCGGGTGCGCACCGCGAGGATCACCCCCGTCTGCGTGCCGCGAAACCGCGAGAAGGCGCCGCCGCGGCGCCTTGCGAGCGCGCGCAGCAGCTGCGCGAGGCCGGGTTCGGTGCCTGTGCCCACGGCGAAGGCCCACGCCAGGTACAGCCCCCGGCGCGACGCCGGCAGGTGCTCGAGCACGGCCAACGTCTTGTTGTGCGCCGAGTCGCGCAGTTCCAGCGGGTTGAACTGGCGCGAGTCGTCGATCCGCGGCTGGGGGTGGTGGTCGACCACGATCGCCGGGTCATAGACCACTCGCAGGCGGCGCCGGCGCAGCGACAGGCACAGGGCCAGCTCCCAGTGGTGCTCGGTGCCGACGCCGCGCAGCCGCTCGTCGATGCGAAGCTCGCGCAGCAGGTCTCCCCTGACGCTAAGGTTGACGCCCTTCAGCACGTCGACGTCGCGCGCCGGCCCCACTCCCATGTGGTGGTTGCCGGTGATCAGGCCGAGGCGGCCGATCGTGCCGACCACGGTCGCGGAGCCCCCGTTCCACCACTCTCCCGCGATCTGCAGCCGGTCGCGACCGCCGACCGCCGCCACCGGCGGATCGCGCTCGTAGACCTCGACGAGGCGCGCGAGCCAGTCCGGGTGCGGCGCGGCGTCGTCGTCGGTCAGCGCCACCACATCCCCGCTGGATGCGTCGATCCCCGCGTTCATCGCCGCCACCACGCCCGCTCGGTGGACCTCCACGAGGCGCACGCGGTCGCCGCGCGAGCGCACGAGCTCCTGGCTGTCGAGGTCATCGCCGCGGGCAACGACGATCGTCTCCTCGGCAGGGCGCTGCTGGCGATCGAGCGCGTCCAGGCAGCGAGCGAGGCTCTGCGGTCGCTTGTACGTGGGTATCACGACAGAGACACGCACGCGCTCATCCTTGCATGGGGCGCCGGCGAACCTTTGTTCGGGGCGATCGCGAAACAATGCGCGCTGACGGCGTGTTATTGAGATGTGATGAGGATGATTGCGAGGTGCCCAAGACCGCGACTGCTGCTCGCGAGCGCGTGCGTGCTGAGTTGGCTGGCCGCTGCGCAGGCGCCCCTCGCGGGCGCGGAAAGCCCGCTCGGCGCGTCGGCGACACTCGAAGGCTGCGTCACGTCGGCCGTGCAGAGCGAACGCTCGGTGACGTTCGCGGGCGAAATGACCGCCATGCCGGGCGCGGTTCGGATGCAGATCAGCATCCAACTGCTCGAGCGCATGCCCGGAGAAGCGCTGTACCACCTCGTCAGCGCTCCCGGCCTGGGGACGTGGCGAAGCTCAGCAACGGGCGTGAAGATCTACACCTACATCAAGCAGGTGACCGACCTGGGGGCGCCCGCGTTCTACCGCGGCGAGGTGCGCTTTCGCTGGCTGAACGCCAAGGACCGTCAGATCAAGGTCGCGCAGCTGCGCACGACTCGCTGCGAACAGCCGGCCGCGCCCTCGAGCGCCACCGGCACCGCTCCCACCCAGCCCGGTGCGGACGCCCCGTCCTCATAGCCACGCCGGCCCGCTAGAATCGAGTGACGATGAAGGACAAGATCCACCCCAAGTACGTGCAGGCGCATGTGCGCTGCACCTGCGGCAACGAGTTCATCACCCGCGCCACGCGGGAGGAGCTGCACATCGAGGTGTGCTCCAACTGCCACCCGTTCTACACGGGCAGGCAGAAGCTGATGGACACCGGTGGGCGCGTGGAGCGCTTCCAGCGCAGGGTCGCCAAGGGCCGCCTGCACTCGACGCAAGCTCGGTCAGCCCAGTAGTCCGATGTCGGCCGCTCCCGCCGCGCTGCTGGAGAGCGACGTAGAGCACCCACAAGCCGGGCTGCGCGCCGCACGCGACGCGCCCCTCGGCGGTCAGGCGGTGATCGAGGGCGTGATGATGCGAGGCGTCTCCAACTGGGCGGTGGCCGTACGCAAGCCCGCGGATGAGCAGCCGGGGGAGGTGGAAGGCGGGGAGGGCTCGCCGGGGTCCGACACACCATTGGGCGAGGTCGAGGTGACGGCCTTCCCGCTGGACTCGGCGATGAGACGCCACCGCTGGCTGCGGCTGCCGATCGTACGCGGCGTGGTCGCGCTGTGCGGATCGATGGCCATCGGCTTCCGCGCGCTGGAGGTGGCCGCGAACGCGCAGCTGCCAGCCGATGAGCAGGGAGGGCAGGAGCAGCAGGAGATCCCGCGTCTGGTGTGGGTGGGCACGATCGTGTTCGCGATGGCGTTTGCGATCGTGCTGTTCTTCCTGATTCCCGTTGGGCTGACGAGCCTGATCAAGGGCCAACTCGGCTCCTCTGTGCTGTTCTGGCTGGTCGAGGGGCTCGTGCGTACGACCCTGTTCCTCGCCTACATGTTCGCGCTCTCACGCATCCGCGACCTGCGGCGCGTGTTCGAGTACCACGGCGCCGAGCACAAGACGATCTCGTGCTTCGAGGCCGGGCTGGCGCTCACGCCTGCCAACGCCCAGCGCTTCTCGCGGCTTCACCCGCGCTGCGGAACCAGCTTCCTGCTGGTCGTGATGATCGTCGCCATCTTCGTGTTCGCGCCGATCGGGCTGCCCGCCTGGTACTGGCTGATGCTCACGCGCGTGCTCGGCGTGCCGGTCATCGCCGGCATCTCCTTCGAGCTGATCAAGTTCGCCGGGCGCAACCGCTCGCGCGGCTGGGTGCGCGCGCTGATGTGGCCAGGATTGAAGCTGCAGCTGCTGACCACGCGCGAGCCGGACCTGTCGCAGCTGGAGGTCGCGATCGCCGCGCTGGACGCGGTGCTCGAGCGAGAGACCCCCGGCGAGCTGTCCGCCGCCGACCTGCTCGGCGTGGAGGTCGTGGCGTAGAGCCGTGGTGTGGGCCACCTAGACTGGCCTGCATGGTCGAAGACCTGGTCGAGCAAATAGAGACGCGCTTCGCGGAGCTGGGCGAGCAGATGACCGACCCCGAGGTCATCTCCGACCGCGAGCGCTACGCGGAGGTAGGTCGCGCCTACAGACAGCTTGAGCTCGCGGCCAAGCTCGCCGCGCAGTGGCGCCGCGCGCAGGACGACGCGGCCGGCGCCGAGGAGGTGTTGGCTGAGGTCGGCGAGGACTCCGAGATGCGCGAGGAGCTCGCGCAGGCGCGCCTACGGATCGAGGAGCTCGAGGAGGAGATCCGCCTGGCGATGGTCGAGCGCGACCCCAACGACGAGAAGAGCGTGATCGTCGAAATCCAGGGTGGCGCGGGCGGCGACGAGGCCGGGCTGTGGGCCGGAGACCTGTACAGGATGCTCACGCGCTACGCCGAGCGTCGCGGGTTCCAGGTCGAGCCGTTGGACGCCGGCGACGGCAAGTACACGTTCGCGATCAAAGGATCGCGCCCGCCCGACGGGGCATATTCGGTGTTCAAGTTCGAGGGGGGAACCCACCGCGTGCAGCGCGTGCCCCAGACCGAGTCCCAGGGCAGGACGCACACCTCCACGGCAACCGTCGCGGTGCTTCCCGAGGCCGAGGACGTGGACGTGCAGATCGATCCGAACGACCTGCAGATAGACGTCTACCGCTCCTCGGGTCCGGGCGGGCAGTCGGTCAACACCACCGACTCGGCCGTGCGCGTGACGCACCGGCCGTCGGGCATCGTCGTTTCGATGCAGGACGAGAAGTCTCAGCTACAGAACCGCGAGAAGGCGCTGCGCGTGCTGCGCGCGCGGCTGTACGAGCGCGCGCTGGCCGAGCAGCAGGCCGAGCTCGCCGCCGACCGACGCTCGCAGGTGGGCACGGGTGACCGCGCCGAGAAGATCCGCACCTACAACTACGGTGAGCGGCGCGTGACCGACCATCGCATCAAGCTGACCGTGCACAACCTCGACCAGGTTCTCGAAGGCGAGCTCGACGAGCTGACCGCGGCGCTGCAGGCCGACGAGAAGCGCCGGCGCCTGGAGACGCAGGCCCTCGCCTGAGCGGATCGGCTGCTGGCGTGTCGCTCGACGCACAGACACCAAGCCGCGCGCTCGCGTCCGCGACCTCGGCCAGCGACGCGCTCGACGGTGCGGTAACGGCGATCGCCGCCGCCGGCTGTGACACGCCGCTGTTGGACGCAGAACTGCTGGTCGCGCACGTGCTCGGCGTGCGGCGCGAGCGGCTGATCACCGACCGCGACCTGGTGGTCGCCGGTCCGGCCGTGCGCGCGCTGCAGGACGCCGTGCGCCGCCGCGCCGTCGAGCGCGAACCGGTTGCGTACATCGTCGGCCAGCGCGCCTTTCGCCGCCTGGATCTGGCGGTCGATCGGCGCGCGCTCGTGCCGCGCCCCGAGACCGAGCTGCTGGTCGAGGCCGGCCTCGACCTGCCGGCGGGCGCGCGCGTGCTCGATCTCGGCACCGGCTGCGGCGCGGTCGCGCTCGCGCTGAAGGACGAGCGCCCCGACCTGCACGTGACCGGCAGCGACATCAGCCGCGGCGCGCTCGAGCTCGCCGAGCTGAACGCCCGGCGCCTTCAGATCGATGTCGACTGGCTGCACGCCGACCTGTTGGAGGGCACGGGCGAGTTCGACGCGGTTCTCAGCAACCCGCCGTACGTGGCAGAGTCCGAGCGCGCGTCGCTGGCGCCGGAGATCCTGCGCCACGAGCCTGCCGAGGCGCTGTTCGCCGGCCCCGACGGGCTGGCGGTGATCGGCCGGCTGCTCGAGCAGCTCGCGCAGCTGCCGGACGTGCGCTTCGCGGCCATCGAGGTCGGCGCCGGGCAGGCCCCCGCCGTCGCCGAGCTGATCCGAGCGGCCGGCTTCGACACGATCCGCTTCGAGCGCGACCTCGCGCGCATCCAGCGCGTGGTGATCGCCGAGCGCACGGTGAGCCGGTACGGTGAGCGCCCGGAGACAGGTGAGCGGGACTAGGCGCAGGTGAGCGTGGTGGGGCTCGATGATGCGGACGCACGGCGCATGCAGCGGTGCCTGGCCGGCGGCGGCGTGGCGGTGTTTCCCACCGACACCGTCTACGGCATCTGCTGCGACGCCGAGGACGAGCAGGCAGCGCGGCGCCTGTACGCGCTCAAGGGACGCCCCGCGGCGCGCCCCGCCGCCGTCATGTTCTTCGCGCTCGAGCCTGCGCTCCAGGCGCTGTCTGACCTGCACGACGCCGAGCGCGCGGCGCTGCACGCGCTGCTGCCCGGGGCGGTCACGCTGCTGCTCCCGAATCGGTCGGCTCGCTTCGCGCCCGCCTGCCGCACAGACCCGGCCACGCTCGGCCTGCGCGTGCCGCTGCTGCCCGAGGGCTTCGCCGCTCTGCGCTCGCTGCCGCGGCCGGTGATGCAGACGAGCGCCAACCTGTCGGGCGAGCCCGACGCGCGCACGCTGGCGGAGGTTCCCAAGAGCATGCTCGACGGGGTCGACGTGGCGCTCGACGGCGGCGAGCTGCCGGGCACGCCCTCGACGGTCCTCGACCTGCGCGACTACGCCGACGGCGGGCGCTGGCACGTGCTCAGGGAGGGAGCGCTCCCCGCCGGCGCCGTCGGCGAGATCCTCGCGTCGCTGTAGCATCGTGACCACCGCCTGCTGACCACCGCCTGCCCCAAGGAGAGCGCCGTGTCCGCACTCAGCCCCGATTACTTCAACCTGCCTCTGACCGAGGTCGACCCCGAGATCGCCGAGGTCCTGCGCGGCGAGCTGGAGCGCGAGCAGAGCACGCTCGAGATGATCGCCTCAGAGAACTTCGTGCCCCGCGCGGTGCTCGAGTGTCAGGGCTCGGTCCTCACCAACAAGTACGCCGAGGGCTACCCCGGACGGCGCTACTACGGGGGCTGCGAGTGGGTGGACGTCTCCGAGCAGCTCGCGATCGACCGCGCCAAGGCGCTGTTCGGCGCCGAGCACGCCAATGTACAGCCGCACTCCGGCGCGCAGGCCAACACCGCCGTCTACCACGCGCTGCTGGCGCCGGGCGAGACGATCATGGGGCTGTCGCTCGCGCACGGCGGCCACCTCACACACGGCATGAAGATCAACGTGTCCGGGCGCCTGTACGACATCGCCGCCTACGAGGTCGACCGCGACAGCAGCCTGATCGACATGGACGAGGTCGCACGCATCGCCCGCGAGCGCCGGCCGAAGCTGCTGCTGGCGGGTTGGTCGGCGTACCCGCGCCAGCTCGACTTCCAGCGCTTTCGCGAGATCGCCGACGAGGTCGGCGCGCTGCTGATGGTCGACATGGCGCACTTCGCCGGGCTCGTCGCCGCCGGCCTTCACCCCAACCCGATCGACTTCGGCGCGGACGTCGTCACCACCACCACCCACAAGACGCTCGGCGGTCCCCGCGCCGGCATCATCCTCTGCCAGGAGCAGTACGCCAAGAAGATCGACTCGGCGGTGTTCCCCGGCCAGCAGGGCGGTCCCCTCGAGCACGTGATCGCCGCCAAGGCCGTCGCGCTGAAGATCGCCGCCAGCGAGCTGTTCGCCGAGCGCCAGCGGCGCACCGTCGACGGAGCACAGGCACTCGCTGATGCGCTGCTCACGCCCGCCGCTCGCGGCAATGGCGTCAACGTGCTCACCGGCGGCACCGACGTGCACCTGATCCTCGTCGACCTGCGCGACGCGCAGCCGGAGCTCACCGGCAGGCAGGCCGAGGACCGCCTGCACGACATCCAGATCACCGTCAACCGCAACGCCGTGCCGTTCGACCCGCGCCCGCCGATGGAGGCGTCCGGCCTGCGCATCGGCACGCCCGCGCTAGCCACGCGCGGCCTGCAGCACGAGGACTTCGCCGAGGTCGGCGAGATCCTTGCGGTCGCGCTCAGCGACGAATACCGGCCGCGCACGCACGAGCTGGCCGAGCGGGTGGCCGCGATCGTAGAGCGCTATCCGTTGTACGAGAGCCTCACCGCCGGGGTACCGGCGTAGCTCTCCCATAAATCTAAAAATCGGGGCGAAGCCCCTGCTACGCCCTCGACCTCCCGGCCTGCGATGCTGTGCAGGAGCCGATGGCGCATCCAACCGAGCTCGACGCGCTTTACGCCTTCCTCGCCGCCGCGGTCATCACCGCGCTGCTGACGCCGCTGACGATGCGCTTCGCGAGGACGGTCGGCGCGATCGACGAACCGCGCGAGCGGGGCCTGTCCGAGCGTCCGACGCCGCTGCTCGGCGGGCTGGCGATCTTCGCCGGGGCGCTCGTCGCCGGACTGGTCTGGCTGCCAGCCGGCTACGCCCGCGAACATCAGGGCCAGCTGTGGCACGGGGTGCTGATCGCCGCCGCTGTCATCACGATGGTGGGCGCGCTCGACGATCGCTTCGACCTGCACCCGGCGCTGAAGCTGCTCGGCCAGGTGCTCGCGGCTGTGATCGTCGTGCACTTCGGCGTGGCCGTCAAGGCGATCACGCTCCCGTTCGCCGGACGGCTCCACTTCCCCGGCGCCGGCTTCACCAACGCCGGCCCGATCCTGACGGTGATCGGGCTGGTGGCGATGATGAACGTGGTCAACTTCTCCGACGGCGTCGACGGCCTGGCCGCGGGCGTGTGCGCGATCATCGCCGCCGCGATGGCGATTATTGCGTTCGACCTCTCTCGCCAGGAACCGGCAGTGCTCGCCGCGCTGACCGCGGGCGCGGCGCTCGGCTTCCTGTTCTACAACTTCCCGCCGGCGTCGAGCTTCATGGGCGACTGCGGGGCGCAGCTGCTGGGCCTCTTGATGGGGGTGATCACGGTCGAGGCGGCCGTCAAGACGACAGCGGTGGTGTCGTTCGTGCTGCCGCTGATCCTGCTCGCCGTGCCGTTCCTGGACACGACCTTCGTGGTGCTCAAGCGGCTGAAGTACCGACAGCCGATTTACCGCTCCGACAGCGAGCACTTCCACCATCGCATGGCGCGCATCGGCTTCTCCTCGAGGCGCACGATCGCCTACCTGTACGCGTGGACGCTGATGCTGGCGGGCCTCGCGCTGGCGCTGCGGTTCGTCCCCTACAGCGACCACAAAGGCCACTACTACACGGGCTGGACGCTCGTGATGCTCGCCATCGGCCTCGTCGTCGTGGCAGCCAGTCTGTATCTCGTGTACGTGCTCGAGATCCTCAAGTTCCGCCGCCTGGACGCGATCCGCCTGCGCAGGCTGCGCCCCGACGTCTCACCAGCGGAGATCGACCTTGACGTCGCGAAGCAGCTGGAAACCGGCGAGTTCGAGGCGGTGGCGAGCGCCGGGCATCGCGACGGGCACGTGCGTGACGACGCGAGCACGAGCGGGGGTGAGCAGCGGGTCGGCAAGCGGCAGGTGGATCAGGAGCGCGTAGGCACAGGCAACGAGCGTGGCGGCGCGCAGGCGCCGGTCGCCGCTGACGGCCGCTAGCGGCAGCGGCCAGATCGCATACCACGGCAGCAGCCAAGCTGTGGAGACCAGCAGCGCGAGCGTCGTCCAGCCGGCGGCCACCCGCCAGTCGGCGGTTCCGCGCGCGGTTCGCCACAGCGCGTAGGCGAGCAGCACGAGAAAGCCCGCGACATACGCCTCGCGCCACCAGCCGGGCGTGCCGCGCAGGCCGACCAGGCGCGCCGTCTCGGCTGGTGCGCTGTGCGAGGCCACCAGCTGCTGCTGTTCGCCGACCGCGCCGAGAAAGCCGAACGTGTGAACGCCAAAGCCGATCAGCCCGACCACCGCCACCGCCAGCAGCGCCGCGCACGCGCTCAGCGCCAGCAGCACCCGCTCACGCGCTCGCGGCGGTGAGAGCACCAAGAACGGCAGCGCCAGCCCGGCCGTGACCTTGACTCCCACGCCAGCCGCCAGCGCCGCCGCGGCCAGCCGCGGACGCGAGCGAGGAGCTGGAGGTGTGTGGGGTCGGTTGGCTCGGATCTGCGCGGTCAGCGCCAGCGCGATGGCGAGCGCGAGCAGCGACAACGTGTCGTTGTGCGCACCGCCCACACCCAGCACCAGCAGCACCGGGTTCAGGCCGACGAACGCGACGGCCCACCGTGGCGAGTGCCCCGCGCGCGCGGCCGCCCGCGCGATCAGAGCCACCGCGCCGGCGCTCGAGATCACGGCGATCGCCTTGAAGGCCCACACGCCGCCCGCGAGGCCCAGCGGCACGATCGCGTAGCTGAGCAGCGTGAACAGCGGGCCATACGGGGAGTTCAGAAACGGCCAGCCGATGAAGTGGAACACCGGGTCGGTGGGCGCTTCGGCGGCGAAGTGCGTGTACGGGTCGAGCCCGTGCAGGGCGCCCAGGCGTGCGAACGCCAGGTAGCCGAACACGTCCTGGGAGATCAGCGGAGGTCCGAGCAGCAGGCTCGCGTCAGCCAGCGCGATCGCGCCCGCGAGAGCGGCCATCGGCAGTCTGCGCGCCGCCAGCAGCACCAGCGCGTAGCTCACGCACATCAGCAGCGTCAGCGTCTGGTAGTCGCTGCTCGTAAGGCCGACGCCCAATCCTCGCAGTGGCCCAGCCAGCCACGCGGGCCAGCCGCCGCTGCGCGCGGGCACGTACTGCGACGGCGCTGACGCGGCGCCCGCGCACATCAGGAAGACCGTCGTGACGATGCCGATCAGGCCGAGCGCGCCGAGCGCCTGCACGACGCCCGCGGGAGCTCGCGCGCCCGCCGCCCCGCTCGCACGGCCGGGCGTGTGCGCGGCGACGCGAGCGGAGGGCATGGGGGTGGCGGCCGGAATGCAGCCATTGTTGCGTCTCGGGCCCGCAGGCGTCCAAGGCGCCCGGTACGCTGTCAGCACAGTCTGCGCCCGGGGGTATCGCGCCGGGAAGCTCAGTCTGCGCTGAACCCGACGGAATCGTCGGGGCCTCACCAATCTCAATGCGACGTCGCAACCGCACACGCACCAGGCGCCTGGTTTCGGATCCCACCCGCCCTCGCCGTGTTCTGATCCTGTCCGCTGACGTGGGCGAGGGTCACGCTGCCGCCGCGCGGGCGCTGGCCGACCAGCTACGGGCCTCGCGGGAACGGGCGGAGGTGACCGTCATCGACGGGCTCGCCGCGATGGGCCCGCTGGTGCGCCCGGTGGTCGAGGACGGCTACCGCGTGCAGCTGCGCTTCTTCCCCTGGACCTACACCGTGGTCTACTGGTTGCTCGAGAACGTGCTGCCGATCCGGGTGTTCGTGCGCCGGCTGCTGTGCTTGTGCGGATCGCGCCCGCTCGCGCGGGCGATCGCCGAACACGAGCCGGATGTCGTCGTCTCCACCTACCCGGCGGTCACCGTGGTGCTCGCGAGGCTGCGTCGCAGGGGCGAGGTCCGCTGCCCGACCGTCGCCACGATCACCGACCTGACAGGCCTGTTCTTCTGGGCGCAACCGGGTATCGATGTGCACCTGGTGATGTACGGGGAGTCGATGCCCTCGGTCGAGCGGATCGCCGGGCGCGGGAGTGTACGGCTGGTGCGACCGCTGATCTCCGCCGAGTTCCTGGAGCCCCGCCGCCCGCTCGACGCTCGCCGCGCGCTCGGGCTGCCCGAGGAGGGCCGCACGGTTGTCGTCTCCGGCGGCGGCTGGGGGGTGGGGGACATCGCGGGCGCCGTTCGCGAGTTCATCAAGGTGCCCGAGGTCACCAGCATCGTGTGCCTGGCCGGGCGCAACGACCAGCTCGCGGCGAAGTTGCGCGCCGCGTTCGCACAGCAGCCACGCGTGCGCGTGTACGGCTTCACCGACAAGATGCCAGAGATCCTGGCTGCCGCCGACGTGCTTGTGCACTCGACCGGCGGAGTCACTTGTCTGGAGGCGAGAGCGGCCGGCACGCCGGTCGTCTCATACGGTCTGCCCGTCGGTCACGCGCGCCTGAACACGAGAGCGATGGCGGCGCTCGACCTGCTGCGCCTGGCCAACAACACGAACGAGCTGCGCAAGCAGGTGCAGGCGAGCTTCGCCGCGCAGGAGTCGAGCGCACTGGACGCTGACGCGGAGAGCTCGCAGGCGAAGGACCCCGCCAAAGCCAGCCCGCCGGCGGCCGTGGACGTGGTGCTGAAGGCGCCCCGCCGGGTCCGGCCGATCCCACGCTGGCGCCTGCGGATGGTAGCGATCGCGATGCAGCTGACGCTGCTGCTGGGACTGGGCACGTGGATGATGTCGACCGACGAGGTCACCGCCGTTGCGGACAAGCTGCTGCACGTCCACGAACTGGTCCACGTCGCCACGACGCAGCCGGACGTCGGCCTGATCGTGCACGCGCCCGCGGGTGAGATCACGACGCTCGCATCCCAGCTGGCCGCGAGGGGGATGCACGTGTCGTTCGCCGACGACTCGGGCGTTCCCTCGCACGTTCAGATCGCCGAGCTGCGAGTGCTGGGCGACCAGTTGCTTCCGGAAGTGCCGAGCCCGAGGCTGTTCCACTGGGTGCGCACGCGCGGCGTGCTGCGCTCGCAGGCGCGCGCGCTTGGCCTGCACCACAGCTTCTACTATCTGCGACCGCAGGGCGGATTGTCGCTCGGCCAGCTGGTGTTGGCGCGCACCGCCGGCGCGTTTCCCGTGAAGGGCGCGCTGCGTATGAGCGCCACGAGCCGGCTGCCTCAGCGTCCGATGCGCGCGGGCGACGTGCTCGTCGTCGCACTCGACGGATCGCCGGCGTCGGTGCTCGGGTTGGAACGCATCGTCGCGTGGCTGGGATCCTCGGGGTTGGGCGCCGAGCCGCTGGGATGGCTGACCACCTCGCCTTCCATCAGCGGGGCACCGCCCTCCATGAGGGCGGTCAACAGCGGCGAGCGGGCCAGCAGCGCTGCGCCGGCGACCAGCACCGCCAGCGACAGGCCCAGCGGCACGCCGCCAAGCGGCGTCGCCGCGAAGCTCTCGCCGAACAGCGCCGGCGCGAGCGCCACCGGCACGACCGTCTGAGTGACGAACACCACGGGCGCCACCTGGATCGCCGGGCGCGCCTGAAGCGCGCTCATCTCGCTGAGGACGCCCACGGCCGAGGCGGCGGCGGTCGACAGCGCCCACAGCGCGGCAAGCAGCAGATGGTGCGTGGAGAGGTCATCGGAGGCGAGCTTGGTCGCGACCGCGCTCCAACCGTAGGCAAGGCCAGCGCAGATCATCGTGACCGCCGCGAAGGAGCGTCCGAGCGCGCGCAGCAGGTACGGCAGCAGGCTCGCGAGCGCGAGGCCGACGAGCACCAGCGTGATTGTCAGATGCTCGCCCCGCTCGCTGGCGCTGCGCGGTGGCGCGAACACGGCCGCGCCGACCACGCCGACGACGATCGCGAGCGTCGCGAGGTGCTCGTAGCGCCCGGCGCGCTCGCCCAGCATGCGCTCCCCGAACAGCAGCAGCACCAACAGCCCGGCGGCGAGTGCCGGCTGCACCACCACCAACGGGGCCAGCAGCAGCGCCACCACCTGCAGCGGCCAGCCGAGCACCGACAGCCCGGTGCCGAGCAGCCAGCGGGCCCTTCGCAACAGCCGACCCACCAGCGCCAGGCGCAGATGCTCCTCCGGCGGCGCCTCCCTCGCGTCCAGTGCCTGCAGGGCGATCCCTAGGCTGTAGAGGGTCGACGCACCCACGGCCGCCGCGATTCCCAGTACCAGATCGACCATGTCCGCCATCGATCATCGCACTCCCCGGGCCGCCATCGCGGGCGCGCTGCTCGGCGGCGCGGCAACCGCGAGCTACATGCTCCCGGCACTGGCCAGCGCCCGGCCGATCTACCTTCCGGGCTCGCCGGCCCCGATCTGGCCGCGGCTGCGTGGGCTGCTCGGTGTCGAGGACGCCACCGCGAGCGGGCGCGGCTATGCGCTGACGTTCGACGACGGGCCACACCCGCAGGGCACCCAGGCGGTGTTGGAGGCGTTGGACAGCGCGCACGTGCGCGCCACCTTCTTCCTGGTCGGCGAGCGCGTGCTGGCCAACCCGTCGCTCGCGCGCGAGATCGCCGCCGCCGGCCACGGCATCGCGCTGCACTGCCACCGCCACCGCAACCTGCTGCGCCTGACACCGTGCCAGACGCGCGAGGACATCGCCGCGGCCTTCGACGTGATCGCCGAGCACACCGGCCGCTCGCCCGAGCTGTACCGCCCCCCCTACGGGATCCTCAACGCCGCCGCGCTGCGACTCGCGCGGGCACGCGGCTGGCGCACGCTGCTGTGGAGCCACTGGGGCCGAGACTGGGAGGCGCGGGCGACGCCGGCGTCGATCGCCGCGCGCGTGACCGCCGGCGCCGGCGAGGGCGCGGTGCTGCTGCTGCACGACGGTGACGACTACTCCGCGACGGACTCCTGGAGGCGGACCGCCGCCGCGCTGCCGCGCGTGCTGGAGACGCTCGCCGAGCTGCGGCTCGCGCCCGTGGCCCCCTGACGGCTGGACCGGCGGCTAACATCGACGGCTTGTCAACCGCTGTACAGATCGACCCGCGCGGCTCCACCGCCAGTAGCGCCGGCGCCATCGCCGGCCCCGCCATCGCCGCCCCCGCCATCGCCGCCGTGCCATCGGCGGCGGGGCTCGTTCACGGCCGCGCGCGCACGCGCTGGTGGGTCGAGGCGGTGACGATCGCGTGGCTGTGCTGGGTGTACGACGCGATCACGAACCTCGCGCCGCTGCGCCTGCACGTGGCGCTCGGCCACGCCCGCGAGATCCTCGCCGCGGAGCAGGCGCTGCACATCGATCCCGAGCGCGCGCTCGACCGCTGGCTGGCGGGGCACCATGCGCTCGGGCTGGTGCTCTCGGACTACTACAACAACGCCCATTTCGTGGTCACGCTGGGGCTGCTCGGCTGGCTGTGGTGGCGGCGGGCGGACATCTACCGGCCGCTGCGCAACACGCTCGTGCTCGTCAACGTGCTCGCGTTCGTCGTGTTCTGGCGCTTCCCCGTCGCCCCGCCGCGCATGCTCCCGGGCTTCGTCGACGTGGTCGCCAGCACCCACGCGATCGGCTCCTGGCACACCGGCGCGCTGGCCTCCCAGGCAAACCAGCTGGCGGCGATGCCGTCGCTGCACATCGCATGGGCGGTGTGGTGCACCGTGGTGGTTTGGCGGATCTCCGAGCGCGCGTGGCTGCGCGCGCTCGCCGTCGTGTACCCGTTCGTGACCGCGTTCGCGGTGCTGTCGACCGGCAACCACTTCGTGTTCGACGTGTTCGGCGGGCTAGTGACGATCGCGCTGTCGCTGCTGATCGTGCGCCTGCTCGAGCCTCGGCTGCGAAGGCTCGAGGTAGGGGTGCTGCGCCGCCGACACGCTCGCACCAGCCTCGGCTGAACGGGATAGTCCCCGTGGCGCAGGGGATTATCCCCTTCACGCAGGGGTAGGCTAGTATCGAAACACACATGAGAGTCGCCGGGCGGCAGTCCGGTGGGTGAACGCTTGCAGTTGACAGGACAATGCGCGTCCTGTCGAATAGACAGTGCGCCCGGGGAGAATCGAACTCCCGGCCTGCGGATTAAAAGTCCGCTGCTCTTTGGGGTCCTCCGCTGATCAGACTTTGGGCCACCGTTTACCACTGAGCTACGGGCGCATGATTCCGCCGCAATGTGCGACGGAGCTTTCGCGCGTAGAGCGGCTTTTTCCGTAGGATCAGCGGCCCCCGCGCAAGTGGGGTTGTGCGCCCTCGGTCCCTGAGCCCGATCAAAAGTTCTGGGGCCGGGGGCGTCGTTTTGGAGTCTGTGCGCTTAAGGGGTGCTTGAACCTCCGCGTGGGGCGGCTGTTCATCCCTTCTACTCCCGCAGTCGGACGGTACCTGCGTGCCGTGGCGCGCGACTCCGCTATTTGCAGAAATCGTCAGTCGCAGAAATGGCTTATGGATCACGAGCACGCGGTCGGGCAACTCGTTGCCGATGTCGGGCATGAGCACGTCCATCGCGTCGTTGACCTCGGGAGGGTTCTACGGCGCGAGCCGGTAGCCGACGCCCCACGCCGCCACGACCCATCCGACGGCCCCCGCAGCGGTGAGCTTGCAGCGCAGGCGGGAGGCGTGGCTGTCGACAGTGCGTGTGGAGCCCTCGGAGCGGTAGCCCCACACGTCGCGCAGCAGTTCGTGGCGTGTCCAGACGCGCTCGGGGTCGCCTGCCATAT
>Ga0302325_10012475_pt1 | contig 18223 bp, 14 predicted proteins | sample Palsa_T0_2_FD_201948 | JGI IMG/M metagenome (GOLD analysis project Ga0302325, IMG submission 201948) | Peat permafrost microbial communities from Stordalen Mire near Abisko, Sweden - Palsa_T0_2 | ecosystem: Environmental > Terrestrial > Soil > Palsa > Peat permafrost | place: Sweden: Abisko...
CCACGACCTGCGACGAACCATCGTCTCGGGCCTGCACGATGCTGGCGACTCGGAGGCGAGTATCGCTCAGCAGATGGGACACGACCTGCCGACGATGCGAGCCGTCTACGTTCAGCCGATCGCGCGCGAGCGCAGCGGCGGTGTCGATCGGTTCGCCGAACGGTTACGCGCCAGTGACACCGAAAATAGACCGAATGCGAATCGTTCTCGACAACTGATCAAGGCAGTAGCGAATAATTCTAAGTAAATCAGAGGGTTATTGGCTCCCCGGGACGGATTCGAACCGCCGACCAACGGATTAACAGTCCGTCGCTCTACCACTGAGCTACCGGGGAACGGAAGAGGCGCGGATTGTCGGGAAGCTGGCCATCTAAGTCAAGAAAAGTAACCACATGCCACATCACTCCATGCGGCTAGGCACGTTTGGCGACCGCCGGCGAAACGGCCAGTCGAATGCGGCTCAACGCGTCTTCGAGAGTCTCCATACTGCAGGCGAAAGAGAGGCGTACATGGTTGGGCGCTCCAAATCCTGAACCAGGGACCACGGCCACCAGCGCGTTCGCCAACAAGTATTCCGCAAACTCCGTGTCGTCTTTCAGTCCCAGCGAGTGCATCGCACCCTCGACATTCGCGAAGGCATAAAACGTTCCGGCGCCAGGCAAACAGGTAATGCCTGGAATCGCGTTCAAGCCGGCCACCACAAAATCATGCCGCGCCTTGAAGGCCTTGTTCATCTCGCCGACGCAGGTCTGATCGCCGTTGAGCGCGACGGTGGAGGCGCGTTGTGAAATGCTGGAAGCGTTGGAGGTTGATTGACCCTGGACAGTTGCCATGGCGGCAACAATCTCCTTCGGTCCGCCGCAATAGCCAATCCTCCAGCCGGTCATGGCGTAGGCCTTCGAGACTCCATTGATGGTGATGGTGCGATCGTAGAGATGCGGATTGGCCTGGGCAAAGCTGGTGAACGGCTCCGGCGCCCAATAGATGTGCTCGTACATTTCATCCGAGGCGATGATGATTTGCGGGTGCTTGGCCAGCACGATCCCTAGAGCTTGCAGTTCTGCTTTCGTGTAGGCAGCGCCGGTCGGATTACTCGGACTGTTAATAATGAAGAGCTTGGTGCGCGAGGTGATTGCCGCGGCCAGCTGTGCCGCGGTGATCTTGTAGCCTTGTGAAGGGCCCGCGTAAACGCTGACAGGCACGCCGTCAGCCAACAACGCCATATCGGGATAGGATACCCAGTAGGGCGCCGGAATCACGCATTCATCGCCTGGATCGAGCAGCGCGGCGCAGGCGTTAAAACAGGTCTGCTTGGCCCCGGAGGAGACCAGGATCTGGCTGCGTTCATAGGACAGCGCGTTGTCCCGCTTGAACTTGGCAATGATGGCGTCTTTCAATTCGGCTGTGCCATCGACTGCGGTATAGCGAGTCATCCCCTTGCGAATGGCTTCGATGCCCGCATCTGAGATATAGGCCGGCGTGTCGAAATCCGGTTCGCCCGCTGCCAATCCGATGACGTCTTTGCCTTCCGCTTTGAGCTTGGCGGCTCGGGCGGTCATGGCCAGGGTCGGGGAGGGCTTAACCTTTTGAACGCGCTTGGAAAGGGACACGGGCAAGGGAAATATCCTATGTTAAATGCGCAGGGTTTCAGTGTACGAAAAAAGACCAACTCACGCCAGGTAAGCGGGTCTTTCGCGTGTGACATATGACATTTGAAAATGCGCCTCAGTGCACCGCGGAATGCCGCGAATGCCGTGAAACTCCGCAACCGTGAGAGAATGTGCTGCAATGAAGTTTGAACTCTTCTCGGATTACCTGCCTGCAGGCGATCAGCCGCAAGCAATTGAAAAGCTGGTTGATGGCTTGGGCAGCGGTCTTGCGCACCAGACGCTGCTGGGGGTGACCGGGTCAGGCAAAACCTTCACCATCGCTAATGTCATCCAGCAGGTACAGCGTCCGACGCTGGTGCTGGCGCACAACAAAACGCTCGCCGCCCAGCTCTATGGCGAGTTCAAGATTTTCTTTCCGAAAAATTCCGTCGAGTACTTCGTTTCCTACTATGACTACTACCAGCCGGAAGCGTACGTTCCTGCATCGGACACCTTCATCGAGAAAGACGCCTCGATCAACGAGCATATCGAGCAGATGCGCTTGTCGGCCACCAAGGCGCTGTTGGAGCGGCCCGACTCGATCATCGTGGCGACGGTCTCCGCCATCTACGGCTTGGGTGATCCGAACGCGTACTTGAGCATGGTATTGCACATGTCGCGAGGCGATATTCTCGATCAGCGCAAGCTGCTGCGGCGCCTGGCCGACATGCAGTACACGCGCAACGAAATTGATCTACAGCAGGGCACTTATCGGGTGCGCGGCGATGTCATCGACATTTTTCCGGCGGAATCCGAGCGCGAAGCGGTACGGGTGGAATTGTTCGACGATCGCGTCGAAGCCTTGAGCTTTTTTGATCCGCTCACCGGTGAAGTGATGCGCAAAGTGCCGCGACTCACCATTTACCCCTCGTCGCACTATGTCACGCCGAGGGAAAGGGTGCACTCCGCGGTCGATCAAATTCGCGATGAGCTGCGCACCCGGCTGCTCGAGTTGAACGCAGCCGGCAAGCTGGTGGAAGCGCAGCGCTTACAGCAGCGCACGCTGTTCGATTTGGAAATGATGCATGAGGTGGGTTACTGCGCCGGGATCGAAAATTACTCGCGCTATTTGTCGGGACGCGCCGCGGGCGAACCGCCCCCCTGTCTGTTCGATTACCTGCCCAAGGATGCACTGATGGTGATCGATGAAAGTCACCAGACCATTCCGCAGCTCGGCGCCATGTACAAGGGCGATCGATCGCGCAAGGAGACGCTGGTTGAGTACGGCTTCCGCCTGCCCTCGGCGCTGGACAATCGGCCATTGAGATTTGAGGAGTTCGAACACTTGGCGCCGCAGGCCATCTATGTGTCGGCAACCCCGGCAGCCTACGAGAAGCGCGTCTCGGCCCAGGTCATCGAGCAAGTCGTGCGCCCGACCGGACTGACCGATCCGCCGGTGGAGATCCGGCCGGTTCGTGCCCAGGTGGATGATCTGTTGTCGGAGATCCGCATTCGCGCACAAGCTAATGAACGGGTACTGGTGACGACGCTGACCAAGCGCATGGCCGAGGATCTGACCGAATACTTAAGCGAGCATGGCGTCAGGGTACGCTATCTGCACGCCGACATTGAGACGGTCGAGCGTTCGGAAATCATTCGCGATCTGCGCTTGGGTAAGTTCGACGTGATTGTCGGCATCAATTTGCTGCGCGAAGGACTCGACATGCCGGAAGTCTCCTTGGTAGCCATCCTCGATGCCGACAAGGAAGGATTCCTAAGGTCCGAGGGCTCGTTAATCCAGACCATCGGGCGCGCGGCGCGCAATATTTCGGGCAAAGCCATCCTGTACGCAGACGTGCGCACCGGCTCGATCGAGCGCGCCATCGCTGAAACCGACCGGCGCCGCAACAAGCAGATCCAATTTAATGTCGAACATGGCATTACGCCGCGCAGCATCGTTAAGGCGGTCGCCGACGTGATGGAAGGCGCGCGCGCGGTGCAAGATGGCGAACGCTACGGATCCGACAGCGACGTCGCTCTGTTGGCGCCGGAGCAGGCGGTGAAGCGCATCAAGAAACTCGAAATTGAAATGACCAAATTGGCACGCAATCTCGAGTTCGAACAGGCCGCGCGAGTGCGCGATGAAATCCAAAAGCTGCGGGCTTCGGCATTCGGTTTGCCGAGCAGTCGGGCAGGGTAGGCACCTATGGCAGTGGAAAACGGTCAGTCCCAAGAGTTGGACCTGGATAAGACGGACAGGCTCCCGATTCTTCAGGGCGTGATATTCGATGACGATGTACTGGATGATGCGGTGCGCATGGATCGCGCCGCCGCGCCCAGCGGGAGCGATTTCATTCGTTCCTCATCGATCGATCTGCCCTCGCTTGCGGAGAGCGTGCGCACAGTCGAAGAGCGCATTGCGCGCCAGAATGCCGAATTTGAGGCCCTGACTCGTTCCTACGAGCGCGCCCGCGATGCCGAGAACTCGGCGCTGGCCCGCGCCAGCAGCATGGAACGGGATCTGGCGGCGGCCCGAGCGGCCGTGGAAGCGGAATGCGTCCGCTCGCGAGACTTCGAAAAGTCTTCTCTGGATAAGGCCGCTGCGCTCGACGCGGCACGTACAAAAACCGAAGAGTCTGCGCGCGAATTGGAGCGGCAGCAGTCTGAGGCACGGATCCTGCGCGATTCGCTGGCGGCGCGCGAGGCCACGATTGTTCAAGTGCTGCACGCCTTGAGCGAGAGGGACGCACAGCTATCCGCACTGCAGGCGGAGCACGCCAAGGTGGTGCCCGCCCTCGAAGCCCGCATTAAGAGCGGCACGCAATTGGAAGAGGAACTGAGTGCCGTGCGCGCGCAGCTGAATACGGCGTCCGCGGAGTTGAAGGGCAGCCGGCAGCAGGCGAGTGCGCTCGGCGCGCAGGCGAAACGCCAGGAATCGGAAATTCGCGCCGTGCGAGCCGATTTGGTGCTGTCCAAGACCCACGCGACCTCCTACTTGGAATTGCTGCGAACGCGAGACTGGCGCAGCAATTTCCATCAGAATCTGTTTCGCGACATGGACGCGAAGATCGGCGCAGCGGATGGAGAGCGCGACGCGCTCAAGGCCGAGCGCAACCAGCTCCTCGCTCGACTGGCGGCCTACGAATCGACGATCTCCATGCACAGCGCCACGATCGAGCAACTGCAAAGTTCCGTCGCCGCGCAGACCGGCTCGCTCGCCGAACATGCGAAGCGCCTGCAAGAAGCCGAGCAGCAAGGCAGCGCGTGGACGACCCAGCTCTCTGCATTAGAGGCGGAACGGGCACGCCTGCAGGCCGAACTGGCGACCCGCGAACAGGCGCTTTCGCAAGCGCAAGCGAGCGCCGATGGCGCCGTGCAGCGCATAGCGCAATTGCAGTCCGAGCATGCCGCGAAAATCGTGGCGCTCGAAGCCGACGCGCAGACGCGCGAGCAGGAAATGACGGTGCTCATGGCGCATCTGAAAGAAGCGCGGCGGCCGATCGAGACAATCGAAGCCGAGGTCAAGCGACTGAAAGAGGAACTGGGATTGAAGACCTTGGCGATCAACGATCTTACCGAGGAGGCGGATAAATTGCGCACGGCGCTCGAGCGGACTCGCGGCCAGCTGGAGGAGCGCGAGTTCCTCATTCGGCGCTTGGAGCGCAGCGAGAGCAACAATGCCAACGTGCTCGGTCGAATTCAGACCAGCATGGAACGCTTGGGATCCTCAGTCGCGCCGAATGTGAACGGAGCGCCGGCTCCGGAATGGTCACCCGAACTGACTCGAATCGATGGCGACCGAAGCATCACTCATGCCCTGGGGCGCCGCACGCGTATTGGGCGTGCCGCCGGCTGCGAGCTGCATATCGATTCCTCATCCGTGAGCCGCCACCATGCGCTCATCCTTGCCGGAACGCGCGAGGCGATCATTGAAGATCTCAACAGCACCAACGGCGTCATCGTGAACGGCCGCAAGGTGACGCGGCAGGTCTTGAACGACGGAGACATCCTGACGCTCGGCGATATTCAATTCCGATACGTGGCAAAATCGGCGCAACCGGCCCTAAAAGGGTAATTTTCGGCCATTTGAGCGACTTTTGCTTTATTGGCGCCGGCGAATCCGGTATCTTTCGCGCCCTTACGCGCGCTTAGCTCAGCGGTAGAGCATCACCTTGACATGGTGGGGGTCAGTGGTTCGATCCCACTAGCGCGCACCATCCCTATGAGAAGGGGTGCCGGCCCCCTTTGTTAAGATGCTTCTATGCCAGCGATTACCCTTCCCGACGGTAGCCAAAAACACTTCGACCAACCGATCTCGGTGGCCGACGTGGCGGCCAGCATTGGTCCGGGTCTTGGCAGGGCGGCGCTCGCCGGCAAGGTAAATGGCAAGCTCGTCGATACCTCGGCGTCGATTGATCACGATGCCACCTTGAGCATCGTGACCGACAAGGACCCGGAAGGGTTGGAAATCATTCGTCACTCCACCGCGCATTTGTTGGCGAATGCCGTGCAAGAACTCTATCCCGAGGCGCAAGTCACCATCGGTCCGGTGATCGAAAACGGCTTTTACTATGATTTCGCCTACAAGCGGCCGTTCTCGACTGAAGACTTGGCAGCGATCGAAAAACGCATGGCCGAAATCTCCGCCAAGGATCTGAAGGTGCACCGCCGCGTTCTACCGCGCGATGAAGCCATAGCGCACTTCAAGAAAATCGGCGAGCTTTACAAAGCCGAGATCATCTCGGCCATTCCGCCCGGGGAATCGATCAGCCTGTACGGCCAGGGCGATTGGGAGGACCTGTGCCGCGGACCGCATGTCCCCAGTACCGGCAAGCTCAAGGCGTTCAAATTGATGAAAGTGGCCGGCGCCTATTGGCGCGGGGATTCGCGCAACGAGATGCTGCAGCGGATCTACGGCACCGCCTGGGCCAACGAAAAGCAGCTCAAGGAATATCTGACTCGACTGGACGAGGCGGAGAAGCGCGATCATCGGCGCATCGGCAAGGAACTGGACCTGTTCCATCTCCAAGAAGAGGCGCCGGGCGCGGTGTTCTGGCATCCCAAGGGGTGGGCGCTGTTTCAACAGCTCATTACCTACATGCGCCAGCGGCAAAACGAGGCAGGTTATCAAGAGGTCAACACTCCGCAGGTGATGGACCGCGAGCTGTGGGTCAAGTCGGGGCACATCGAGACTTTCGGCGAGAACATGTTCTTCACGCAGACGCCCGATGACCGGGTGTTTGCCCTGAAACCCATGAACTGCCCGGGCCACATTCAGGTGTTCAAGCAGGGGTTGCGCAGCTACCGCGAATTGCCGCTGCGCCTCGCGGAGTTTGGAGCGGTGAACCGCTATGAGCCCTCCGGCGCATTGCATGGGCTCATGCGCGTTCGCTCCTTTACGCAAGATGACGCGCATGTATTCTGCACGCCGGAGCAAATCACGGCCGAGTCGGTCAAGATCACTGATTTGATCTTGAGCATTTATCGGGATTTTGGCTTCACCGACGTTCGCATCAAGTTTTCTGACAGGCCTGCAAAACGGGTCGGTTCGGATGAGATCTGGGATCAGGCGGAAGCGGCCTTAAGACATGCCTCGTCGGCCGCAGGCATCGATACGACCCTAAATCCTGGCGAGGGGGCCTTCTATGGACCCAAGCTCGAGTTTGTTTTGCGGGATGCCATCGGGCGCGACTGGCAATGCGGCACCCTGCAGGTGGATTTCAATCTGCCAGGACGCCTCGGCGCCAGCTACATCGGCGAGGACAGCCAAAAGCACACACCCGTCATGCTGCACCGGGCAATGTTTGGCTCGCTGGAGCGTTTTATCGGTATTTTGATCGAGCACCACGCGGGCAAGTTGCCCACATGGCTGGCCCCGGTGCAGGCCGTAGTGATGGGAATTACCAACAGTCAGGACAAATATTGCCTGGAAGTGGCGGAAAACCTGAAAAATCAGGGGCTTCGGGTCGAAACGGACTTGAGGTATGAGAAGGTAGGCTTTAAAATCCGCGAGCACACACTTAAGCGTGTTCCTTTCCTTCTGGTCGCGGGTGAGCGGGAAGTTGAGGGACGCACCCTGGCCGTTCGCACGCGCGGTGGCAAAGATCTAGGTAGTTTGGAGCTTAAGGAGCTCACCACCTTGCTTTGCGACGAAGTCGCGAGCCGCGGCCGTCTTGTTTTGGAGGATCGTGTATCGCAACGTCGAAGCGGGTAAGGCGCAATGAGGAGATCTCCGCGCCATCGGTGCGGGTGATCGCAGCCGATGGAAGCCAGGCAGGGGTAATGACACGCGCGGAAGCGCTGCAAATGGCCCTCTCGCAGACTCTGGACCTCGTCGAGGTCTCGCCGATGGCGGAGCCGCCGGTGGTAAGAGTCATGGATTTCGGCAAATTCTTGTTTGAACAAAACAAGAAGGCGCACGCGGCGAAGCGTAAGCAGAAGCAGATTCAAGTAAAGGAAGTAAAGTTTCGTCCCGGGACGGAAGAGGCGGACTACCAGGTCAAACTGCGTAGCATCATTCGCTTCCTGACCGAGGGTGATAAGGCCAAGGTGACTTTGCGTTACCGCGGCCGTGAGCTCGTGCATCAAGACATCGGTCGCCGACTTCTCACGCGGATTTCTGAAGACCTCGCACCGTATTCGGTGGTGGAGCAGACCCCGTTGATGGAAGGCAAACAGATGGTCATGGTGTTCGGGCCCAAAAAGAAGTGAGCGGCGGACCTTAAAAATCCGCCACCCCGCCTGTAGCGGCGACCTTGAGTGCAGGGCGCTTGTGAGCAGGGCTATAAATTAGGAGTCGATCATGCCCAAGTTGAAAACTAAGCGGGCTGCGGCGAAGCGTTTTCGCAAAACAGCGAATGGCTTCAAGCGCGGTCAGTCCCATCGTCGTCACATCCTGACGAAAAAACCGAGCAAGCGTAAGCGCCAGCTGCGCCGCGAGATGCACGTCAGCGAATCTGACGTTAAGCGCATCAAGCAATGTTTGCCGAACGCCTAAAGTCAGGAGATAAACATGGCACGAGTAAAACGCGGTGTCGTCGCAGGTCGGCGGCACAAGAAAATTCTCAAGAAGGCGAAAGGCTACTTCAATGCCCGCCGCAAAGTATTTCGTACGGCAAAACAGGCGGTCATCAAGGCCGGCCAGTATGCCTATCGCGGCCGGCGCGAAAAGAAGCGCGAGTACCGCGCGTTGTGGATCACGCGCATCAACGCGGCGTCGCGGCTTTGCGGTATGACCTACAGCACGCTCATCGACGGTCTTAACAAGGCAGGTCTCGCCATCGACCGTAAGGTGCTTGCGGATCTGGCGATGCATGACATGCCGGCCTTTACAGCGATCGCGGAAAAGGCCAAAGCCAGCCTCGCGGCATAAGCTCGTGGGCACAGCCGAATCCCTGTCAGCGCTTGTAGACCAGGCGCTTGCTGATGTCGACGCGTCGACGGATTTGGGCGCGCTGGATGAGGTGCGGGTGCGGCTGCTCGGCAAGAAGGGACTTCTGACCGAGCAGCTGAAAGGCCTGGGCGCGTTGTCCGCGGCGGAGCGGCCCGCGGCGGGTCAGCGCATCAACGATGCCAAGGCGGCGATCCACGCTGCGCTCGAAATGCATCGGATTCGGCTCGAACAGGCCGCGATGCAGCGCGAGCTGGCCAAGGGCACCATCGATGTCACCTTGCCCGGCCGCGGCCAGGAGCCGGGCAGCCTGCATCCGGTGACGCGCACGCGTTTGCGGATTGAGAAGATCTTCGGGCATGCCGGGTTCGAGGTGCTCACGGGGCCGGAGGTGGAAGATGACTTCCATAATTTTGAGGCCCTGAATATTCCCAAGAATCATCCCGCGCGCGCCATGCACGATACGTTCTACTTTCCCGATGGCAGGCTGCTGCGCACGCATACCTCGCCGGTGCAAATCAGAACCATGCGCTCGCAACCGCCGCCGTTGGCCATCATCGCGCCTGGCCGTGTGTACCGCATCGATTCGGACATGACCCACACGCCCATGTTTCATCAAGTGGAAGGCATGGTGATCGGCGAGAACATCAGCTTCGCCAACTTAAAGGCGATGTTGCACACCTTCTTCGAACGATTTTTCGAGCGGCCCTTGGGGATGCGCTTGCGGCCTTCGTATTTTCCATTCACCGAGCCTTCGGCTGAAGCCGACATCGAATGCGTGTTCTGCGATGGCAAGGGTTGCCGGGTCTGTAAACACACCGGCTGGCTGGAGATTCTTGGCTGCGGGATGATTCATCCCAATGTCTTGAACGCCTCGGGTATCGATAGCGAGCAATGGCAGGGATACGCTTTCGGCATGGGCATCGACCGTCTCGCCATGCTGCGTTATGGCGTCGATGATTTGCGGTTGTTCTTCGAGAACGATCTGGCTTTCCTGAGACAATTCCCTTGAATGTGAATCCACTCCCGTGAAAGTTACCTATCGATGGTTGCAGGAATTTACGCCGATCACCGCATCGCCTGCGGAGTTGGCTGCTCAGCTGACCATGGCCGGCCTCGAGGTCGAATCGATCAGCGCCGTGGCGCCGCCTTTCTCGGGCGTCATCGTCGGCGAGGTGCTCGAGGCGGGGCGGCATCCGGACGCGGAGAAATTATCGCTCTGCCAAGTCACCACGGATGGCACCAATAGATTGCAAATCGTCTGCGGTGCGAAGAATGTGCGCGCGGGCCTCAAGGTCGCGGTAGCGATGGTCGGCGCGCAGCTGCCAAACGATGTCGTAATCAAACGCGCGACGCTGCGCGGTCAGGAGTCCAACGGCATGCTCTGTTCAGCGCGCGAGTTGGGCTTGAGCGATGAACACGACGGCATCATGGAGCTGGCGGCATCGCTGCCGCTGAATAGGGACGTGCGCGAGGCCCTGGACCTCGATGACTGGATCCTCGAAGTGAATGCGACGCCGAATCGCGGCGATTGCATGAGCGTGTTCGGCGTCGCGCGCGAGTACGCGGCCGCCAGCGCGCGCCGGCATCTCAAATATAACGTCGCGCCGGTCGCCGCGAGCCAGCAGGCGGTATTCCCCGTGTCGTTGGAATCCTCCGCCTGTCCCGTGCTCGCAACACGGGTAATTCGCGGCGTGCGACAAAATGCGCAATCGCCGGAGTGGCTGCGTGAGCGCCTGCGTCGGGTCGGCATCAATAGCATTTCCGCAGTCGTCGATGTGACCAACTACGTCATGACGGAGCTGGGCCAGCCCCTGCATGCTTATGATGTCGCGAAGCTGAACAAGGGGATCGTGGTGCGGGCGGCCAAGCCCAAAGAGCGCATCACCCTGCTTGATGACAAAGAATACGAGCTCGATCCCGAATTCTTGGTGATCGCCGATGCCGGCGGGGCAATCGGGCTTGCGGGCATCATGGGCGGGCGGGGCACTGCGATCTCTGATTCCACGACGGATGTGTGTTTTGAATCAGCGCATTTCATGCCCGACGCGATCTCTGGTCGCGCGCGGCGCTTGGGGTTATTCACCGACGCCGCGCAACGCTTTGAGCGCGGCGTCGATCCCAACTTGACGACGATTGCCATCGAGCGTGCCACTCAATTACTGCTGGAATGTGCGGGTGGCGCGCCCGGGCCAACGCAGCTGAGCCGTATCAAAGACGCGGCGGTGTCCGATGAACACTGGGTGACTTTGCGCCGCGATCGGCTGACGCGATTGCTCGGCGCGCCTGTTCCCGACAATGAGGTGCATGCGGTCATCAGCGCCATCAGCGAGCGTGTCGAAGCCATGTCAGGTGGTTGGCGCATGCGCAAGCCCGCGCATCGCTTCGATATCCGCATCGAAGCGGACCTTATCGAGGAGGTCGCGCGCTTGAGGGGATTCGATAAAATCGAGGAGCTGCACGCGACGGCTCCCCAAATCGCCGGCTCGGCCACCGAAGCCAAAGTTTCGAATGATCGACTGGTCACGGCCATGGCCGATCGGGGCTATCGCGAGATGATCAGCTACGCCTTTGTCGATCCGAGCCTTCAACAACAGCTTTTCCCGGGCGTTCCGGCTCTCAAGCTTGCCAATCCCATCTCCGCGGACTTGAGCGAAATGCGCGTGTCGCTGTGGCCGGGCCTTGTGCATGTCTGCCGCGAAAATCTACGCAGGCAACAGTCCCGGGTGCGCTTGTTCGAAATCGGCAGTAAATTTAACGTCTCGGGTGAGTCTGGAAACAATGAACTCAAAGAAGTTGAGTCGCTCGCTGGAATTGCGACAGGCTCGCGATGGCCGCAGCAATGGGCCGGCAGCGCCGATCACGTCGATTTCTACGATGTGAAGGCCGATGTGATCGATCTTCTGACGCTGACCGGCGATGCAGCGAGCGTGCGATTTGTGCCCGATACGCTGCCCGTATTGCGGCCTGGTCGCAGTGCGCGCATCTATCGCAACGCGACGCCGATTGGGTGGGTGGGAGAGATGCACCCGCAGACCCTGAAGGCGCTCAATTTTGCGACGACCGCATTTTTATTTGAATTAGATATCGCTTCAGCATTCTCATCTAAGCCTCTGAAATATCAAAAGATATCGAAGTTCCCTAGCGTGCGACGAGATATGGCCATTGTCGTCGACGAAAGCGTCCCTCTCGCAGTTTTGCAGGAAAATGTTACTGTTAGCGCGTCGGGCCTATTGAGCGAATTGCGGGTATTCGATGTCTATCGAGGCCCGAGCATAGAAACAGGACGAAAAAGTATCGCTTTAGGCTTGATTTTACAGGACTCTTCCCGCACTCTTACCGACGTTGATGCAGATGCCGTGGTAACCGCAGTGGCTGCCCGGTTACGGGATGTATTGAGCGCCACAATAAGAGATCAATAAGCATGGCAGCCCTAACGAAGGCAGAAATGGCGGAGGCCCTATTCGATCAATTGGGGCTCAACAAACGCGAGGCGCGCGAACTCGTCGATCTGTTTTTTGAGGAGATTCGTGCGGCACTCTCTTCCGGCGAGCAAGTGAAGCTTTCGGGTTTTGGAAACTTCGATTTGCGGGATAAGAATCGCCGTCCTGGGCGCAATCCGAAAACCGGCGAAGAAATTCCCATCAGCGCACGTCGCGTTGTCACATTTCGTCCAGGCCAAAAACTGAAGGCGCGCGTCGAGGCATATGCTGGAACCAAGCAACAATAGCGATCTGCCGCCGATTCCGGGGAAGCGCTACTTCACCATCGGCGAAGTGAGCGACCTGTGCGGCGTCAAGCCGCACGTGCTCCGCTACTGGGAGCAGGAATTCCCGCAACTCAAACCGGTCAAGCGGCGCGGTAACCGGCGCTATTATCAGCGTCAAGACGTATTGATCATCCGCCAGATTCGCAGTCTGCTCTATGAGCAGGGCTTCACCATCGGCGGAGCCCGCAACCGACTCACGGGTGATGATGCGCAGGTCGATCTTAATCAGAGCCAGCAGCTGATTCATCAGATGCGCTTGGAGCTCGAGGAACTGATCAAGATTCTGCGCCGCTAGTCGCGATTCAAAGTCTTGGACGCCCAATTGGGCTATGATTCACCTCCGGTCGGGGCGTGGCGCAGCCTGGTAGCGCACTTGCATGGGGTGCAAGGGGTCGCAAGTTCGAATCTTGTCGCCCCGACCAATCTTGCGGAATTATTCAAGCCAGACTGCGCTTAAAATCGCAATTGTCATTGCGATCTTGTGCCTCCTCGCCGCCTGTGCAAATCGTGCTGTTTGGGGCTCAAAAGTGGTCTTGCTGTATATTAGCGTGGCGTTGCGGCATTGATTTTGAGGACCGAAACGATGAAAACACTGTTTTTGCACCCGCCTTCCTTCGACGGTTTTGACGGCGGTGCCGGTGCGCGCTATCAGATGAAGCGCGAGGTGCGTTCTTTCTGGTATCCCACCTGGCTTGCCCAACCCGCGGCGCTGGTTGAGGGCTCGAAGCTCATCGATGCGCCGCCTCACGATCTCAGCTTCGAGGACATCGTGCCGGAGCTGAAAGACCGCGAGCTGGTGGTGATGCATACCTCCACGCCGTCCTTCAAAGCGGACGTCAAAACGGCGGAGATGATCAAGGCGATCAATCCCGGCGTAAAAATTGGATTCATTGGCGCCAAAGTCGCGGTTGAACCAGAGAAGAGCCTCATCGCGGGACGCGCCGTCGATTTCGTCGCGCGCAACGAATTTGATTTCACCATCAAAGAGGTGGCCGACGGCAGGGACTGGAGTGCGATCAAAGGCCTCTCGTACCGCAATGCCGATGGCGTAATCGTTCACAATGAGGACCGCGCGGTTCTTGAGAACATGGATTCCCTCCCCTGGGTGACGCCGGTCTACAAGCGCGATCTAAACGTCGAGAAATATTTCGGCGGATACTTGAAGCATCCCTACATTTCCTTCTACACCGGACGCGGCTGCAAATCACGCTGCACCTTTTGTTTGTGGCCCCAGACCGTGGGCGGGCACCGCTATCGGGTGCGGTCTGTGGAAAATGTCGTCGAGGAAATGAAGTGGGCCAAGAACGCCTTCCCTCAGGTGAAGGAGTTCTTTTTTGATGATGACACGCTGACCGACAACTTGCCGCGTGTGGAAGCGCTGGCGAAAGAGCTGGGCAAACTGGGCGTCACCTGGTCGTGCAACGCCAAGGCGAACGTGCCGCGCAAGACGTTGGAAGTCATGAAGGCAAACGGTTTGCGGCTGCTCTTGGTGGGGTACGAGTCCGGCAACCAGCAGATTCTCATCAATATCAAAAAAGGTATGAGGGTCGATTTTGCGCGTCGCTTCACCAAGGATTGTCACGAGTTGGGAATCGTCATCCACGGCACCTTCATTCTCGGTCTGCCCGGCGAGACCAAGGAGACAATTCAGCAGACACTGGATTTCGCCAAGGAGATTAATCCGCATACCATTCAGATTTCGCTGGCCGCACCCTATCCGGGGACCTTCCTATATCGGCAGGCAAAGGAGAACGGCTGGCTCTATAACGAGGAGATCGATCTTCTGACGCAAGAGGGTACGCAAATTGCGCCGCTCAGCTATCCGCACCTGAGCCATACCGAGATTTTCAAGTCGGTCGAGGATTTCTATAAGAAGTTCTACTTTCGCCCCTCCAAGATCGCCTCAATCGTCGCGGAAATGATCAAGAGCCCGGAAATGATGAAGCGCCGCTTGCGCGAAGGGGTGGAATTCTTCCACTTCTTGCGGTCGCGGCACGACGCAGCCTAGAGCGGTCCGACGACGTGAATTCCTCGCCGGCAACGAATGAATCGAGCCAGCAATCGTTCGCCGAAGGGCCGATTCGCCTTGGCAGCGAGGCGCACAAGACGCTCTTTTGCCGCACGCTGCTCGACACCTTCAATCCGTATAAACCCGCGGTGATCGATTGGCCCAAGCTCGATACGGATGCGCGCGCTCGGCTAGTCGATCTGCCCATCTGGGACATCGCAGTGCAAACGGAGGGTCGAGCACGGCTCAACGTCGCATCCTATGGTGCAATTACTGCGGATCCGTTGCTGCGTAAGGCGATCGAGCTGAACGCCTTTGAGGAGGGCCGTCACAAGCACGTGCTTTCCAATTTGGTGGCGGCGTATGGCATTACACTTGCGCCCGAGCCGGAATACGTGGTCCGCGGCGATCCCGAATGGGCCTTCATGGTGACCGGATACAGCGAGTGTATTGATAGCTTCTTCGCTTTCGGGCTGTTCGAATCCGCCAAGCGTTCGGGATTCTTCCCGTCGGAATTGGTCGAAACGTTCGAACCGGTTATTCATGAAGAAGGCCGCCACATTCTGTTTTTCGTCAACTGGGCGGCCTGGCATCGCCGCAACATGCCGTTTTGGCGCCGGCCGTTCTTCGAGCTGAAAGTGCTGGCCGTCTGGCTGTTCTTGATCTGGGAGCGCCTCGGTATCGCGCGCGACATGGGCAGCGGAGTGCAGGACAACAATTTTACCGTGACCGGCGCAAAGGCCATCGGCAATGATATCGACGTTGCCGAACTGATCGACATCTGTCTTGCTGAGAACGAGCGCCGTATGAGTGTCTACGACCGGCGCCTGCTGCGGCCTTTCGCGATACCGGCCTTGGCGAAACTGGTGCGCCGTTTCATGCGATGAGTCAAGAACTCAACCTGGAAGGGTCGATTGCGCAGTCGCAATACGCCGGCCGCAGTGCGCAAATGTTTCCGCATCTGACGCCGCTGCAAATCACCAGGCTGAGCGCGCACGGCCGGAAAATTTCGACTCAGCATGGCCAGATTCTCGCGGAACCCGGCGATCACCCGCCGATGTATGTCGTGCTCTCCGGCAGCATCGAGGTCATTCAGCCCACCCTGTCTGGGGAAACCCTGCTCGTGGTGCATACCGCGGGGAGTTTCTCCGGCGATGTGGGCACGTTGCGAGCCATCGGATCGGTGGTGCGCATGCGCGTGCGCGACGCCGGTGAGGTGCTGGTGGTTGACGACGCGCATTTGCGCGCCATTGTTCAGACAGACCCCGAGCTGAGCGAACTTTTCATGCGCGCCTTTATTTTGCGGCGCGCAAGCCTGATTTCCTCGCAGAGCAGCGACGTGATTCTAATCGGCTCGACTCATTCTTCGGGCACACTGCGATTACAGCAATTCCTGACGCGCAACACCTATCCTTTCGTCAATATTGATATAGCGAGCGACCCGTCGTTTCGCGATCTGTTGGCTCGCTTCCATGTCGAGGTGGAGGACCTGCCAGTGGTGGTCTGCCGCGCTTCGGTCGTGCTCAAGAATCCGAGTAACGAAGAGGTTGCCGCGTGCCTCGGCATGAATCAGCAAATTGACGATGATCGAATTCGCGATCTCATCGTGGTCGGCGCCGGCCCGGCGGGCCTGGCGGCAGGGGTCTATGCAGCATCGGAGGGACTGGATGTGCTGGTACTCGAGACCGGGACGCCCGGCGGCCAGGCGGGATCGAGTTCGAAGATAGAAAACTACCTGGGTTTCCCCACTGGAATATCCGGTCTGGCGCTCGCCGCGCGCGCCTTGATTCAGGCGCAGAAATTCGGCGCCGAAATCAGGACCGCGTATCCAGTGATGAGCTTAAGCTGCGACCAGCGGCCTTATGCGATCGAATTTGCAAACGGCCACGCCGCTCGTGCACGCAGCATCGTCATTGCGACGGGGGCGGAATATCGGCAGCTGTCCCTCGAGAACGCGTCGCGCTTTCTTGGAATGGGAATTTACTACGCCGCCACCAGCACCGAAGCGCGCCGCTGCGGATCGGGCGAGGCCATTGTCGTCGGCGGCGGCAACTCAGCCGGTCAAGCGGCCGTATTCTTGGCGGGCACCTGTCGGATGGTCCATTTACTGGTTCGATCGGCCGGACTTGCCGACACGATGTCGCAATACTTGATTCGTCGCATCGAGGAAATGCCCAACATTACGTTGCATGTGCGTACGGAAATCACCGCACTGCAGGGGCAGGATCAACTGAGCCAGGTAACCTGGAAAACCGCCGGCAAGGAAGCGGAGACTCATGACATTGGCCACGTCTTTCTCATGATGGGTGCGCTGCCCTGTACCGGCTGGCTAAAATCCTGCATCGTCCTCAACGACAAGGGTTTTGTGCGAACCGGTCCGGATTTACACGGCGCGGATCTGTCGGCGGCGAAATGGCTGAGCGCGCGTCAGCCGGAGTTTTTCGAGACCAGCATTGCGGGCATTTTTGCGGTGGGCGATGTTCGCTGCGGGAGCGTAAAACGCGTCGCGGCCGCGGTCGGAGAGGGCTCGGCCTGCATTCAGCAGGTGCATCGCGCGCTGCATGAATGAGCATCCGACCGCCGCTCGCATCTGTTCGAGCACTAACGCAGCCGCAGTCGCTCTCCGTAGCCGGTCAACTCCAAATAACCGCGGCCGACTTGGCTGTTCTTGTCGAAGGCTTGGACCGCGCCTTCCCAATAGATGGCGCCGGTCGATAGGCGCGTGTCGTTCTCCTGATCATCGAATAGCGGCGCCAAGCGTAATTCCTTGCCGTCCGCGCGCACCGTCCATTCCACCGGATAGACGATGCCGGTGCGGGGCGAGGTCCAGCGGCGCCCGGCGCGGAAATCCACATCCTCGGGCTTTAGTGTTTGCGTGACGCCGGCGCCAGTGCGAATCGTGCCGCCCGCCCAGCGAGTGTTGCCATCGAGTCCGCGAATCTGAAAGGCCATCAATGCGCCGCCGTCCTGTAAATTGATGCCGATCCAATCCCAGCCGGCGGCTTGCGGGTCCAGATACTCGCTCGACCACTCATGGTCGAACCAAGCTTCGCCGGTAACGCGGCTCAGGCGTCCCTGACGGGATACAGTGCCGGTAACCCGCATGTGCGGCAGGCTATAGTAATAGCTTGCCGCCCGCTCCTGCGGGCCCTTGCGGCTCACCCCGTCATCGCCATTGATGAGCACCGCCTGCGTTTCCGACAGCGCGAGATCGAAAGAGAAATCCTCCGCCGCAATCTTCGCGATGTAAGTCTGCGCCGTGTGCTGGAGCGACCATCGGTCGATCCAGACCCGGGTATCGTCCTGCGCGGCGCCGGCCAGGCCCAATGCGGCGCGGCGGATTTTCTGGTCTTGCCATAGCGCTCCGCGCTTGGGGTCGCTCAGCGCGCAATGCGCGACAATGATTTGGCGCGGCGTGAAGCTGCTCGGATTATCAGCATCGATGTCCGGTTTGGTGCGAAAAAAAG
>Ga0302325_10012476_pt1 | contig 18220 bp, 18 predicted proteins | sample Palsa_T0_2_FD_201948 | JGI IMG/M metagenome (GOLD analysis project Ga0302325, IMG submission 201948) | Peat permafrost microbial communities from Stordalen Mire near Abisko, Sweden - Palsa_T0_2 | ecosystem: Environmental > Terrestrial > Soil > Palsa > Peat permafrost | place: Sweden: Abisko...
TACTCCTCCATTACTGGGGATGACGGCCCAGTCCTTGTCCAGGATGCGATAAATTCCGACCGTGTCATTATTTTGCAAAGCCTTTGCTAATTCCTGGTCCGCCGCCAGGGCATTTTCCGCCGTCGGGCCGGTCGAAAGCTTTATGTTACGGCCATCCCCGAACATCTTTGCGGGTGCCAGCAGGATACTTGCGATGATTACGGTGATCACGCCATTTACATGTAACGTCATAATTAAAATTTTTTTTAAAATAACAACGGAATAAAGTAGTCTGCAAACAGATTATTTAAAAGGTTGAATATTGTTGGTAAGATGCAGACTCCCGCCGCAAAAGGATTTACTTTTTCCCCAGCACCTCCAAAAGGAATTGTTGTTTGAAGCGTCGGCTAAGCGGGATGCGGACCTCGCCAACGGCGACCGAATCACCTTCGATCTGCCGGATATGCGGCCTGGCGACAATAAAAGATTTATGGGTCTGCAGGAACCCCCGCGCAGGCAGTTGTTTTTCCATGCCTTTTAGCGTTTGATAAACAAGATATTTTTTCTGCCGGGTATATACGATCACATAGTTGTTGGCCGCTTCCAGGTATAGTATTTCGTCATATCCGATCTTTTCAAACCTTCCGTTACTCTTTATAAAGAGATAGCCCGCAGGACCGCTCTCACCCCCGGCCTTGTTCCGCAGGACCCACCATTCCAGCGCTTTTTCACAGGCGAGTCTCAGCCGCTCCGGCGAAACGGGTTTTAATAAATAATCGACCACTCCGTGCTCGTAGCCGTGCAGGGCATATTGCGGATAGGCACTGACGAGTATGACCATCGGCTTGACATCGAGGCCCGACAGGAACTCCAATCCATTTGTCCAGGGCATTTCCACGTCCAGGAAGAGAAGGTCTGCCGGGGTCGTTTTCAAAAGTTCCCCGGCCTGTTCTGCATCTCCCGCCATACCCGCGATTGTAAACATCCCCAGTGCCGTAAGGTCTTCCTTAAGGCCATTCCTTGCGGGCGGTTCATCGTCTATAATTATGCAGCTCGGTTTCATACTGTGAGGGTAAGTGTTGTCTCAAATTGGTTTCCTTTTTCCGCAGTCGACAGGGTAAAGCGATCGCGGCACAACAACTCCAGTCTTTTCCGCGTATTGTCTAGCCCAATGCCGCTTAGCCCACGCTGCCTGACCGGGTCATAGCTATTCAGCGCCTGGAAGTAAAAACGACCCTCTTCCAACCTGCAAATCAGCGCTATGAAGTTTTCCCGGTCCTCGAAACGAGAAACGTGCTTAAAGCAATTCTCCACCAGGGGCGCCAACACATGAGGCGGAATAGTAAAACCGGCCATCGACCCAAAACCGGAACAGCTGACTTTGACCACGTCTCCTGACCTTTCCCTTTGAAGACTGACATAGTTCTCGATAAAACAGATCTCTTTTTCAATATCCACCACAGCCTCATTGCATTCATATAACTGATATCTGATCAGGGCCGAGAATTGCTCGGTGAGCGCCCTGGCGGTTCCGTTTGACCGGTCAATTTTATAATAGATGGCATTGAGGGCATTAAAGATGAAATGCGGATTGATCTGGTTCTTCAGGACTTCCAGCTCCGAACGCAAATGCGCCGCTTCCATATCGGCCAGCCGTCTTGCCGTGAGGACGCGGTCAAAGGCCAACCGGAGCGCGAAACCGCCCAGAACGACAAAAAAGATCATCAGGTAAGATCCGGCAACGAGATTAGACCAGAACCAATAAAAGAAGACTTCCTTGTACTTGGCTATATTGACATGATATTCCAAAAAATTACTGCCCACAAAGATGCGCAGCTGGACAAGGATATTCGCCGTTCCTCCTAAAAAAACGATCAGGCCCAGCCCCAGTCCGAAACGCCCATATTGCGACCGGTAGAAGTAGCGAGGCATCAGCCATTCCACCGTGCATAGCAGCGCTGCAACATCCATGAAAGCCTCGAAGATGGAAGAAGGCAGTGCCTTGCCCGCATTATGAGTCCATCCCAGCTTGATGAAGAACGAACATAGCGACAGGCCTGTCGTGAACAGGATATAATAGCGAAGACGGCGTGACATAACGATACCCGGCAAATATGGGTTAATATACCCCAAAAAAACAGGAGTATACCCAACTTTTCCGTGTGCGGTCGGCTTTTGAGGGTAAGAGGTTTTGGCCCATGTACCTAATCATTCAGTCCCGCAGGCTCTTAAGAAAGGCCGGGTAATCTACAATGATCAGCGCCATGTCGGCAGTGTGTTTTGTCCTGATCGCATCACGCCTCGCGGACCAATCATCCCCCATGGCAAGCACCCGCTTTTTAATTTCCTCAAGCCTCAGGTCCCGGCAATAGATGGAAGAACCGGGCTGCTGCTTCCAGGATTGGGCAATAGTACCCACGTTAAAAGGATCGAAGCCCAGCGCTTCCACCAGCTCAAAGGCAACTTACTTCGCACCTGCATTGTCACCGGAAACGGCTAAGGCAATCCGGTCCTTATCCCCTTTGGGCCTGCCCAGGGCTGTAATGCTTTCCGCAGTAATGGAGTTGAATGCCTTGACAACAGAAATGCCTAGCTGCTGCTGCACCCACAGACTATCGATGCCGGATTGTTCGAGTCCCGGGATGATGCCGTCGCGGATATCCGGGTAATAGTTGCAGGTATCGATGACCAGTACGTCCTTGGGAAGATGTGCGAACAGGTGTTTGGGAAGGTCTGGCACATTTTTTTGCGGGATCGAAACGATAATGACGTTCTTATCTCTTATGGCTTCTTCCACCGTGGCTGCCCCGGCTCCGGTATCGGACGCAACTTGTTGTAAGGAGGCCGGGCCCCGGGAGTTGGCAATCGAAACCGCATGTCCCAGTTTAACAAATTGTGCTGCGAAGTAGCGGCCCATGGCGCCCGAACCGATGATTCCTATTTTCATGATTTAATTTTTTGATAGTGTTCTTTCTTCTTTTGGATTTGGCCGGCCTTTATATTAATAAAAGAATTGTTCCAGCACGATCTTGCCATCTTTAACTTCATATAACATGATCTGATCGATCTTGATCCTTCCAAAGCCTTCCACCGTAATATCCATGCCCCGGCCGACCGAAAAATGATTGCCGCCAATAACGGGCAGCGTCGTGTAGGCTCCATGAACCTCCCGGACCTTACTCACAAAGTCCTCGCCTTTCTGGCGAACGGCGGCCTTGCCTTCCGCATAGTTGAAGTATGGGGAATGGGGCGGGTCGACGCTTCTTACATTGTCCGCGAAGAACTCATCCTGGATCTCGAACCATTTTTCCTGCTGCGCGAGCTCGTTGAACCGCGCCGCAATTTCCTGTGTTGTCATGCTTTGTTGTTTAATAGATTTTCTAATTTCTTGAATCTCGATGCCCAGAACTGGTCGAAGTAAGCGAGCCAGGCCTGCAGCTCTTCGAAGCCATCTTTTTGCAGGGTACAATACCGTTCCCGGCCGACGTCCTTGATGGAGATGAACCCTGCACCGTATAGGATTTTGACGTGCTTGGAGACAGCGGGCCGGCTCATCTGGAAATTTTCCGCCAGGCTATTGATGGTCAGGCTATCCTCCGAGAGCAGCATGAGCATCTTCCTCCTGCTGGGGTCGCCGATGACCTGGAAAGCGTCAAGCTTTACTGTTGCCATGTTGTAGCGCGTTTAAATGATCGGTGATCTTTTGAACTTGTTTGATCCAGCCATCGTTCATGCCAGCGAAGAAGTTCACGTTTTCCAGTTTTCCGAAGCCACTATGCTCCAGGAAAAGCTCCGTACCTTTTTCCGTCGGTTCCAGCCGCCATACGACCAACGTATCCAGCGTGATCTCGCCCTTACCTGGGCCACCCTTCCAGGAATACGACAGCTTCTTGAATGGAACGATCTCCAGCACCTTGCAATAGCAGATGCCATCGAAATCCAGACTGGGTATGGGGTTTATCCGGAATTGAAAGTCGAGCCCCACGATAAGCTGAAAGTTGTTTTTCATGAGCCAGAGCTCCAGCAGTTCGGAATTCGTGAGATAGTCCCAGATTGTTTGGGGCGGATGGGGGAAGAAGAATTGGTGTTTGATCGTTTTTGTCATAATGGGTAACTTTTAGGTTACCCAAATATATAGGTAACTTCTGAGTTACGCAAATATTTTTTAGAAAAAGCCTGTAAACGTAGTATTTACAGGCTTTTGATTTTTAGGGCTAGCCGGCAAGCCGGCAAGCCGGTTACCTCAAAGGCAAATCAGTTTTTTACGAATTCCGCATTGGCAAATACCTCTACTTCTTCTCCGACAATTGCTGCTGGTATTGAACCACCAATCCCAAAATCGCTTCGATTTATTTTGCCCGAAATTTTAAAACCTGTAATTATTTTTTTGCTCATTGGATTCGTGCCAGTTCGTGCAAGGGCAGTAAATGTTATGGGTTTTGTAATGCCGTGAATTGTCAAATTCCCTTTTACTTCATAAATGCCTGCAACGTTTGTTGTCTTAAACGAAGTGCTTTTGAATTCAATGGAAGGATACTTTGTTGCATCAAAAAAGTCAGCACTTTTTAGGTGTGTGTCTCGTTGGTCGTTGTCGGTACTCACTGAACTTACATCAGCCGACATGGTTACAACAGCATCGGTAAAATCTGTGTTTGGTGCTGTAACTGTTGCTTGAAAAACTTTAAAAAACCCTTCCAGCTCGGACACCATTAGGTGGGTGGTCGAGAACCCTAATCTTGCATGTGGGGAATCAAGCGACCATGTTGTGTCTTCAACTGATTTAAACGATACTAATGATGTAGCAAAGAATACTGCTGTGATTAGTGATAATTTTTTCATTTTATTTTTTTTACTGAAATCTGCAACCGAAATAACTTATTCGGCACGAACTCCTTAGTGTGCTACAATAATCGTATTTTGATCAAGCGTAAGTAACCATCTACCTTGTTTCTTTACAATTATATATGTTTTCATGTGTCGCTCATTATGATGTTTTACGCCTTGGGGGAATTCATAGTCACTACATTTATGAACAACGTTAGCAATCGCAACGGTTGGGCTCAAAAACCGGACTGTATCGCTTTCTACCGTTAACGAAACACCTTTTAAAATTGTTTGACATAGAGGTCGCAGCTCTTTCATAACCTCGTCTCGCCCTTTTGTAATTCCTCCAATTGGATTAATGTGTTCCCAATCTTTTGTAGTGTAAGTCTCTACATTTTTAAATCCTCCATCGTTATAGTCGTCCTGATAAGCTAAAACTACATTTTTCACTAACTGCTCATCCTGTGATTTTTGTCCAAATGAAGTATTTGGCTTGAACGATGATAATAATGTAGCAATGGTTACTGTTATGATTACTGATAATTTTTTCATTTTTCTGTTTTTTTAATTATTTTTTACCGTAAATCTCTCTCAAGGAAGTTTCAATAGGAGTAGCTTTATGACCAAGCACTTCCTCAAGCGTAGAAGTAGTTGTAGCAAATTCATCTGTTTTCATCGTTTTGCCGAAGTTTGCAAATAGATTGACATATCCCGCAGGAACGCCGGCCTCGGTAGCCACCTTCTTATATTCATCTTCCGATGGAGAAATATACTTTATCGGCAGGTTAGTAATTGATCCCATAATATCCGCTATGTCACCCCATGACAACGCTTTCTGGCCGGTGAGTTCCAGACTTTGATTGTCGTACTTACCTGTTTCATCAAGCAAAACAATCGCACCGGCCTCAGCCAGGTCATTGCGAAGTACAAAAGAAGTTTTGCCGTCGCCTGCCGGAACATAAATAAAATGTTTGGTCAAGACATCATGTCCTGCGAAAACCGGTATCATTTCAGTATACGTACCGTGCTTAAGAATAGTATAGGTAATTCCCGATTCTTTTAATTTAGCTTCGGTATTTAAATGCCCTGCGGCAACCGCTCTGATTGGCGAATCAACAGATTCAGTTTTACGCAGGTAGCTTGTGTAAACAATGTGAGTAATTCCTGCCTCCAATGCAGCTTCAACCACGTTATCCTGTTGCGTGATGCGTTTTGAAACATCCGTGTTTGATACCATGTACAAGGTGTCAATTCCTTTAAAGGCGTTCAGCAATGAATCATAATCATCATAATCGCCGATTCTAACGTTTACTCCTAATTTTTTCAGCGGAATGGCTTTTTCCTCACTCCTGGCTAAAGCGTGAATGTTTTTTGCACTGGTTTTTGTCAATAAGCTTGTGATCACTGCCATACCTAGTGACCCTGTGGCAGCTGTTACTAAAATCTTTTTCATGTCTTTTTTTTAATAGTTAATCAATGATGCAAAGATGCAGGCATGAGGCATCTTTCTCCAATGACATTTGAAGGAAAAAAGTCTTGACATTTGTCAGGAGAAATGAATAAAGGATCAAATCATTTTTTGAAAGATTGGCTTCTTACTCTGCTTAAAGTTTCAGCAGATACGCCTAGGTAGGATGCAATCATGTGCAGTGGCACACGATTGTTAATAGCAGGATATTTTGAAATGAAGTTGCTGTATTTTTCTTCGGCAGAAAGAGATATGCTGACATGAATCCGTTCCTGCAAAACCAGTACATTTTTTTTAAGTGTTTCGTTTACAAAATCATTGAAGGCTGGAATTGTCTTGCGAAGCATTTCAAAGTCTTCTTTCTTAAGTAATAAAATTTCGCTGTCTTCAATTGCATCAATATTATATTTTGAAGGCATATCTGAAGCCATACTTTCTCTATCACTTGTCCAATAATTCTCGGGGGCAAACTGCATAATGTACTCCTGCCCCTTATTATCCACATAATAATATCGGAGTAAACCCTTGCAAACAAAAGCGCTAAAGTGGCATACATCTCCTTCTTGTAAAAAATATTGCCTTTTGCGCAGCTTTTTAAATACCATAACCGATTCAATCAACTCAAATTCTTGGTCGGTTAAAGTAATTCTATCTGCCAAATATTTTCGGAATATGTCAAACATTATTTTTTATCGTGTTCTTTTTTGATTTTTTTTATGTAAATGTCATTTTGATTTTGCAGTAAAAAAACCCGAATCTTGCTAACTTAAAATTCGCCCCACATGCCATTACCAAACGAACCCGTTGATTGAATAACCCTGTGGCAAGGGATCAAAAAAGCAGCCGCAATAGGAAAAAAGTAAACAAACAATTGCATATCAATTAGTTATGTTTTAAAGCCGCTTTAAATCAATAAGAAAGTGTTTCGAGAATTGTATCGTAAGGCCCGCAAATCGCTTTATTCCACCCGTAGTGTAAACTGCGGTTTTTTTTGTGCACAGCAGATGGGGCGATGTTCTTGATTTGGCACGGACGTTGCACTTCAGGAATAAGTGTTTTATTCAGCACCCCAACCTTTTTAATGTCGCAACGCCATTGCCCCCTTTCAGGTGGATCTTATTCCGGTGCCCTTTTAGCCGCATTCCTGCTGCTGGCATCCCTTTGCAAGGGACAGCCGGTGGTCACAGTGTCGCCAACCAACCCGACCTGCGCGTATAACAATGGCGGCTTTGTTGCCACCGCAACGGGTGGTACACCAGTCTATACCTATGTCAGCAATGCGGCCAGGGAAAGTAACCAGACAGGGATCTTTGGCGGCCTGGCGGCGGGCACCTATGATTTAACCGTCACGGATAACAAAGGCAAGAAAACCACCACTTCGGTCGTACTTACCAGCTCCGGGGCTTTTCCCTATTTTACTTCTGCGGTAGTTAATGCCACAGGCTGCAATACCAACAACGGGCAGGTGACGCTGACGCCGGCAGGCGGAACGCCCCCTTACCAATACAGCATTGACGATGGGGCTGCTTTTCAATCCAGCAATGTTTTCAACAACCTGTCACCCGGATCTTACAGTATATTGATCGAGGATGCCAACGGCTGCATTACGGCGCCCTGGTCGGCCATCGGCGTGTCTTATGAGAATTTCCAATTGTGGTCCCACGCCAACTTTGTCAATGTCAGCGCTCCGAACTGTGGGCTGACGATCACCGCCAGCCCTTCGGCCCCGGCCTGCGGCAACAAGAATGTTATCAGTATCTCTAATACGACCGGCGGCTCAGCGCCATATCAGTATTCAATTGACGGCGCCGCGTTTGGCCCCCTGACCGGAGGTGGCTTTTCCGGCCTGTCCCCCGGCCAACATACAGTGACGGTAGAAGATCAGACCGGGCTGATCGCCAGCTACAGCTATACCTTTCCCAATGACTGTCCGATCGTCACTTCGCAGGTTCATACCGAATGCGGCACGAGTACGGGTTCACTGACAGTGACACAAGCCAGCGGCATTCCTCCACTCAGCTATTCTATCGACGGAACGAATTATCAGTCCTCGGCGACATTTAATAACCTGCCGGCGGGCACCTATACAGTCATGGTGAAGGATGCCTATGGGGTGACTACTTATGGCACGGGTAGCGTGTCAGCAATCTGCTTTGCGGCGATTGGGACGGCCACCGCTTCCGCTTGCAATGCGATGACCGGCAGCATTACTGCTTTTGGCGTAAATGGCACTGCTCCCTACACCTATAGTATCGATGGGGTCAATTTTTATTCTTCGGCTACTTCTTACACGTTCTCCGGTTTGAAGGGTGGATATTATACGGTGACCGTGATAGACAATACCACCCAGACGTCCAGGACAACAGTCCTGGTGCCGGATCAGTGTATCACCATGGACACTCATACCCAGACAGCTACCTGCGGCAGCGCCAACGGGTCGTTGACAGTCGATGCGTCCAACGGCACAGCCCCTTATCAGTATTCGTTATATGCGGGAAGTTATTATCAGACGGATAGTACATTTTCGGGGTTGGCCGGAGGCAATTATACAGTGACCGTGAAGGATGCCGACGGCAACCTTGCTACTACAACGGCATCCATCGGGGATATCCAGGGCCCTCAGATTGCGACTATTCCGACAGCCGCCACCTGCCTTAATAATGATGGCAGTGTTCAGATAACGACCACCGGCGGTACATCACCTTTTAAGGCCTCCTTTGATAATGGAGCGTACTCCACCGGACAGACCACCTGGACGAATGTGGATTCGGGCATGCACAACATCGCCGTCACGGATGATAATGGCTGCCAGGCTTCTGCGACGGCACTGGTACCCCTGACCAATAACCTGACGGACACCATGGGTACTGTGCCGGTTACCTGCCAGGGAGTAGGTGTTACGCTGCCCGACACTTCCAATGGTGCCAGCTTTTCCTGGACGCCTGCCGACGGGCTGAGCAGCAGCACTGTGGCCGATCCTGTTGCGCTGCCTTCGGCAACGACAACTTATACGGTGACGGCTACTTTGGGGGTCTGCAATCAGACCGCCGGCGTGACTGTGACGGTGTTACCCGCGCCGGTGGCGACTGCAGGAGTATCAGATACCATCTGTCCCGGAAAATCCGTCCAATTGCAAGGGGCCGGAGGCGGCCAGTATCAATGGTCACCCGCTATTTATCTAAGTGACTCGACAGCAGCCGATCCGACGGTGCAGCAGCCTGCATCAACCGTTACGTATCATTTGACGGTAACAGGCGCCAATGGTTGTTCATCGATCAATCCTGCTGCCACAACCGTAGTGGTGACGCCGGCGCCGAAGATCTCTGCCGGAGACGACACGTCAGTCATCATCGGTCAGCCATTACAACTGAATGCGGTCGACGTCGATAGCACCGGGTTTACTTCGTATACATGGTCGCCGGCACAAGGATTGAGCGATCCGAATATTGCAGATCCGACCACTGTCATTACGGCCGACATTACCTACACGGTGGTAGCAACCACGCCTTCAGGATGCTCGGCAACGGGGACGATTGTCATAGGGGCGGCGAAGACAACAGGAATCATTGTGCCGAATGCTTTTACGCCGAATAACGATGGCCGTAATGATATTCTCAAAGTCACTACTTTCGGGATACAGTCCCTGAAATACTTCCGGGTATATAACCGATGGGGGCAGTTGGTATTTAATTCCTCTAATGAGGGTGACGGATGGAACGGATCTATCGGTGGACAGCCGGCTCCGACGGGTGCCTATGTATGGATGGCTGCGGGGATCGACTATCATGGCCGCCCAGTTCAGCAGGAGGGGACAGTGCTCCTGATCCGGTAAAGCATATTACCCGCCAAAACCCTATTTTTTGACTAGTTTTGGCATCCAATAAAATTATGAAGTTAAAGTTTCCCCTTTCCTGCACCCTGCTACTGATGTTCAAGATTTCGGGCATGGCCCAGCCCGATAGCGTTGCCAAATTCGTGTTCTCACCCCAAACCGCCCACCCCAATGCACAGGCCTTGATGAAGGAAGATTTCTTTTGGAGCCCAATCGACGACGCCGGCCCGTTTGGCAGCGACGGCGGATCAGATGCGGCATACGGATATTATCACTGGCAGAAAACCCATGAAGGTTTATCCCCACTGACCTATTTAAAATCCCTGACCAGCTCATGGAAATACCCGGAAATCGCCTGGGACGAAATGGACACCGCCAAAATAGAGAAATACATGAACATCACTTATGTTCCTGACCAATCAGAAATCGACCAGCAAATTAGTGCGCTAAAACGGCAAAACGAAGAATACAAAAATGTGTCGGGGGCAAAGCAGCTTAGTGATGAAGAGATACGTCAAATCGCCACTTCGTCGGGAAAAAATATGGGCACTAGTTTCTTGATTGATCTGGACGATGCCATTGTCGGTACCGCCTTCGCCCAATTCGTGCTGGAAGGGAAGATCGATGCCAATCTAAAATATTATGCTGCAAAAGCCCTCCAACGCGAAATGCTGCCCATCCTGAATAGCCTGTATGCCAAGCCCGACCAGCAACAGGCTCACCTTGAAAAAAGAGAAAAATTACTCCAGGTACTTAGAAAAATGCCCTCCTAGCATCGCAGGGAATATCTGGATCGATAAAGATACCAGGATGCAGTTTGCGTCAAACCTATTTAACGCGTCGTAAGGATCTTCTTTTGGACGGCTTCCTGGAACTATGGATAATTCCAAGAATAACAAACAGCCCTGCGATACATCTTGGTTTTGGTCGGGAGTTCTTCGCATTCGCGGAAGGTCAACGGATTGAAGGCAATGCGATCAATAGTCTTGAAAAGGGCATCCCCTACTTTTATGGCATTTAAAGGCTGCAGATTAACAAAAGCGATATACCCGGTTATTTCTTCAATGTTTTGAAGGGCGTTAACCGAGATCCTTACTTGGTAAGTTTTTGGAGTTGTCTTTTTCGAGCGGTCCATTTGGATTTGGCTTCTTTTAAGCTAACGGAAGGTGCATTTTCCGCGTCGGAAATCCACGCCTCAAAAGCCGGCAAATCCATTTCTTTGCCGGGAAGCGCAGGAGAAGCGAAACCAGGAGACTTCACAATCTTGATGAAACGTTTATCCTCGAGGTCATGCAGTGTTTTCAGCGCGTTGTTGTTAGTGATTTGGACGGTTAATGTTTGCATATATACTTAAATAGAAGGCAGTAAGCAATGACTATTCACATGGCTAATTTACGAAAAAATTGGGATATTAACCCCCTCACCTCCCCACATACCGCTCAAAAAACTCCCACGTCCTCAGCATCTGATCGATCCGTTGCCTATTGTCGCCGCTCCTCGTCAGCTCATGCGTAGCACCCGGATGCCGCACATATTCCACCGGCCGTCCCAGTACTTTCAGGCTTCGGTACAGCATCTCTCCTTGCACAAAGCCCGTCCGCCGGTCGCTCTCGCCGTGAAAAATAATCAGCGGGGTCGTGATGTCCTTCACATAGGTGATAGGCGATTCATGCTGCAGGATCGCCTTTACCTCCGGCTCCCAGGGATAGCCGCCAAAAAAATTCGGAACCAATCGCCAGGCATTCCCTTCACCGAAGAAGGTCGCCAGGTCATACACGCCCCGTTGGGCGCAGGCAGCCTTAAATCGGTGATCGTGCCCTACAATCCAGGCCGTCAGGTAACCGGCGTATGAACCACCCGAAATGACCAGCCGCGAGGTATCCGCCCATCCTTCCGCCACCGTCTTATCCAACGCCGTCAGCACATCGCTGGTGGGACCGTCACCCCAGTCCTTGATATTGGCGCGCATAAAGGCCTGCCCGTATCCGTCCGATCCGCGGGGGTTACAGTAGATCACTCCATATCCTTTGCCGCAGAAGAACTGAAATTCGTGCCACATACTGCTCTCCCCTGGCCCCCACATAGCCGAAGGGCCTCCATGCATATCCAGCAGCAACGGGTACTGATGACCGGGCGTATATCCGACAGGTTTCATCACCCAGTATTCAACCGTCTGCCCTAGTGAATTCTGAAAGCTGTGCTTTTCCGGGAGGCTCAGCACCCGGGATTGCACCAATGAAGTATTGAAAGCGCTGATAGCCCGGACATGCTGTCCGTCCGCGTCGGCGGAATACAATTCGAAAGGATCGGCCACCTCCGTTCTGGAAAAGACCAGGTGCCCGGCCCGAAGGTCGAGACTGCCTGTTCCGCTGTTGTAGTCCGATAGTTGTTCTACTTTCCTGGCTGTCGGAGATACGCGGTAGATAGGTGCGCCGCCATTGGAATGTGCCGTAAAGTAGAGGTATTTGTCGTCCCCGCTCCATGTGAGGTTGGCAACCGCACGGTCGATAGGAATGGAATCAACCGTTGGCCTCGACCCATTCAAAGCTGATCCACCCAAAGCTATAATCGCCAGTTGGGGCATCCCCGCGTAAGAAGTCGGCCCGTATTGGAAAGCCAGCCATTTGCCGGAAGCTGAAAGACAGGGATTACTATAGACCATCCCTTTAGCGCCCAGCAGCAGCCGCAGGTGTTGTCCATCCCGGTCAGCCAGATAGATCTCGCTTTCCAGGTCGCGGTCCGGATTTTCAGTGGAGTCGATATGCGCAGTGATGATCAATTGCTGCCCATCACCCCCAAAGCTCACCCCTGCATACTGATAAAACCCATGCGTCACGGCCACCGGCAGTGCGCCCGGCTGAAGCGACTGCACGAAAAACTCGTTAAAGGCCATGTCCGGGTTCACTTCCATTTCGTCCTGGAAATTCAGTTTGGTGACTACCTTCGCCTTTTTGTCGGCAACATCATTGGCCAGATAGGCCCTGATATCTTCTATATTCCCGTCGGGATTGGGTTTGGCGGAGGAGGAGCGAAAGGCTGTATTACCGGGTATGCCGGGTTCTTCGGTCGGCCAGGGGGGAAGAAGATGGGTGGGATTGAGGGTAGAGTCTTTGATCAGTTCTTTCAACCCGATATGGGAGGAGAAGAGGATTTCCTTACCGTCAGGCGACCATTTGGGTGTGCCAGCCCCATAACGCCATCGGGTCAGTTGTATAGGCTCTCCACCATCGAAGCGGAGAAGGAAGATTTGCGGCTTGCCGTCTACCGCCCGTACGAAAGCGAGTTGTTTACCATCAGGGCTCCATGCCGGCGAGGAAGCACTTTCTTTGGCCGTCAACTGGCGGGGCGGCGCAGATCCGTCGGCCGGGACGACATAGATATGATTGATGTATTTATAATCCCATCCCGAAGCGGCAGGACCAGCAGGCTTGGCGGTAGAGTCACTTTCAATCTCCGTGACGACAAAAGCAGCCTGGCTGCCGTCTTTGCTCAGCGTGACCTCGCCGACAGACTTGATCTTCAGTAGGTCCGTCACTTTCACCGGTACCTGACCTGTCGCCCGGACAGTTATGACCACCATCCATAGTATGGCAGATTTTCTCATGTGAATGATTTTGGTCTCCGAACCTACAAAATCTTTTCTTAACTCTACTATTATTTGCAATAGTCACCTCATTCAGTTCTAAGGCTGTTTATCGGGTTGGCGGTGGCTGCCCGGATGGTTTGGATGCTGAGGGTAATAAGCGCGACGACGAGTAACCCGGCGCCACCTCCGAGAAACACCCAGGCGTTTATCGGGGTGCGATAGACGAAATCCTGCAACCAGCGGTTGGCGGCCCACCAGGCGAAAGGCACCGTGATGACAAAAGCGAGGATAACCAGCCGGATGAACTCGCCGGACAGGGTAGTGATGATGCTTCCGACCCCGGCGCCCAGCACTTTGCGAATGCCGATCTCCTTTGTCCGCATATTCGTCGTATAGATGACCAGGCCGAGCAGACCGAGACAACTGATCAGAATAGTCAGGCCGGTTGCCCAGTAAAGAAGATGCATGGTATCCTGTTCCGTCTTGTACCATTTGGCGACAACATCCTCCACGAATGCGTATTCCCAGTCGGTATCGGGATAGACTTCTTTGAATGCCTTTTGGAGTTTATCGACGATGGCAGCATTGACTGTCTTCAACCGCACGTGAAAGACGCCGCCGGCCCGGCTGACGAATGCAACGGGAGGAATGGCCTTGTGCATGGATTCTTCGTGAAAATCGGCCATGACACCTACGATGGGCACATCCGTTCCATTAACGGTGAGCGACTGCCCGACGATGGCTTCAGGTTTGGCATAGCCCAGCATTCGCGCGTAAGTGTTATTGACAAGGGCTTCGCGGATGGTATCGCTGTTATAGACGTTGCGTCCGGCGAGGAGTTTTATCTGATATAGCGGAAGGTAGTTGCTGTCGCCCCAGCGAAAGATGACTTCCGCATGAACATCCGGCCGGGGCTTGAATTTTATGTCGCCGATAGAGGCGCCCCCTCCGGGGCTGAGGAACCCCTTGCTGACCTTTTCCACCTCGGGCATGGCCTGCAGGGCATTGAACAGCCGTTGTTGGCGGGAGGGGACAGTATCCCAATTGGTATTGAATGTGACGATGGCGTCGCGCCGGAAGCCTAGATCCTGGTTGAGCCCAAAATAGATCTGTTTTCCTACGACGAGGGTGGCGATGACAAAGAACTGGGCGATGACGAATTGCCCGACGGTGAGCCCTTTGCGCAGGCGAACGCCGCTGCTGCGGCTATCAGGAGTAAACCAGTGATCCTTCAGCACCTGGACGGGGTTGAACCCGGAAAGGAGGAAGGCCGGATAGAGACCAGCGAAGAAGGTGAGCGCGAGAGTAAGGATAGCGAGGAAGAGCAGGCTGCCGGGGTGCCTTAACCAGTCGGCATGGAGATCGGACGGGATGAAACTGGCGAAGGCCTTGAGCATGAGCGGAGCTAGCCCGACGGAAAGGATTGTAGCCAGCGCGACGAGGAGAAACGTTTCGCCGATGAATTGGCAAATAAGCTGCCAGCGGGAGCCGCCCATGGCCTTGCGGATACCGATCTCCTTTGCCCGGCGGGTAGCCTGGGCCGTGGACAGGTTAATAAAGTTAATGGTGGCCAGCAATAGTAGGAAGCCTGCTATGGCCAACAGGCCGTAGAGCGTGGACTTTGATGCGATACGCTGACCAAAAGTGTGATAATCCGTATTGAAATGCATTTCGGACAGCGGCAGGAGTGACAGGCGCCAGCCGCCGGGGTTATTGGGATCGGGTTTAGTATATTTTTTTGAGAGGGCGGCCAATTGGGCTTCGACACGGGCTTTTGTGGAGCCAGGAGAAAGCTTTATATAGAGATTGGAGTACGCCATCCAGTCATTCCACTGCGTCATCATAAAATTTTCCTGCAGCCAGGTCTTGGCTATCGTGGCATAGGAGATAAATTCAGCGGCCCCCAGGTCGGTGTGTTGCGCTTCGTCTTTGACGATGCCCGAGACGGTGAGGGTCATATCCTTGTCATAAGTGAGCTGTTTGCCTACCGTGTTTAGGGGATCTTCATCCGGGAAGTACAGACGTGCGCGGCTTTCGGTGAGCACGACCGTGAGGGGCTCGTTAAGGGAGGCCTCGGGCGAGCCGGCCAGCCACTGATGGGGGACGAGGCGGAAATAATCGGGGTTGATATAGATGATGCCGGGTTGTTTGGTGAACAGCCGGGTAGTGTTTGGCACAGAGACCCTGGCCGTTCCGTCTGACTGATATTTGAATAGTGGGATGGTGAGCTCGATGCCGGTCAGCTCATCATGGACCGCCTTAGCTAGTGGCGCGGGCACGGCGGGGGCATGAACGGCGTTGCCGGAAAAATTGGCGTCCTGCACAACCTTGTAGATGCGGTCACGGCCGGGCTCGAACTTGTCGAAGGAGAGTTCATAGTCGGCGATCCAGAAGATAACGAGCGCCGAACTGATCCCGATCGACAATCCAAGGATATTGATCACGGAAAAGGCCTTATTCCGGAAGAGGCTCCTAAGAGCAACTGTCAGGTAATTTATTAACATATTCAAAATAGATATAAGCCTGTGGGCATAAATACTATGCCAAAATGCCAACTCCGTATTCTTCAATAAATTAGCCTGGATTTATTAACTGGACTGTCCGCTTTTAGAATAGGTACTGTCCGGATCGGCACACCAATGGGGAAATCCCACTCCCAGCCATACCCGATTTTTTGTAAATTGCTATCCTTAAACCTCATCCCATGATCGACCCCAAGATCGACCTGACCCTCTTCCACTATGATGACGTTCCCCCCAACACCAGTTGGCGTGGGGCAGACCGGCTCAACAGCTGGTCCAGCCCGCGCAGCTGCCGGTTTCTCGAATGGATGGGTTGGTACAATTACGGTGTCGCTACCCGTCTCCTGGGCCATTACCGCCTGTTCCAGCACTTCAAAGCCGACTATGCAAAATCAAGGCACGATCTCCCCGCCGCCCAGGCCTATATCCTGCAGTATCGGGCCAGGAGAGTGAAACATTTCCTCTCCCGCATCATGGTGCTCCTGGTCACCATCATTGAAAGAAAACGTTACCCGAAGGAAGCCGAAATGATCGCCATCAACCAGCAACTCGTCAACGATTCCACCAGCGTCTTATATGACTTCCTGACCGACGCCGACAAGGATTTCACTGCAGCATTTCTGCAGGCCACGCTCCGGATCAAAGACCCGTCCTTTTTCGGCAGACCAGCCGCCCCACCCACCATCCACGTACAGATCAATCAAAAGGAAGAGAACTATTTCGCCCACCAGCACAACACCTACTCCGCTACCCAAATCAACATCCAACCCGCCATCAAGGCCGGCGCCCAGGGTAAAGACAAAGGTATCTTCTCCAAAAAGCAGGTCCTCATCCTTTTCGACCTGTTGTCAACTTTCAAAGACTTTGACAGCATCGACTATACCCGGCCCGCTAAATTCGATGGCTACGCTGATCTCATCCACGCCCTCACCGGTAAAGGCAAGCTGTCCATCCGGGATGAGCTCAACAAATATCACAATCACAAATTGTACGAATGGCATTCGCCAGGCGAGCTGAACCAACTCATCAACATACTTACCCAACTTACCAACACCTTTCGCAACGCCGGTTTTAGATCTTTCGCCAAACTCATCGATAAAAAGATAATGGAGCTGGAACCCCATAAAAAAGACTAACCTTTATTTGATCCTCTCCCCCCTGTATAGTGAGTCCGCATCCTGCCGGTTCGCTTCCTCTTCGCCTGTTTTCCTCACCTCTTCCGCCCGTCGTTCCTCTTCCTCACCCACTAGCTTTTTGAACGCCTCCGGATCAGCCAGGTAATCCCTATCGATGCCCTCCACCTTATGCAAAACCAGCGTGTCACGCGTCAAGGCTATGTATCTCCACTTGCTGTCGTTCGTTTTGTATTGATCGGCATTCGTTGCAGTCCTCATCCAGCCAAATCCCATTAACCAAACCACTACCGCCGCCCCTAACAGCACCCACAAAGGCTTACCCAGGAAATGCCGGTAATGGACGGTCTTTTCCAAAGGTTTTTCAAACAGCTGCGCATGCCGGTCCAGTGCCTGTTGCAACGCCTCCATCCCGACCAGTTGCCTGTCTATCCCCTTCATCTGACCCGCGAATCCCTGCAGCTGTTTGTAAAAGGCCACCGTCATCTCCTCCACACCCTTCTCCAGCTTCCCGATATTTCCCGCCAGCTTATCCGACTGCTCGTTCCATCGCTCCAATGCTTCCTGTTGATTCGGCAACTGCCGGATCAACTCGCCGGTATCCTTCACCGCCGTTCCCAGATCCATGACTTTGGCAATCAACGCCTTGACCATCTCGTTTCCTTCTCTTACGGCGATTTCCGCCGCCGCCGCTTGTTTTATATCGTTCATAATAAAAAGTTTATTGGCTTAACCGCGGCCCCTGCCGCAACCTAATCTGTCTCGTTTCCTCCCGCTCGCCCTGCTCCTGCCGCAAAGCCCTATCGCGTTCGCGCTCCTGCTCCTGTTGCTGCACCTGATCATACGGCAACTGCTCATTCTGCTGCATCACCTGGC